>ENA-UEQL01002141-UEQL01002141.1-human-gut-metagenome-genome-assembly--contig:-NODE-2141-length-13291-cov-6.114500_pt1 | contig 13291 bp, 28 predicted proteins | sample MGYA00242905_ERZ507926 | MGnify/ENA primary metagenome ERZ507926 (study PRJEB26167, sample SAMN06115531) | human gut metagenome | host: Homo sapiens | place: China:Henan | collected 2015-09-09...
GCTACCGTTTTGAGCCCAAGCAGTTCAAATTCCTGGAAGCATGCAAGATTGCAAGTTTGTCGCTGAATGCTTCCATGCAGGATATCGGGCGAATCTCTTCCGTAAAACAGGAAAGAGGTCTGGATTATCCTTTTGCGCGGAGCTTTAACCTGTCTTTATCTGTATTATTCAATTAAAAAGAAATGTCATGTTTAGAATACGAATTTTAAGTGCTTGGGTTATAATGACAATGCTCTTTTCCGCCTGTGCAGATTGGGTGAATGTCAGCCCGAAAGATGAAATAGAAGCCGACAAGCTGTTCAAATCGGAAAACGGTTTCAAGGTTGCCCTGATAGGTGTATATTCCCGCATGACCTTGCTCGACAATTACGGGAAGAGACTGTCGTATGATTATATAGAACGACTTGCCCAGCGTTACGACAACTACGACATATGACCAGCCTTGATTGCATCTATGATCTTGCCAGCCTGTGACAGAACTGCGCTGTGGAAATCTATGATTACAAGAATAATGCGAATGCCAAAGAGGATGTCAACTCCGTTTGGGTAAACCAGTTTGGAACCATTGCCAACCTCAATAATCTGCTTTACCGCCTGGAGCACGAAGGAAAAGATGTTGTGCTTACGGACGACTATTGGAATCTGATGAAAGGTGAAGCATTGGGTTTGCGTGCATTCCATTATTTTGACCTGCTTCACCAACTGCCAGATAAGGCAGCCTATGTTAATTATTTAAAAGCCCTCGCAGCATCGCCAGACCTGCCGCCCGCTTCTCCGGCGGCAACTGGTGCATAATGTCCAGCGCCTCTTTATCAAGTTCGTCCACCCCATCAGCGGAAACGCTGGTGGGGTTTTCTTTTTTATCCACAAGCAACTCTTCCGACGCCACCTCAAAATAGTCAGCCACTTTCGCAACTGTCGCCGCTCTAGGCGCAACCCCTTTGCTCCATCTCGTCACAACCGAACGCTGAAAGCCCATTTCTTCCGCTGCTGCGGAAGGTGAAATGCCTTTTTGATTGCATAGCTTTACAAAATTGGTATAAAACACAAAAACCTCCGTCCTGGTTTTGTGCAGTGTGCCAAAAAGCAACAAAAGCAACAAACCCTATTGACTGTTGCTTTTGTATACGCTATAATGGTTACATAAGGTAAACAAACGCAACAAACTAATAAGCCCCGGTAGCTATTCCACTACCCGCGCTTCGCTTACTTGTATCTCGCAATTACAATATAGCACGGTTTGTAAACATTTGCAACACCTTATTTAGATTTTATACGCAAGGAGGTGTAATGTTCATGCCAGAACCCTGGACTGGACGTCTAATTGGGAAAATGCACAACAACGGCATCACCTATGAAATGTTAGCTGATAAAGTTGGGTTTAAAAAGGCTTATGTCTGTGCGATTCTTAATAGCCGACGCAAGCCACCCAACATTCAGCAGCGCTTTGAAAAGGCTGTTGCCGACATTATCGCAGAAAGAAAGGAGTAACCCCCATGCCCGCCACCGTAAAATCCCCCCTTGTCTTTACAGCCTTCATCAAATCCCACGGCTACAACAAATCGCAGCTGGCACAGGCCATCGGGATTCCTGCTGGCAAGGTCACAATGCGTGCAACAGGCCGCGCCCCTTGGCGCTTGGATGAAGCCGCCCGCGCCGCCGCCGTTCTCGGCGTCACGCTGGACGAATTCGCAAGAAATGCGCTGTAAACAAAAAAGCGCCTCAGCTGACTACCAGCAACGGCTTTGCCCCGCAGCGCGTGGCAACGGCATTGCAGTGTGAAGCGCAGCCTATCCCCGCATCAGCATAGCTCGGAATAGCTGCGCAAGGCAGAGGCAAGGCTTGGCGGCGCATCGGCATGGAGTTGCATTGCAAAGGCAAAGCGAAGCGCAGCAAAGCAATGGCATCGTTTAGAACGGCTTCTCAAGGCAGCGGCACTGATTGGCGCAGCTAAGCAAAGGCATGGCCTTGAATTGCCTAGTGCAGCAACAGAATGGCATCGAGCGGCGCAGCGATGGCATAGAATGGCAGAGCGTAGCTAGGCAACGGCATAGCATTGAGATTCGACGCGAAGGCACCGAAAAGCAACCGATTTTATTTAAAAAGGAGACAACCACCATGAAAGTAAAAATCACCCTATTAGAAGAAGTTCTCGGTTCATCCCCCAGCAATGACGAACTTCTCGCAACCTACATTGCCAGCAAGGCCCCCACCGGCGACCTCTCAGCCGAAGAGGTGGACAACATCAAGGCCCAGAACGCCGAAGACCGCGTCACCGTCTTTCCCAAAACCGCCGACGGAACGCCGTTCCTGTACGACTATCAAGTAAAGGGAATGTTCAAGGATTCCTGCAAGATGCTTGCCAAAGCGGGCAAGGCTGGCTATGCAGGCGGCAAGGCTTGCGCAGCCATCAAGGCATATAAACAGGCCATCGACGGTTTGATTTTCGTTACCCCGCGCAAGATTCCCTACGACCTGCACGGCATGAAGGTTGATTTCTGTGAGCGCCCCCTGCGGGCACAGACCCCGATGTGCGAGCGCGTCAGCATCGCGAAGTCGGAGAGCGTTCCCGCAGGTGCAACAGCAGAATTTGAAATCGAATGTCTCGACCCTAAGCTTGAAGACATGGTTCGTGAGTGCCTCGACTACGGCAAAAAGCGCGGCCTGGGCCAGTGGCGCAACTCCGGCAAAGGCCGCTTTGAATGGGAGGAAATCAAAGAATGATGACAAAAACAAAAACGCCGCCCCGGTGCACCACCACCGGAACGGCAAAAAACCAGAGCATCGCAAAAAGCTCTAACTGTATTCTATCACTTCCCCGCGCCGCCGTCAAGCTGGCAATCACCGCAGATTTGGTGTTGCTGCTGGCCGCGCTTGGCTCTCTCAACATCCCCGCCGCTCTCGCCGCCCTGCTGGCGCTGAATCTGCTGTGCGGGCTGTACTTTAAGGAGGAATCCAGCCATGAAAAAATTTGAACTGACCGCCGAATTTGTAACGAACGTTTTTGGGATGAAGCTGTTCCGCATTAAGGCTCTCGTCGCTTTTGGCAACGTCGAGAAGGGAGAACTTGGCGGATTTATTGAGAAGGAAGACAACCTCTCCCACGACGGCGATGCGTGGGTCTACGGCAACGCGCTGGTCTCCGGCGATGCGCGGGTCTCCGGCGATGCGCGGGTCTACGGCAACGCGCGGGTCTTCGGCGATGCGCGGGTCTCCGGCGATGCGCGGGTCTCCGGCGACGCGGACTACGCCGTCGTTGAAGGCTTTGGCCGATATTTCCGCGCAACCACATTTTTTCGCTGCAAGGATAAAATTCTCCGCGTACAGTGCGGTTGCTTTTATGGTGATTTAGCGCAGTTCCGCGAGATCGTCAAAAAGACACACGGCGACAGCAAATACGCCAAAGAGTACCTTGCGATTGCCGACTTGATGGAGCTTCATTTTTCTGATGAAGAAGAAAATCCGGAGGCCGCAGAATGACCAGCTTTTGGGGGCATCAAGATAACCCATACCCGCCTGACGAACCCCGCCGCCCCCGCTGCCCTGTATGCGGCGAGGAATGTGAAACTATCTATTTTATCCCCGTGAAATTCGGTACGCAAATTATCGGCTGTGATATGTGTTATAACCCCGACGACTTCCCCGGCGAGGATGTCCAAGAGGACGACCCCTGGGAAGATTGCCGCTGTATGGAGGACTACTAAAATGACCATTGACGACATCAGCGCCCTGAAACAGGCGCACGCACTTTTGAAGGGCCGGCATCTTGCCGAGTTCATCCCCACTGGAAAGGGCATCAGCGCTTGCTATTTCAACGCGGTGCAAGCTGCACGCCGCATCTATTCCGAGAGCATCGGCACATTCATACCGCTTTTCGCAAAACATGAATACGGCCTGAACAGCACTTATTTTCTAGCAGACGGTATTCCGGTCTACTACTACGACCTAAAAACCCGCAAGCCGGACACGACCCTGCCGCCCGCCAGCTGCTACCGCATCCACCTCACCACACAAGACCCGGAAGGAGAATCTATTTGATGTTTAACGAAAAAACTTCTGAATATTCTCTCAAGACTCGGCAACAAATCCCTGTCGTGCAGAGCGCGAAATACCTTGCCAGCCGTGCCAAAGCCATAAAGGCCATTCAGGAACGGCCCTACCTCAACGAGGCAGACTTCTGGATTCTCATGAACGAAACCAAAACCGGGAAAATGATGTATACCGGCCTTATCATCAGTCACAACGCCTGCCTGAAAATCAATGATAACATGCCAGAAAAGGATAAGTTTAACCCGGATTGTGTGTCTGTCGACAAATCCGGCTACGGAAATTCGCTTGTTTTTACCTATGCAAATAAGGCACAAGGCTTATATGAGGTCGGCGAAGCATCTACGCAGAACTGTAAAAATGCTTACCCATACGCCATGGCCTATAAGCGTTTGTTTGACCGCGTTGTTCTTAAAATCTGTAAGCTGGCATTTGATGGCATCTACTCAGACAGCGAAGCCGACGAATTTAAGGAACGTTATGAAGATGAGCCGGGGCAGTCACCCGCCCCGCAGCAGGAAAAGCCAACCCCAGCCGCCGCCCGCCTTGCCGCCCGCGCCGAGTGCCAGCGGGCCGTAAAATCCTACTGCCAGAAGAACAACGCCGATGAAGCTGACGCGTGGAAACTCATTGCAGAAACCATCGGCAAACCCTCTAAGGACTTCACGGCAGAGGACTGGAAGCAGGGCCAGCAGATTGCAGAGGCGTGGAAATGAAGCAACAAATCTCCATCAAGCAGGCCGTTGTTATCGGCAACACAATCACGCTGGAATGTTCCCCGGCTGATTGCGATAAAGCCCGCGCCGTTATTGATGAGGGCAAGCCCCTTGCCGCCGTAATCGGCACGGCCTCACAAAAGCGCAGCCTGTCCGCAAATGCCTATGCCTGGGCACTCATGAACCAGCTTGCCGCCAAAATCAACCGCCCTGTGCTGGATATTTACAGAGATTTGATACGCGACATCGGCGGCAGCTCTGCTATTATCACCCTCCGTGCCGATGCCGCAAAAGCATTCAAAAACGGCTGGGAGAGCAAGGGCGAGGGCTGGCAGGTTCACAAACTCGATGAAATGACCACCCCGCAGGGGACGTTCTACAACCTGCAATGCTGGTACGGTTCGTCCCAGTTCGACCCCTCACAGATGCACCACCTCATTGAACTGATCGTGCAGGAATGCCAGCAGCAGGGCATTCCCACTATGACCCCCGAGGAAATCTCCAAGTTGAAAGGACTGACAGACGATGCGCCGACCGACACGCAATGAATTCGGTGTAAAGCTGGACAAGAACGGCTATGCACCGTCGCTGTTCACACATGAGCCGTTCCTCTGCTATAACTGTGGCCGATTCGGGGAAACCGCCCGTCATGAGATTTTTGGCGGCTCCCGCCGCAGCGCAAGCAAGGCGCTGGGCCTTTGGGTTAATGTTTGCCCCGACTGCCACAATGCTATCCACGTCAGCGGCTTATTGCAATACCACTACCACAGAAAAGGTCAACTTTTGGCAGAAGCCTACTACCATTGGAACCACGACGACTTCCGCCGACGCTTTTACAAAAACTATCTGGAGGATTAACCTATGTTGAATGTTGTTGCTATCATTGGCCGCATGGTCAAAGACCCGGAACTCAAAACCACAAACAGCGGCAAGTCCGTCTGCTCTTTCCGCATCGCCAACGATTCCGGCTATAAGGATGCCAACGGTCAGAACCAGACAAACTGGCTCAATGTCACCGCATGGGGCAAGACCGCAGAATTCATCTGCAAATACTTCCCCAAAGGCTCCCTCATTGCCATTGATGGGCGCTTGCAGACCCGGCAGTATCAGGACAAGAACGGGCAGAACCGCACAGCCGTTGAAATCGTGGCCCAGAACGCGAGTTTCTGCGGCAGTAAGGAAAGTACCAGCCCAGCCCCGCAGAACGCCGCACAGCGCCCCGCAGCCCCATCACAGCGCACGCAGGGCGAACCCGATGTAGACTACGCCCTCATTGAAGATGACGGCGATTTGCCGTTCTGAGGTGCCGCCATGAATGACGAGAAAGAACGCATCCCCTCCCAGATAGACCGGATTTTAGCCGTGCTGGAATCCGGCGGCACATTGACCGCCCTGGACGCTCTGGAAGATTTCGGATGCAGTCGCCTTGCCTCCCGCATCACGGATATCAAGCGCCGGGGCTACCCGGTAGCCTCCCGCATGGTACAGCGCCGCAACCGCTACGGCAGACTGTGCCGTGTCGCTGAATATTACATGGAGTGTTGAAAAATGGCAAACGAGGGCTTCATCAAGCTATACAGAAAAATGCTCGAATGGGGCTGGTATGATGATGGCCCCACCAAAGATGTGTTCATTCACCTGCTTCTAATTGCCAGCTACGAGGACAAGTTCTATCGCGGAATCACCCTAGAACGTGGGCAAGTTGTCGCCACAGCGTCAGAAATCAGCAAGCAGACCGGTTTATCACGCCAACAAATCCGCACTGCAATTTCCAAGCTAATTTCAACCAGCGAAGTAACCACGTCAAGAAAAGGAAATTTTACCGTATTTACGATAAATAATTACGCTGATTATCAGGCAACCAACCAGGTTAGCAACCAACCATCAACCAACCATCAACCAACCATCAACCAACCCTCTAATACTAAGAAAGTAAGAAGTAAAGAATATATAGCTGCTACTGCTGCCAGCGACGCCGGGTGTGACCTGTATAACCAGGATTTATCCGACTGCATTCAGTGCTATGAACAGAACTGTGGTTCCATCCCCCGCGCTGTATCCGATGAAATCAAAGCGGCCCTACAAAAATTTCCAGCCGCCATCATCTGTCAGGCAATCGAAGAAGCCGCCGTTCATAACTCCCGGCGTTGGAGTTACATATCCCAAATCCTGGCACGCTGTGAGCAGGAAGGAATCTACACTGTGGAAGCTTTCAAGGCAAAGCGCGACAATGCTAAAGCGGCCCGAACCGCGCCACGCCAGACCGACGCCGCAGCCGCGATGGAGCGATTAAAGCAGCTTGCGAAAGGAGTGACCGCCGATGACTGAACAGGAAACTGCCCTCTTCCTGCTGTCCTGCACCAACTACTGGGCAAACCTCATGCGCGGCAAAGACCCGGACGAAATGACAAAAGCCTGGGCCACAGCGCTGAAAGATGTTCCCTTGCAGGCGGCCAAGAGCGGCGCGGCAAACCTGGCCGCCACACTGAAATTCCCGCCCACCGTTGCCGAGCTGCGCACGGCGGCCGAAGAATTTCTGCCGCGCAAAATCGAATCCTTTGACGTTCTGTTTGCCAGCACCTGCCATGCGTGCCTGAATTTTGACACGCCGCTTTTCCAAAAGATGCAGCGTGGCGACATTGACCCGCAGGAGGCGCTGAACCTGAATGCCAAAGTATGAAATCATCACTTATTCCCGTTCTACCGGCGACATAACCCACTCCAAGCGTCTATATTCAACGCATTGGAACGCCGAAGCCGCCCTGCGCACCGCAGGCTACACCCAAAATCCCCGCCTGCCGGACATCTGGTACAGCGAGAAGTATTACGCGAAAGTAAAGGAGATAGCACCGTGAAAGTATTAGTTGCCTGTGAAGAATCGCAGACAGTATGCAAGGCGTTCCGAGAACGCGGACATGAAGCGTACAGCTGCGACATTCAGGAACCATCTGGTGGACACCCGGAATGGCATATTTTAGGCGATGCCCTGAAAGCAATCGAGGGGGGGCATATCGTAACGATGGACGGCAAGGCTCATGATGTAGGCAAGTGGGATTTACTTATTGCTCACCCGCCTTGCACCTATCTGACAAATGCAGGTGCCGTCCGCATGCGTGTTAAGGGCGAAATTGTTCAGGAGCGCTTTCAAAAGGCCATGGAAGCAAAAGAGTTTTTCCTACACTTTTTCAATGCTCCCATTCCTCACATTGCTGTTGAAAACCCAACACCCATGAAAATTGTAGGCTTGCCGCCGTATACACAGGCAATTCAGCCATACGAGTACGGACACCCCTACAGCAAACGTACCTGCCTATGGCTGAAAAATCTTCCACCTTTACAGCCGACCAAGATCCTTTCCTCGCATGAGCCATATGTCAACGGCGGCTGCAAAGATGCCAATGGAAACTATCGCAAATTCCAGGGCCGAAAAGAACGCGACCCTAAAACACGTGCCAAAACATTCCCCGGGATTGCAACTGCAATGGCAGAACAGTGGGGCGATTTATGATCCAAAAATACATTATCTCCCTGCCCCCCATCACCAAGAAGAACTCCCAGCAAATCCTTACCAACCACCGCACCGGCAAGCCGTTCATCGCCCCAAGCAGGCAGTACAAGAAGTACGAGCAGGCCGCCATGTGGTATCTCACCCCAAAGCCGAAAGCCCCGCTGTCGGGCCGCTACCGCGTCGCCACGGTGTTTTACATGCCGACCCGCCGCAAAGTAGACCTCACGAACTTGATGGAGGCTGCCCATGACACCCTTGTCGCCGCCGAAATCCTTGCAGACGATAATAACGCCATCATCGCCAGCGTGGACGGCTCCCGCGTACTGTATGACAAAACTAACCCACGCACAGAAATTTTCATTGAAGAATTGGAGGATGAAGCAGATGCCCACCTGCGAACTTTACCATGATAATTTTCAAAACTACAAGTGCTACGGCATTCCACACGCCCAGCTTGTAATTGCTGATATTCCCTATAACATCGGGGACGATGCCTACGCCAGCAATCCGGTGTGGTACAACGGCGGTGACAACAAAAACGGCGAGAGCAAACTTGCCAAAAAGAACTTTTTCAACACCGATGGCCATTTCAAAATTGCAGAGTATATGCACTTTTGCTCTAAACTGCTTGTCAAAGAGCCGAAGGAACGCGGCAAGGCCCCGGCCATGATTGTGTTCTGCGCGTTTGAGCAAATGCAGGAAATCGTTGAATGGGGCAAAAAGTACGGATTCATGAAATCCTACCCGATGTTTTTCGTAAAAAACTACTCTGCCCAGGTGCTCAAAGCCAATATGCGCATCGTCGGTGCGACTGAGTTTGCCGTCGTGCTCTACCGCGACAAGCTCACCAAATTCAACGGCGGCGGCCACATGGTTTATAACTGGTTCGAGTGGCGGCGCGATTCCGGCAAGGAATACCCCAAAATTCATCCAACCCAAAAGCCGGTAAACCTGCTGAAACGCCTGATTGAAATTTTCACAGACCCCGGCGATGTTGTGATTGACCCATGCGCCGGTTCCGGCTCTACGCTCCGCGCAGCCTATGAATGCGGGCGCGACAGCTACGGTTTTGAGGTTGACCGCAATTTTTACGCCCTCGCCAAAGAAAAAATGCTCGACTTTTCCCAAGAGCAAATGACGTTGGAACAAATCGCAACATGAAAAAAACAGAGGAAGTGTAACCCATGAAATGCTATGCAAAACGCCACGCGCTGGCCTCCGACGCCATGAACGCTGCGCAGCTTGTCACAAAACAGCTGCTAGAGGAGCAGTCAGACCGCATCGCGGCTCGCTGCTATAACGAGGTGTGGTGCGCCATGCTGCAAGTCAACCTGTCCCCCAGAACCATTGCCCATGTGCAGAAAGCCCTTGCCGAAGCCGTGCTGCCTAAACTTGATGGTATCTATACCCCGGAGAATAAAAAGCAGCTCGACAATGTGCAGAATATCGCGGACGCTGATTTGTGGGTAAGAGATTATTTGACCGTTCATGGCGTGCAAGTCTGGGCGGCAAAGGAGAAAAGCAAATGATTTTTGTAACAAAGCCATGCCAGTGCTGCGGCAACATTATGATGAATGTCAATCGGCAGACATTATTCTGCGAGGATTGCCGGAGAATCAAGAGCAACGCAGCCGCCCGTGCCGCATATCACAAAAACCGCGAGAAAGTTTTAAAGCGGCGCAGGGAAAGGCGCATTGCTAAAAATGCTGAAAAGCCAAAGAAAATCGTGGTGCCGAAAGAAATCAAGAAAATAAAACCGATCGAACAATGTACCCGCGAAGCAGACGCCCTGGGCCTAACCTATGGGCAGTATGTAGCCCGCGGACTGGATAAGGAGTGAGACTATGGACACAGTTAAATTTTTCAAGACGGTAAACAGGTTATGCAAAAATCGAAGCTGCGCGGGATGTCCTATTTGTAAAAAGGACATGATCAAGGAAATGTGTATGGTCAGACGCACGGTTATGCTCGGCGACGCTTCAGTTGAAAGCATTGAGGAAATGATTTCAATAGTCGAGCAATGGGCAAAGGACCATCCGCTCAAGACCCGCCAGAGCGAGTTTTTAAAGCGGTTTCCAAACGCAATGATAAATGAAAGTGATGGAATTTTGTGTATTCCCCCTTGCAACATTGAAGGCAAAAGAATTGTATGCGCAGGTGGAAAAAACTGTGGGGACTGCCGCCGCGACTACTGGCTCACGGAGGTGCCGAACAATGACTAACATCACAACCCTGCGATCCGGCGAACACTTTATGTTCAAGAATTTTGAGTGGGTCTGTCTTGACCCGAACCACCCAGACGGCGGCGTGCTGGCTATTATGGCTGAACCGTGGGCAAAAGATGTGAAGTTCTGCCCAAGCGATAAATTTGCCGATGAAAAAGGCAACTGGAATAACTACCGCACCAGTAATGTGCGTGGGCTTCTATCTGATTTGGCGAACGCTGTTTTTGGTGGAAAAGGTCTACTGGCACATACCGTTGACCTTGTTGCAGACAACGGCGACCTCGCCTATGGAACGGTGAAAGACGCCGTTTTTATCTTGACTTGCGACGAGTATCGAAAGTACCGCGAGTTCATCCCACACTACGACATAGAAAGATTGATTTGGACTGCCACGCCTTTGGGCTGTGGTGATGAGGATTCCGACGCATGGGAATCGAGCGTCGTTCGCACTATGAACACGAACGGTCTGCTGTACAACTACGGTGCGTACAACGGCGGCGCTGTCGCACCGGCATGTATTCTCAATCCAAAATCGCTCAATCTGCGCCAGAACATGGCGTATGTAGAAGAAAGAGAGGGGAAAGAAAATGAGACTGATTGATGCGGATAAAGTACCGCCCCTGTCTGACCTAAGAGGATGCGCTTATGAGGGCGGCGAGTACCAAGCATATAAAAGTGGCGCAGAGTATGGGCGCGGATTGGTGGACGATACACCGACAATCGACCCGGAATCCGTGCGGCCTACGGCGCATTGGATAAGCGTTAAAGACAGACTGCCGGATGTCTTTGATGAAGTTCTTGTGTATTTCAACGGCTTTATTTCGATTGCGTGGAGAGAAACAGAGAAAAGAAAGAACGGAATTGTTGGTTGGCATTGGGACTCTCAAATGTCTTATCCAGAGAGCCTTGTTTATGTTACCCACTGGATGCCGCTCCCAGAACCACCAACAAAAGGAGAATGAAATGAAAGTCTATAAAAACCCTTGGGTAAGCCGTGAAAGCTACTTCGTAAAAACTGGGGCATCGAGTGGTGCCGGTTATTCGTCACTCGTCTACGGCTACTCCATTGACTATTGGAATGGAAAATGGGAAGTGCGAAAAACGCAGTATTACCGTGGAGCATTGGCCGAAATGCCCGTCGTTGCCGAGAACAGTATCTGCCTAAAAGGCTGTATCGACGAAGTAATAAGAGTAGCAATACTTTTTTCTGTGCATGACGCCAAGGCTGGTGATCACAGATGAAAAGCATTGTACTTGATGGAGATAAGATTGCTGAAGCTATCCAAAAGGCAAAAGATAAAATGATAAATGGAGAATATGACAACAATGATTTGATTTTGCGCGGCGATGCGTTAAAAGCAATCAGACAGAGATGCATTAGCGAGCATTTGCCTTTTAAATCAAATACGCCAGTTGGCGCGAGGGTTCTTGATGCTCTTGCTGCTGTATATCAGGTTAAACCATATAAAGACGTTTGCGGCAAATGGATAAGCGTTAAGGACAGACTGCCAGCTAAACACGAACACGTACTTATCTACGATTCTGTTTGTCACAACATTTATATGGCATGGAGAGACGATGATTTGGACGTATGGTTCAGCGAGGAATATTTACCAGACTTTGTTTATGTCACCCACTGGATGCCGCTCCCCGAACCCCCGGAGGTGACCACATGACCATTATCCTTGTTATCGCCGCCGGTGTAGACGCCGTCTTTATCCACCACACTGCTGTTCGTGCCAACCTTGATGCCGTTTTCGTTCAGGGTAATCTGCTTATCGCCCTTGTTCAGAATCATTTCTTTGGCAGCGGTTTTGGAGGTGGTCACCTCTCCAGTAGCGGCGTCAATTTTAGTGGTGTTCGTCTGGAGAACATTACCATCACCCAGACTCAGTCCGCCATTAGTGGCTTCCACCAATTTGGCATCCGCTGCCACACGGGCCGAAGTTTCTGCCGTAATCTTATCATCCAGTGCTGTATCGGCTGCTTTACGTTCTGCAACTTCATTGTCGATATTTGTCTGCAGGGTCTTATCTGCTGCGTCCCGAGCTTTAGCTTCGTTAGCATCAGCCTGATTCAATGTTTTGAATCCTTCAACAACTGCCGTATTCAGTTTAGAAAGATTGGAAGCAGCTTCGTTCAGGGAAGTATTTGTCTTAACAATTTCAGAATTCAGTCTTGTATCTTCTGCTTTGCGGTCTGCCGCTTCCTTGTCGATATTTGTCTGCAACTGCTTATCCGCATTTTCCAAATTGGTAACAGAATATTTCCGCTTATGTGCTTCATCATCAATGGCAGACTGTAATTTGGTATCTGCTTCATTACGGGCTGTCACTTCTGCTTTCAGACCAGTATCCAGGGCATTCAGGTTCTGGCCCACGGTCTGAGACGCCTTAACAGATGTCCCATTAGTGGTTGTTTCATCAATAATTCCAGCTGTTGCGGAAACGGTTCCAGTGGAAACGCTGTCACCTTTAATGGTGGTAGAGGTAGAAGTCTTTCCTCCATCATTTGAATAAGTAAAGGTTGTCCCGGTCGATTTAGCAGTAGCAACCTGGGAATATTCTCCTGCAGTATCTCCTGCAGTATCAACAACCTGTCCATTTGAAGATGTACTGGAAATGTCATTGGTTGCCTTGCTCAAAATCGCTCCGGTTCTGGCACGATATTCTGTATAAGCAGTACCGCCATCATTGGCAAGTCCTGCCGCCGAATTATTGACTACACCAATCTGTGCTCCGCTTCCATTAACCTGAAGAGTTGCACTATAATGTTTGTCCTTAAGTGTCATGGAT
>ENA-UEQL01002146-UEQL01002146.1-human-gut-metagenome-genome-assembly--contig:-NODE-2146-length-13276-cov-6.534056_pt1 | contig 13276 bp, 15 predicted proteins | sample MGYA00242905_ERZ507926 | MGnify/ENA primary metagenome ERZ507926 (study PRJEB26167, sample SAMN06115531) | human gut metagenome | host: Homo sapiens | place: China:Henan | collected 2015-09-09...
CCAAATTTTATTAGTTATATTACGTTAATTAACTCTCTCATTTTCAATCGATTACATAAGAATTAACAGAGTATTGTATATACAGCAACTCAACAAACTGATTATTGAGAATAAGGCATTGCAGAATGAGAATGAAGCGCTAAAGGCTGAATATGCAAAAGTGAAGCTACACATATCGCAGCTTGACGAAATTGCTGTCAGACGAGTAACGGCTCAAAAGGATGTTGTTATTGAAAGGCTTAATACCCAATTGGTCTCAAAAAACGAGGACATTACAAAACTCAAGACTGATTACAATACTCTATAGGAGAAATACAAAATCTTGGTTCTTCATTGGAACGACTTGACAAAATAGCCTGAAATAATTGAAGCTGTTAAACGTGTGGAAGACCGCAAGGTGTAAGAAGCGGAAGCAAAACGTGAGGTACAGGCAAGACAAGACAGATACGAAGGTATACTAGACCGTTTCATTAGTGAAGGTCATGAACAGCTTCAAGCCTTTTCACAATCAAGCAGAATAGATTTCTTTGAGAAAGAAACCAAAGCAATCTATTATGGTATTATGGCTACTGCCACAAAATCCAACATTGCGCTTCGCTCTCCACAAGGAGCAATATTTGCCGTTGAAAGATTTCTCGCGAGCATGGATTGGAATGGTTGTGGCAACTATCGAAGAGAATGTGTCGCACACTGGACAAGACTCTTTGCTACCGATGAGGTTGTTTATACCGAACCCATCATTCAGAACTTCCTTTCGTTCATTAACCACATATCGTGCAGCGCAGATACATACGTTTCACTCGGTGGCTCCAATGGTTGTGCTGACCTGCTCACTAATTGGGACGGAACACAGAAAGATGGATTGGGAGCACTACCTTCAAAGAAATGGCATGGTTTGGTGAGATAACATATATATCAATTCAGTTCAGACAACAATATAGGCGGTTCGATAATCATATTTTCCTTTTCGCACTAGGTAAAATTGTAATAAAGCTCCTAAGATAATAACTTTGCAGCAAAAAACAAGATTCTATGGTTAAACGAACAAACATAAAAATAGGAAACATATGAAAAGAACAAATTTGTTATTAGCAGTTGTATTAGCATTTGCGGTGTCTTCTTGCCAACAAGAGGATACTTTTGGTAATTATAGCTCTAATGAAGACGCTGCTCGTGAAATTGGCTTCATCAAAATTAACGATATGCAAATGGCGCATTCTCGTTCTTCAATTAACTCGGATATGACCGAAATGAATCCAAGTTTGGGAATAAAAGCGAGGATTGCGCGAAAAAAGACTGGGTGTAAGAGTGGCTTCGGGTTATGTGACATTCGAGCTATGAATAGACAGGACACTTTTGTAAAGTATCAAACAAGAGGAGTTTCTTCTGACGTTGAAAAATACGAATGTACAACAACTTGTACTATTGATAATAATGGCACAGGGGTTATGTACTTTCTATTAGCCAATTCACCGAAAAGTCAAGGATTAACGGCAGAAACAATGCCCCCATTTTGCATAGATGAAGAAATAGAGCAACCAATAGAAGAAACTCCAGAAAGTTCACTCATTGTGGTTCCAGGAGCATACATTTATCAAAAAGAACTTGGACAACATGGAGGCTATGCTGTAAAGGTTACATACATCAATAATAGAAAACATTCTAATTCAAATAAATAAAAAATGGTACAAATTAAGAAAATTCAAGCAATTGCGACAGGATGCTTAATCTTGTTGTTAACAATGTTTGCTTCTTGTACAAACGAGGAGGAAGCAAGTGTAAGCGAACAGGCATCTATAAGGGTGTCTACTATGGGACATTTTTTGCCTCAAACTCGTAGTATGTCTGGAATTTCAGACAACATGCCTGTACTTCAGTTTAAGGACGAAGCCACTTATAACAATACGGTCAATAAACTGAAAACAATGTCAGAGAAAGAACGCAAAGTTTACATGAAAACTTTAGGTTTTACATCTGCCGAACAAGTACTCAATACTGCAGATGAAGAATTGGATGACATTTTTGAGATTGAAGACGAAAACATTTTCAAGAGTTCTTTGTCAAAATTTCAAGAGAAATATCGTGGCTTGTTAGCGTTTGATGAAACTGACACATATGATGTTACTCCATATTTGTCATTTAACGACTCTATTATGAATTTTGTAGGTAACGCAAAAGGCTATGTTGTTATCGGAAATCATCTTGTAGGACCTCAAAATGACACTCCAAACTTTACTGGGACATACACCGTTACAACTAAATCCAATACGAGAGCATCTGTTCCTGGTCCAATTCAACCTGGATTCCGTAGCTTCAATGGAGCTTCTCTAACTATTAAGAATGGGAAATACAAAAGCACTATGACTTTGGGCAGAATTGTTAATGGAAATTCTTTTGCCATAGAATTTGTTACCAAAAAGAAACAATTTTTGTGGAAGAAAAAAGTAAAAGCATCTTACTCTCTCAACTTAGAAATGTCAAGTAGCAAGTTCCATCATAGCAATATTGTAACATGCCCTTCTGGACCTACGATTTGTATACTGAATTTACCTATTGATTTCGTTGGCACTGTTTTTGATGCTTCTGTAACAAACTTCAAATCAAGTAGAGGCAATACCATTGGATCTGCAACTTTTAAAAATATTCAGGTAAGATGAGAAAAATTTTATTATCTTTGGTTGCTTTATGCTGTTTCTATGCAGCAAATGCACAAACATTTCGCTTCGGTCCTACAGTCGTAGGAAACCTTAACATCTCGAATGAGACAAAAACGAAACTCGGTTTCGCTGTGGGTGCTAAAGCAGAGATGGATTTCAACAATGTGGAACATGGTTGGTTCATGGATGCGTCTGTATTGTTCAACAACAGAAACAGACAGAGCGAGAACTATTTCAACAACGAAACAAAGTTGACTCAGTACTGGAAGTACTCAACCTATTCTCTTCTCGTTCCAGTCAATGTAGGCTACAAATTCCGCCTTTCAGACAATTTAAATCTCCTCGCTGCTGTAGGCCCTTATGCAGATTTTGGCTTGACAGGTACAGACAAAGTCACAACGACTGACGCGAAAGGACATAGCAAAGAGGAGAAAGTGTCCTCAAATGTGTATGGAGACAAACTCTTCAATCGTGTAAACTATGGCTTTGATGCTAAGGTTGGCATTGAGATTGCCAAGCATTACCAACTGAACTTGTCATATAGTCGTAGTTTTAACAACTTATTTAAGGGTAGTGGCATCAATGATAAAGCACAGGACATACAGTTGGGATTCTCATATATATTCTAACAAACTCATATGGAAATACAATGGAATTGAATAAAATTATTTGTTCGGTTCTATTTCTGACAGCCGGAGTCGTTTTAACCTCATGTATTGAGGTAAATGGCTCTGGCTATTCAGATTTATCAGAATCGGAAAAGTTGCATGTAAAAAAATGCGAAGCTTCCATGGACTCTATCAAGAATGACGGAAACCTTTATAAGGTTACGGTAAAGCAAGTGAAAGATTGCATAAATGGATATAAGGAAGCTATTGTATATGAATATCTGCCTTTTTGCTCTGGTGACAACGGTAGACCACCTACCGAAATAAAGAGAACGTGCAACAAGCGTAATATACATCTCATTGTCATTTCTTCCGTATATGATGGTATATTCCCCATACCGTTAGACAATACATTCCCTTTGTTCGTTATTGACAATAGCGTTTATCATACTGACAATTATCAAACTTATGGTGAGCAATTTTACAAAAGTCTGACAGGTAGTGACAGTGAAGATAGAAAAACAAACTCGTTCCATTATTTTCGTAATGGAAAGTATATTTGCAGTTATGATTCAATATAGTTAGAATTATGAAGAGAAGATCTCTTGTCCCTGGCGCAATGCTCTTTGCAGCAATCGGCATAATGGCACAAAAGACAGTGTAAAGCATTTCTGTGGAGTCGCTTGGCACTCAAAATACGGTTGGCATAAACTATAACAGCCGACTTTAAGGCAACTTTGGATTGGAGTATCGTGTAAGCATTGGATTTTGATATGGCGACAGTTCCAGTTTGTTTTACCAAAGCATTAAGTGTGTATGTGTACCGATAGTACTAAATTATTTGTTGGAAAAGAAGAACTCCAAACAGGAGGTAGGTTTTGGAGTGAGCCTCGGCATATATCATGTTAAGGAAATTATGAAACTATTATCAACCTGGTTCCTCCCGAAGTCGAGGTACATGACGAACAATGCACTTCAACAAGTAACCGCTTTGGTTGTTTCATGTTTAGCGACATCGCCTATCGTTATCAGCACGACAACGGCTTTATGTTCCGTGTAGGAGTCTCGCCTTCATTCAAATTCTGCGACAAGTACAGACTGAAGGAATCGACATTTTATCCGTATGTAGGTCTCGGCTGATCGTTTTAGGGAATTATATATCCTAAGAGGAATGCAAAAAATATGCATATATCTGTAGGAGGACATACCTCCTACAGATACATGTTTTTCATCTATCTAGCCATTTCTTGAATTGTACGGTTTTTTCTTTACTTATTACAATGTTGTCATCATTGCATCCTTTCAATTTTACTATAAGTTTAGAATTGAAGAATAGACTGATTTTCTTGATACCTTTTATATTCGCTATGTATTGTCTGTTGATACGGAAGAATTTGTCGGGGGATAATGCCATTTCCAAATCAGCCATGCTCATCGCCAAAGAATATGAAGTGCCGTCTTGTGTGAAAGCCAAAACACGATCGTCCGTCTTGCTTATATAGCTTATGTCGTCTGTGTACAGCATAATAAGTTCATCCCCCTTGCTTACCAAGAAACGCTCTCTGCATTGGTGCGTCTCGTCCAATAAGCTGTTCAACTTGTCATGAACTTCCTCGTTGGCAGGACTCAACATTTTAATTTTTCCCATAGCCACGCAGAGTTCCTTGAAGTCTATAGGCTTCATAATATAGTCGAGTCCGTTGTTCTTGATGGCTTGCATGGCATATTCATCGTATGCTGTTGTGAAAATCACAAACGAATTTGGCCTGACCTTACGGAATGCCTCGAACACATCACCGTCAAGTAGGCGAATGTCGGAGAATATCAAATCGTAGTCGTTGTTAACGGATAACTCTTCAACCACATCATTGACGCTTTTCAACGGACCATGAACATCAACCATATCATCTATATCCATTATGAGTTTTTTCAATCGCTTTGCGCTGAAAAAGTCATCTTCAATTATCAATATCTTTCTCATCGTTGTATTACAGTTTCTTTATCTTTATGATGGGCAGACGTATTTCGAAAGAGTCACGGGTGACACTATAACCGATTTCCTTTCCGCACTCCAATTCATAACGTTGCTTTAGGTTCTTCAGTCCAATGCCATACGACTCTACAATTTGGTCATTATGCCTATGGAAATATATTCTGTTATTCTTAATGGCAAGCATATTATCTTGCACACTTATCTGAATATGGAGGGGGTTATTTTCCTGTGGAGAGTTGTGCTTGACAGCATTCTCTATAAGTAATTGTATACTTAGAGCCAATATTCTGTCTTCTTCTTTCACTTTTTCTTCATCCAACTCAAGTATGATTTTGTCGTTATATTTCAAATTAAGCAGACTGATGTACGTTCTGGTAAAGTTCATAGCCTCACTAATGGTCATGTAGTCTTGGTCTATATTAAACAGCATGCATCTATAAACTTGCGACAACCTTACCACATATTCTTCTGCTCGTTGTGGTTCTTCTTCTATCATTCCAGCCAGCGAACTTAGGCTATTGAACACAAAATGTGGATCCAACTGAAGCTTCAAATATTTCTTTTGCAGACACAAATTCTCTTTGTTCTTAAGTATTATTATATCAGAATAATGCAACAGCATATGTATCAGGGCCAGTAGACTTGCTATTATCCCGAGCAGAAAGAATGTCCCCCAAACGTCTACTTCTATGAATTCTGACTCTATGACATTCATTAATAATTCGCAAACACCTGCAATAAATATATTTATTGCGATTATAACGATTACACTACGAAGAAATAGGCTACGTTCTTCTTCTGCCAGTTTGACGAATCTTTGTCTAAGCAATAGTTTAGTGACTGACAAGCTGATACAAGAAAAAATGGCACAATATACCAAGTCCACAAACAGACAAATGTAATAATCATCGATGCTTTGCTTGAAATCCTCAAAGTCAGCGACAGCCCAAATTATATCGTATAGGAAGAAGAATATAAATGTGAAAACAATCCACTCCGTTAGTTTTCCTTTGTACTTCTTTAATGTCTTCATTATTATTTTTTATTTGTAAAATTAGCAAACATGTTTCACATTGCAGCATATTATTTGACGAAACGGAATAACAAGCCTTTGAAGCGGAAATATTTACTTCTTAATTGTTTTTCACAACCCACTTTCCATCACTTTTTCTTCCCTTATGTTCTAATACACCAATATCTTTAAGGCTTTTGACAATTTTGTAAACAGAAGTACGTCCAATGCCTATTGCCTTTCCGATCTGTTCCATTGTTAACGATGGATTCGTCTTGACCGTTTGTATAACTTCGGATTGTAGGTCAGTCAATTCTACAGTTTTATAATTGGAAGGACGGTGGAAGGTCACAGTAAACATGCCGTCTGTGTCATAGACAGGCTCTGACAATCCAGCATCAAGCATTTCCTTGCGCATTCTTGGTATGCCAGAGCCAATATGCTCCACAAGGTGCATTCTCGTAAAGAGTCCGAAAATCAGAGGGTTTCGTGACAAACTTTTTCGCCCGAAATTCTTAGCTACCACAGGCAGGAGCGTTCCAGGATTGGTAATCTCCACACGGTCGTCAAACATTTCTATGGTTATACTTGCGCCCTGTTCACTGTAATCCCGATGGGCAAGCGCATTGATGATGGCTTCCTTGAATACCTCCAATGGGATTTCCCAAACTTCTTTTCTCGGCCCTGTACCTTCAATCTTGTATGCAACTTGCAGTTTGCCTTTCAACCATTCTATAGCTTTATTGTATTGTTGAAAGAGAGGACCACCAAAAGTTTTGTCGTCAATAATGTACACTTTGTCGGTTCCCTTAAACAGTACACAGCGCACAACTGCATGGAAAAACACATACTCTGGATGCTTGGCAAAAAACAATACACCGCCACTTTTGGCAACATTATTGTCATCAAAGACCATCATACTGTCAAGCACTTGGAAATCGTCCACAACGGAAACTATATGGGCTTCTTTCTTGAACTCCAAGAAATTGTCTTTGTCCAATTGCTCTAAGAGATTGATTTTCGGCAGAGGGATGGCGTCAAAGTATATACGCTCATGACGTTGGAATACTTCTCTTATTTCTTCCACATTTGTCAGCTTTTGGCTGTTTGCCCCTTCGCGCAAATACGTACATCCCGAAAAGAAATAAGGCTTATTCTTGCCAGATGGCACTTCTATCACCCAAACTTTCTTTCCGTCAACATCCACATCATACATGTTGTAGTGACACATTGGCGATATTTCACCTATCGAGCCTTGTATTGCAGATCGTTTACTGTTGTCTATCTCTGCACCGACAATCTCATTGTTGTCGTTCACTCCAATGAGCAGATAGCCACCAGCAGCATTCAAAAAACTACAAACTTCTTCTGTAAGTTCGCGAACTTTCGAGGGTACATTTCGTTTAAAGTCCACATTATACCCCTCTCCTCCATTGACCAAATCTTTTATATCCTCTGTATTTAACATATTGATTCTTAATTATAATTACATTGTTCTGTGCAAAGGTAATACTTTAATTTGAAAGTTCGTTATAAGTTCGCTGAAAGTTCGTTGTAAAGTTCACATTGTGGCTTCTGCATGATTTTTATAAGTACATTTTGATTTAAAGGAATCGTTTGAACAAAATTAATAACGTATAATATTGGCATGAAATTCAAGTTAACAGAAGTTAAGCATAAATTATGGCCAATCAATAACAAAGTCATAATAATAAATCAAAATAATAATCTTACAGACAAAGGGAACTTTATGGTATCATTTATGCTTAATGTTGTAAAATTTCTTTTGATTTACAGACACTTACAAAATATATACTGGTTCATCTTGGTTCTTCAATGGAACGACTTAACAAAGCAGCCTGAAATAATTGAAGCTGTTAAACGTGTGGAAGAACGCAAGGAATAAGAAACGGAGGCAAAACGTGAAGAAACAGGCAAGACAAGAAAGATACCAAGGTGTACTTGACCGATTCATTAGTGAAGGTAATGAACAGCTCAAAAACTTTTCGCAATCAAGCAGAATAGATTTCGATGAGAAAGAAGCCAAAGCAATCTATTATGGTATTATGGCAACTGCCACAAAAGGCGATGTTGCGCTCAACTCTCCCCAAGGGGTAGCATCTGCTGCCGACAGATTTCTCGCAAGCATGGATTGGAATGATTGTGGCAACTATCGAAAGGAATGTGTCGCATACTGGACAAAGCTCTTTGCGACCGATGAGGTCGTTTATACCGAACCCATCATGCAGAATTTCCTTTCTTTCATTGACCACATGTCGTGTAGCGCAGAAGCTTACGTTTCACTTGGCGGCTCCAATGGTTGTGCTGACCAACTCACGAATTGGGACGGAACGCCAAAAACAGAAAATCCCCATAAGATGCTCATGAAAAATATAGTAAAGAGATAAAAAGTACGCAAATTCTTAGCCACAAGAACGTCTCTTGTTATCGCTTGAGTTAAGAAATTGCGTACTTATTTCTAATAATATTTATAATTTATATGCGATAGAAAACAATAAATTTCCAGGTACTTTTCTAAAAATAGAAGTTGAGGTAAACACATTGGAAGTCATTGTGTTTATCCATTCATAGTTATGTAAATGAAGTATGTTTTCTCCTGACAACTTTATACTTATTTTTTTTACATTATAACTCGTACTAAAGCCAATATCAGTATTCTTATGTAAGCCATACTTATTTGTACCATGATTGTAACATATATATATATTGCCTTTAAGTTGTTTATAAGCATACAACAACTTTGTTTGAAGGCTATATTCAGTCATGTCATTAGTGCTATTTTTATAGGTTATTGTAGAATATCTATTATATTTTCCTGACATTTCTGCATTAAGAAAAAACTTAAATCGTGTTGCAATAATGGCATTTGTTGAGAGTGATTTATTTATTATATCAAATGCATCAAAATTTATCATCGAATTTCCGATTTGCTTAGATAAACTAATATTTAATTTTAAATCTAATGGAATAACGTTGATACCTTTAGATACAGCTACTTTCATATACATATTTTGTTGCTTTCCTCCATCACTATAATTAATATTTGACGCTATACCTTCTTGATTCACATTCTGAAGTACACTATTATTGTCTTTAGAATAAGAGCCAACAATAAACAACAACAAATTATTGTACATATTGAAGAGTCTATAATTAAATGACACATTGAATCTATTAACATATGGATTACGAATTGACGAATTTCCATTTATTTTATCATATCCGCTAACCATACTGTAATCTACCATATACCTTATGTCTTTAGGGGTATAAACATATGATGCAGAGATTCCCATTTCATGTTTGGGACTAAAAACTATACGAATGTTTCCTTCTGGTGAGAAAATACACTTCAAGTTGTCTTTGGGGAACTTATCGATATTTGCATCATATTTCATATATGACAATATTCCTCCTAATGAGAAACGCATCAAGCCGTCTTTTTTAGAAATCCGTGTTATTAAATCCCAACAGGTATAATCTGAATTTGTATTTGTTTCAGATGAACTGTTATTGTTGTATCTCAATACATCTTTCGCATAAATACACCTAATAGAATTCTTTAAAATTATACTCCGAAATTTGTAAGAATTACCTATTTCAAAAGTAAATTTAGAGTATTTTTTTTTCAAGTTGGCATTATATTGGTACATGTTATTGATTAAATCGTAATCTATAGGTAATATTATAGAGTCAGATTTTATATCTGTTGGATTATTCCTGTTTGATAAAGACATATCAGCAAATACAAATAGCATATTTTTATTTTTACCCATATTAAGAGCTAATGATTGCTTGAGGAAATATTTACGCATAATATCACATTGTGACACTTCCAATAATTTTTCGGTTGTTTGCTCTAATTTTTCTTTCGTTGAATAATTTGAGAAACCTAAAAGTGTAGAAGAATTCACTTCTATCATATCACAAGGTCTCCATCTCGCTCGCAATGAGAAAGATTCATATTTATCATTTGCCAACGACTCCAACTTGTTATTTGCAAGTAAACCACTTTCATAATACTCATCATAATTATGAAAGCCTGATTGCATTATAGATTTATTTAATACAATATTTCCTTTTATTTTTATTCTAGAGGATGGGGTGAAAATCATATTAAAAGCAGAAGCGAAACTTTTGTTTTTATATACATTCTCAGGAGGAGTTAGTAATTTGTTTTCTTCATCAGATAAACGAGTCATACCGCCCCCTTCTGCTAACATATCTTCAATGTTAGCAAAATTACCCAAATAATCTTCTATCGAAAACATTGGTTTTCCAGTATTGTTTAATGAAGATAAAGAAGAGAATGAAAAACTTTCCTTCACTGCGAAAAGTGACGGTTTTATTTCAAATTTATCCATGAATCCTCCACCTGCACTAATTGTACCTGATAATTTTGTCTTTGAATTCGTCTTGATATTTAATGCCGTCTTATCATTTCCTTTAAATTGGTCCACAATGCTGCCTTCTTTATAATTTTTAATAATTTCCGCTCCAAGCATGACGCTTGCAGGAAGATTATTTATAACCATATTACTTCCTGTAGCAGCAACGTCTTGCCCATCAATTAAAATCTTATCAAGATTACGTCCGCTATACGAAACTTTACCTGCTGCATTATCAACTTCTATCCCTGGCAATCTTCTTAAAACGTCTCCAACAGTTTCTTCTGCTCCAGTTTTAAAGTGTTCAATGTCAAAGACAATAGAATCTACATAATTTTTTACGCCTGTATATCTGCCTTTTATTGTAACTTCTGAAATTGTCTTGCTACTATCTTTCAGTGTTATATCAAACACTTGTTCGCTCGTATCTGAATATTTTATACGATAGGTTTCAAAACCTAAACATTTTATTATCAACCAACAAACATCTGAGTCCTTTTTCTTCAATTGAAATGCTCCACTACTATTTGATATACAATAAGACAAAATACCCTTTGTCCCTATACTATCGGAACAAAGGGTTATTGTTGCATATTGCACAGGCGAGCCTGTACTATCTTTTATTGTACCTATTATATTATCTTGCGATAATGCTGTTGCACAATAATTAAGCAATAACACAAAAATCAATAAGGTTCGTTTGTATAAACGCATGCAATTTTTATATTTCTATTATAGTAATTTTCCTGCATTATCTACGCCAGCCAGCAGGTAATTGTCATATTTATCACTATAGTCGGCCTTATATACATTGAACACGATTTGATTCTCTGTATGCTTGATTACGACCTGACCTTGCTCATCAGTTTTCCATACACCCAAAGAATCACCTTTCGTATAAATTCCCAATGAATCTTTTCCGACCTTATTCACTACTACCGCCACGTCTTTCAACGGGCTCTCAGAACTATTTCCCTGATTAATTGCATACACGTTAATCGTCGTTACATACACATTTACAGGCTCAGACTGCTGTTCCATCACTTCAGGTACTACGTACACATAGCTGTTGCCTGCCTGGATGGCTTCACCTTCTATCACTACTCCATTAATATAGATATCTTCGCCCGTTCTGGTCACATACAAGCTCTCACCGCTAATGCTTTCCAGCACTTTTCCGTCCGTCAGGTCCACCTTCCCGTAACGTCCTTTGGCAGTATGTCTCTTTACTGATGTAGAATCAAGAGCAGCACTTCTTGACCGTTACGCGAGAACGTTTTTGCTTGTCCCCTTTACTACTTTCTTTGCAACTTCTGCATCTTTGTGATAGAATACAGGAACCATTCCTGTAGAGCCGATCTTATTCAATACGGCTATTTTATCGAATTTTGCCATCTTATTATTTACTATTTAAATGAATTGATTTTCTTTACTTTTCAACTCTCCAAATTATCTCTGTACGCGACCGCTTGCGTCACCACCAGCCAATGCTTCTACTTCTTCTACAGAAACAAGGTTGAAGTCACCATTGATAGTATGTTTCAATGCAGATGCAGCAACAGCGAATTCAAGAGCAGCACCCTGATTAGGTTTAGTCATCAAACCATGGATGATACCGCCGGAGAAAGAGTCACCACCACCTACACGGTCGATAATCGGATCGATATCATAACGTTTTGAAGTATAGAATTCTTCTCCGTTGTAGATCATAGCTTTCCAACCGTTGTGAGTAGCAGAGAAAGATTCACGCAAAGTAGAAACTACATATTTGAATCCGAATTCTTTCATCATTTGCTGGAAGATACCCTTGTAGCCTTCAGCATCTGTGTGGCCAGCCTCAACGTCAGCATCCGGTTTGAAGCCCAAGCAAAGTTCTGCATCTTCTTCGTTACCGATACATACGTCTACAAACTGCATCAACGGTTTCATGATAGACTGTGCTTTTTCTTTCGTCCACAGTTTCTTACGGAAGTTCAAGTCAACAGAAACAGTTACGCCGTGACGTTTTGCAGCTTCACAAGCCAGAGGAGTCAACTCGGCAGCCTTGTCAGAAATAGCCGGAGTGATACCAGACCAGTGGAACCAGTCAGCACCTTCCATGATAGCATCAAAGTCGAAATCAGCAGCGTCAGCTTCAGCAATTGCAGAATGAGCACGGTCATAAATAACTTTGCTAGGACGCATAGAAGCACCTGTTTCCAAGTAGTAGATACCTACACGGTCGCCACCACGGGCAATAAAGTCTGTCTTTACGCCATATTTACGCAATGCGTTAACAGCAGACTGTCCAATTTCGTGTTTCGGTAATTTAGTTACGAAATAGGCGTCATGTCCGTAGTTGGCACAGCTCACTGCAACGTTAGCTTCTCCACCACCATATACTACATCAAAAGAGTCAGATTGAACAAAACGAGTATTACCCGGAGTTGATAATCTAAGCATGATTTCGCCTAATGTAACGACTTTCTTTCCCATAATCTTATGTTTTAAATTCTAAGTTATTAATATTATGAAGTTTCAATTTATCATTTTTACCCTATTTTATGGGTTAAACTACTGATTACATGAGCATTAATATATAAATTCACCGGATCATA
>ENA-UEQL01002148-UEQL01002148.1-human-gut-metagenome-genome-assembly--contig:-NODE-2148-length-13254-cov-19.663656_pt1 | contig 13254 bp, 7 predicted proteins | sample MGYA00242905_ERZ507926 | MGnify/ENA primary metagenome ERZ507926 (study PRJEB26167, sample SAMN06115531) | human gut metagenome | host: Homo sapiens | place: China:Henan | collected 2015-09-09...
TTGATCATTGCGAGGCGGGTACGCTCTCCACCGGACAACACTTTCACCTTCTTATCCGAAGCTTCGCCTCCAAACATGAAAGCTCCCAGTATATCACGTATCTTCAGACGGATATCTCCTGTCGCTACTCGGTCAATCGTATCGAATACAGTCAGGTTCTCATCCAACATTTGTGCCTGGTTCTGCGCAAAATAACCGATTTGTACATTATGTCCGATCGTTAATTTACCTTCGAAATCAATTTCGTCCATGCTACATTTCACCAAGGTAGACTTACCCTCTCCGTTCTTCCCGACGAAAGCCACTTTCTCTCCCCTGTTGATAGTCAAGTTGACATCATGGAAAACGAGATGGCTACCATACGCTTTGCGCACATCTTCGCAAATCACAGGATAGTTTCCGCTACGACTGGCTGGAGGGAATTTTAAACGCAAGGCGGAATTATCTTCCTCATCTACTTCGATGCGGTCTATCTTTTCCAGTTGCTTGATACGGCTTTGCACCTGTACGGCTTTCGTTGCTTTATAGCGGAAGCGTTCGATGAAGTCTTCCGTATCCTGTATTTGTTTCTGCTGATTTTCATAAGCACGGAGTTGCTGTTCACGGCGTTCTTTGCGCAGGACTACAAACTCATCGTACTTCACTTTGTAGTCGTAAATCTGACCACAAGTAATTTCGATGGTGCGGGTAGTTACATTATTCAAGAAAGCACGGTCATGGCTGACTAATACGACTGCATTGGCACGTGTAGACAAAAAGTTTTCCAACCATTGGATACTTTCAATATCAAGGTGATTGGTCGGCTCATCGAGCAAAAGCACGTCCGGGCGTCGTAAAAGCAGTTTTGCCAATTCGATACGCATACGCCATCCACCGGAAAACTCCGAAGTAGGGCGTTCAAAATCTTCCCGGCTGAATCCCAATCCGAGAAGCGTCCGTTCGATTTCCGCCTGAAAGTTCGTACCGCCCATCATCAGAAACCGGTCGTTTTCATGCGTGAAACGGTCTATCAACTGATGATATTCTTCCGAATCATAGTCTGTCCGTTCGGCCAATTCCTGATTCATCCGTTCCAACTTCGCCTGAAGCTCAAATATATGTTCGAATGCCAGTTCTGCCTCTCCCATCACCGTCCGGTTGTCGGAAAGAATCATGACTTGTGGCAAATATCCGATGGTTACATCTTTCGGAGTGGCTACAATGCCATGTGTCGGCGACTGCAAGCCGGCTAATATTTTCAGCATGGTCGATTTGCCGGCACCGTTCTTGCCAACCAACGCAATGCGGTCTTTCTTATTAATTACATAGCTGACGTCCTCAAAAAGCGGCGTCGCATTAAATTCTACTGATAATCCTTCTACTGAAATCACTTCTGCTTCTGATTTATAACATTTTGGACTGCAAAGATACTGAATATTTATTAGATACTACTTAGTATGATACGTTATGAAAAACAAAAAAAGCAGTCATTCTTATGAATGACTGCTCTCTATCTTAATCAATGGCTCTTCTTTAGAACAACTTAGCAGGATATTCACCGGCATCTACCAATGCCTGAATCTTGTCTACTACGCTCTGACGGTCTTCCGGATAAGTGACGCCGAACCACTTGCTGGTAGTATCCAGTACTTCAACAGTGGCAGTTCCGTCATTAATCAATTTATCTACCATCAATGGGATGAAGAACTCGCTCTTCAGATTTTCCATATTCTTCGGATCGCTTAGGAAAGTCTTGAAGAATTCCTGGCTGTAAGCGAAGTAATCAGGAGTGAATCCCCAGAAGTTCATACTTACCGGAGTCGTGTCGGGAGTAGCCGTCCATTCACCATTATCATCAATATATTTCACTTCACCGTCCAGACGTTGAATCTTCGTACTTTCTACTACATATGTCAACAACTTGTTTGCATCTGTACTACAGATACCGCGTGATACCGTACCGCTTTCGCTCAATGTGTTGCCTACGCGGAAACCTACCATCGAATATACGTTCTTGGAACCTTCAGGCAGGGCAGCCAGGAATTTACCCATTGTCTGGAAAGAGTCGCGTCCGTAGAAGTCATCGCAGTTGATAACGGCAAACGGTTCTTTGATCACGTCAGCTCCCATCATGACGGCATGGTTCGTGCCCCACGGTTTTGTACGTTCTGCCGGGCAGGTGAATCCCTCTGGGAGAGCATCCAATGCCTGGAAGCAAAGTTCTGCAGGAATATGGCCCTCATACTTTGAAAGAATCTTCTCACGGAACTGATCTTCGAAGTCCTTGCGGATAACGAATACGATTTTTCCGAAACCAGCCTGAATAGCATCATAGATGCTGTAGTCCATGATAGTCTCACCATTAGGACCCAGACCATCAAGCTGTTTCAAACCACCATAACGGCTACCCATACCGGCAGCCAGAAGCAATAACGTAGGTTTCATTTTGTCTATACTTTTATTTATTAATAGTTGATATAGTTATTTAAAAAATAACGATGCAAAAGTAACAAAAAAAATGCAGTTAACCGCAAGTTTTCCTACTTTTTTTTGATTAATATCAATTTTTGTTCTTTTATGCACTATCTGTAACACATATCAGACTTATTTCCGGACACATCTCCCAGGCTAAACCTAGAAAGGATAACCCACAGCGAAATGCAGACTCTGGGCATCCTTGAACCGACGGATGTTATAGATGCCATTCTTGCCGGTATCGTAAGGAACATGCAGACCGATACCCCAGTCGACACGTATCACAAACATACCCATATCATAACGCACACCGACACCGGTGCCTACCGCCAGTTGCCGGAAAAACTTGTCTACATCAAACTTGCCGAGCGGACTGTACTCATGGTTGCGTAAGGTCCACACATTACCTGCATCCAGGAAAAGGGCTCCATAGAGATCGCCCCATACCTTCTGACGGTATTCCAGATTCATCAGATACTTGATGTCGCCCGTCTGGTCGATATACGAATACTTGCTGTTGGTAGGCTGGTATCTGCCCGGTCCGATACTCCGCACATTAAAGGCTCGCACACTGTTGGCACCACCGATATAGAACTGCTCATAATAAGGAGCATTCTCGGCATTGCCATAACTCCAGATAATGCCGGCATTGACATGTCCCACCAGCGTACCATCCTGGGTGATACGCCAATATTTCACGAAATCTGTCTCCAGTTTCAGGAACTGAGCAAACGGATTCTTGAACATCTTCTTGTCTTTCTCATTCCATCCCTTTCCGGCCGCCATGTAACCGAGCGAAAGGATATTGGCTGCCTCGCTGATAGTGGTTGACCAGGTGATAGGATGGCGGTAACGGCGCGGACTGCGATAAGTATAGGTGTAACTCATCTTAGGCACAAACTGGTCGCGCATCGATATCTGAAGATAAGGATGCAGGGCGAGGATGCTATCGAAAGCGGCTGTGCGGCTGTTCATAAACTCATAAGAGAGAATCAGCGGACTGAAAGAATGCTGATGCTGGTAAGAGGTAGACCACGCATAGGTTAACTCGCCCGCTGCCACATGACGTCGGAAATAGCTGGCTCTGTTCAGCACATTCATCGAAGCCTTGATGGTAGTAGTTGGCACACCCCGATATTTGGTAGGCATATGCCCGGCACGGTATCTGCGCTCATTCTGCTCCATCGTTCTGAACATATTCCAAGGCGTGATGATGCGAGGGAACTCTACGGAAACATCCGATCCGTATTCATAGGAATTGATGCGGGTAGAACCTCCACCAGCCTGACTGATGGTTTGCCACTCATGCGAACCATGCAGGTTGACAGTAAGTTTCTCGCCTCCATGAAAAGCATTGCGCTTGGTAAGACCCACTACCAACTCCGGTCCTACTCTACCGGTCGTTTTACCGCGGGCATTTGCCTCGACATAGAAATCGTATGGCTTGTCGAATACCAGGTCGATATTGGCATCCAAGGTATCACGATATACTACATTGCCCAGACTATCTAGGGTCTGCACCGAACGGGGAGTGAACTGGATGCTGGAATAGCTGAAGAGTCCCATCTCCTGAAGTCCGGTCTTGGCACGTTCCTCGGTACGTACCCGATACAGTTCGCGGGGACGCAGGCGCAGACTCTGCAAAACGATGCCCGGACGTATCGGCATCTTTCTTCCATTATAATGGAAACTCAGATAGCTGCGCACAAAGGAATCCTTCAACTCCTCCATATACTGCTTTCTGAAATTAACATGAATCTTTCCGATATACCACTGTCGGGTAGCCCTATCGTCCACGCTGTCTGCCATCATCAGCCGCAACTGCACCTTGCCGGGCACATTCACGGTATCGGCAAGATAAGAAGCATAACTGTTCTGATAGAAATAATAGCCCCTGTTGCGGAACAGACGGGTGATACGCTGACGTTCCGATTCCATGTTGGCGACATTGAAAGGACTCCCCTTCCGTATGAGCGCCTTGTCCATGGAAGCATCTATAAACTGCTTGCTCTTGGCTGGGAAGTTGAGATAAGCCATAGAATCAAGCGTCCAGAGATGACCGAAGTCTACCTGATAGGCAACCTTCGCCTTCTTCGGATTGCTCTGTGTCAGCACATCATAAGTCACCTTACCGTTAAAATACCCATATTTATCGAGCTGATGCTCGGCTACCTGGGCACGGAGCTGCGGATTCACATTTGCCATCAGCTTAGGTTTGGAACCGAATACCTTGGTTATCCACTTAGCCAGTGCTCCATCCGACTGAGAGAAAGCATTCCATATCCACAGACGCACAGGGAACGGTGTGCGGTAATAGCTGCTCCCGAACAAGGCACCGTTCGGAGCCGAAGCCAGGGCATACTCCATCTCGGTGATGGTAGAATCAGCATAAGCTCCCTTCTCGTAGTTCTTATACTCGATAGGTACCAGACCCGTAAACAGCTGCTCGTCTTCTTTCAGTGCACTGGTTGAAGAGCAACCCGTTATGAGCTGCCCCGACAACATCAGCAATGCTGCCACATATATAATAAGGTATAACCTGTTCTGCTGTTTCATATCGCTCATTACTTTTCGTTAAGTTTCAATGGGTCAAAGTCCTTTGTTCTGGATTTCTCCATCGTATCCTTCTTTTCGTTCGTACTCTTCTTCACCGCAGGATTCTTCTCCATTGGGGCTGCAGGAATCTGCTGCTTATCGGTCTTGAAACGGAAGATGTCCTTGAAATGCTGCAACTTTCTCTGCCATTTGAAACCGACACCGTACTCACCTATCAAACCTTCGAGCCAATCGTAGGTATTGTTGTTGTAGAAGGCACGGATATATTGGCTCGCACCTTCGTTGAGCCGGTACTGCAATTCGATATTGTTGAAGAATGCATCATCATTGTTGGCTGCATTCTCCATTTCTGCACCGGTAGAAACCTTGCCGCCCACACTGAAACTCAAGCGGTTGTTGAAGAACCGTTTGGCAAACTTAAAGTTGTAATCGGTGTGCATGCCACCTGCTGCATTGGTGGAGTTATCTACCGACATACCGACATCCAAACCCACAGAACGCATCGCTGAACCTGCAATATTATTGATCTCTGAGTTGAGGAATGAGGTCAAGGCACTGTTCATGGAGAACGAATTGGTATTTCCGTTGGCAAGATACATGCCTGAAGCCAGCATCGTAATGGCTATCTTACCCCGCTCTTCAATACTCATCGTGTTCAGTTCATCCTGCAAGGTGGCATCGTTTGGTGAGGAAACGATAAACTGGATGCCTGGCTTATTCAATGTCTGCGAGAGTTTTACGCCACAAATGAAATCCACCGAGCGGCCGGTTCCCTGTCCCTCGTTTACCGTTGTCCTGACATTCTCTGTTGCCGTGATGTTCAGGGTCGGGTTGAACGGATCGCCGTTAAACTCTATGTAGCTGCCGTCCTGGATATCAAACGTCTTGAGCGGAATGATAGGCAGCGAATATTTCATCTTGCCATTGTTCAGGGTATACTTGCCCGTGATGCCGATGCCATCAACCGAATTGTAAGTCATCGTCAGATCACCACCGCCCATCAGGTCGATGTAGTTGGTCTGGTCGGCATTCAAAGCACAGAGGATATGAGCCGACTCGTCTATCGACATGCCCAACATCATGTTCAATCCTTCCAGTGCCGGACGCTCGACAACGACAGGCTTGCCACTCTTGAAATTCGTAAACTTCACCAGCTCATCGAGCTGCGTATCAGTAGTCAGTTCCGATTCTTTCAGCACATACGTCATATCCGTATTGCCGAGGACATCCAGCTTACCCTGCATCTTCAGATTGCTTACCGGTCCGCGCATCGCTCCAAAGAAGTTGACATACGCCTTGCCGAAAGCCTCGGAACGGGCATTCTCCTTGGCATCAATCAGCAGGAAGTTCTGTGCTCTCATCCGGATATCGAGCATCATTTTCTCTATATTCGTAAAGTCGAGACTGCCCTGGATATTGAGCGGACTCTCATTGTTGGCATACATCATGAAGTTTTCGAAGAGCAACTTGCTGTCTATGATACGGACAGGATCGTTGGCAAAACGCATCGTGATGCCATACGGCACACTGACGAGATAAGCCGAATCCAGATATACTTCGCCCTCTACATCCAACTGGCTCAAGGCTCCCTTCAAACTCAGTTTTCCTTCGCCATATCCCTTCAGCCCCATAATCTGGTCAGGAACAAAACCGTTGACAAAATGCAGAGGCAACTTCTCCATACCCACTTCGGCATCGAGATAACCGTTTCCTTCCGACTTGTAAGTACCCTTTACGGTAGCTACTTCTTCGCCATCATAATTGAGGAAACCATCTACATAATGAGAACCGTCGCTCTTTGGCATGTAAACGAATTCAGTACCGACATCTCCCATCGGACACTTTTCGTAAACCATATTGTCGATGTTCAGATTAGAAGAAACCGAGAGTTCATCCTTGGTCTGGATAATATGGAAGTCGCCGTCAAGAATACCCGAGATGTCAGGCATATAAGGAATCACGCTGAGCACTTTATCCAGATTAAACTGGCTCATGCTCACCGTAAGATCCTGCAGCGCTTCTTCGTTTTCATCATTGCTGTATATGCGGATACCCATGCCGTTGGCTGCCTTCAGAATCAGATTGGCTGAAACACGGTCGTCATTGCCCAACATCAGATAGTTGTCATCGTTGGCAGTAAACTTCTTGTACCCCAGGACAGGATGGGTATCGATGAGCGAAATCTTCACGCCGTTTTCCAGCAACAGCGCCTCCAGACCCACATCTACACCCAATCTGTTTTTGGCATCGTAGATGCGGGCATCGATATTGGAACCCTTCTCCTGCAGTTCGCCCTCTACCTGTGCCCGGAACACATACTGAGGATTATGCTTGTTGTTCTGAACACGTGCTGCATAGCGGATGGTATCGCCCTCAGTCTTCACCAAGGCACGGATCGTATCCAACTGCATGCCACTCGCTACCAGTGAATCGATGTTGAGATAACCATTGACACCTGTTACAGGCGACATGGTCATCTTCATATCCACCGCCTTGAAATCATAACCGCAGTAAGCGATGAAACGGGAAATGAAATTGTCCTTTCCTGTGGTAAGATAAACATGACCGAAAGGGAACTGACTGCGAATCTTCACCTGGTCGATATGATGGTTCCTAAGCTGATGAGCCAATTCTTTCTGCAATCCGGAAAAACGGCTCACCAACTGCTTATAGCCTCCGTGTACATCCATGTTGAGATGGAAGTCGCCGCAATCGATGACTGCGTGCGTGGTATCTCTGCGGGTAAAGAGATCAGCGTCAACACCCACCGGACGGTAATTCTTTTTTGCCGTACGAACCGTAATATCACTCATCGAAGCCATGATGTCGTGACTGTCCTTCAGGTCGGACCTGATATCCATGTGACCGCAGAGCGACAGGCGCATCGGTGCCTTCGTTACCTCTAACGAATAAAGATTCACATCGCGGACATCTGCCACCAGGGTAGCCTCCAGTTTCTTGGAATTCGTAAGTGCATCAAGGCTGACGAGTCCCGTAAGATACTGGTTCTTGCTGTCTATATCGGCATGCACCTTACCATTAGCAACGTGAGCCACTGCCAATACATGATCCAGTTTGTATTTGCCATACTGAATCTGGTTTACCTGTGCCTTAGCCTGCAATCGGGTACGAGGAGAGAGGACATCAGTTCCCACACCCTTCGCCTCCAATGAGCCGGTGAAAGAATGCAAATTCTGTTTTGGCAGGAAATGCTTTGCCAGGATGTTGTGCGCCTGAATCTTAGCTTGATAAGCCAGACGGTTCATATCGATACTGCCGTCTTTCCGGGTCTTCGCATCTATCTTGGCATCTACCCTCATTCTGCCACGACCTTCGGTAATGGCGAGTCGGGTAGCATATCTGGAGCCGTCTGCCTGAATGTTACCACGAATTCCGATACCGCTAGGCACACGTATCTCCTGCATCAGAGAAGGGTCAAGCATGGCGGTAATGAAATCCAGATGATAGGTACGGGCGTTCAGATCTACATTTGCCTTCAGACGGTTCATATCCGTCAGATTACCCAATTTTCCATCAGCACTCAGTTCGAAGGCTGTAGGCAGCGACAGTTTCAAGCCCGAGAAAGATGCCTGCTGCATATTTCCCTTGAACGAACCTTCTATCTTGATCGGATAGAATGGCCATTTCTTCTTCATGGCGCTTGGGAAGGCATCGCCTGCAAAGAGGAACAGGTCTGAACGGCCCAAAGTTCCCTTCAGCTGTGCCATCAACTTGCCAGGTTTCACCTCATCAAAGGCATTCATATCCATATCCACCGTTGCCTGCAACTGGGAGTATGGGGTACGGAGACAAATATCAGGCAACTGCAGTTTCACGGAATCCATCACGAATCTGCCATAGAGCTGGTCTACCTGCAAACCGCTTTTCTCCTTAAACTGAGCTTCACGAATCTTGACATCGATCTTCGAATCGCAATAATAGAAAGAGTCTGCCTTTAAAGTCAGGGCCGCCAGGGCGATATGGTTAAAGTCCATGCCCGATACCGGACGGATATAGTTCTGGTCATAGTTCACCTTGCCCTTCTTCCAGTCAAGATGACCTATCTGATAAAGTCCTTTATAAAGGTCGAGATAGGTAGTCTGCGCCACCGCATCTCCAAAATAAGCATTCACCTGGAGGGTATCTCCAGGCATGTGTAATACGAAATCAGTGTTCTTCAGTTTCAGTTTTTCGATATTCACCTTCCAGAAATTGGTACTAGGCGTAGTATCCGGCGGCACAGTATCGCTCAGTTCTACCGAGAGTCGGGCATCAGCCAACAGGGCATGATTCACCCTCACCTTCTCCTTTCCGAGGTCAATGCCATGAGCCTTCAGGCGCAGATTACCTACATTGCCCTTGATTCTGGCTTCGTGAATAAAATTAGTGGTATTCACCTTCATCTGGGTGAAATTGAGTTCATCCACCATGACTTGACTTTCGAAAAGAGGCAACAATTGTACGTCTACCACCATCTTCTGGATGTCGGCAACGGTATCTCTCTTATTTCTTAAAGCCAAGTTTGGGGAATTCTTGAGTGAGTCGATTGGCTGAAGTACCTTTACGCCTTCCACTCCCAGTTTCAGAGGGAAGACGAGGCGTACTTGCTTTACCGAAATATCCATACCCGTCGACTCTGAGGCATAAGCAGCCACTTGCTTTACCGCCCAATTCTGAACAGGTGGCAGATAAAGCAGAATGGATAACAACAAGATGAGCACCAATGGAGTCAACACCGTGATTCCTGCCCATTTCGCATACCTCTTCATAAGCATGGATTTTTGAGTTAGTGTGCAATAGCCCGCCAAAGATTATCATTCGGCAGCGGAGCCTCTGCTACTATTGTTTCTTTAGACACAGGATGAACAAATTCTACTCTGTGTGAAAGGAGAGAAATACTGCCATCTGCATTGCTACGTGGAGAACCGTATTTCAGATCTCCCTTGATAGGACATCCCATCTTGGCAAGCTGGCATCTTATCTGATGATGACGACCCGTCATCAAGTTCACCTCCAGAAGTGTATAATGGTCTGTATGACCTATCACCTTATACTTCAATATCGCTTTCTTCGAGTTCTTCACCTCATGATCGTAAGCATAGCTCTTATTCTGCTTTTCATTTCTTACAATCCAATGGGTGAGCGTAGCCTCAGGTTCCTTTGGCATGTTCTTCACGATTGCCCAATAGGTTTTGTGAACTTCGCCATCCCGGAACATATTGTTCAGACGGCTCAATGCCTTAGAAGTCTTGGCAAATACGACCAAACCCGAAACAGGACGGTCAAGGCGATGCACCACACCGAGAAATACATTTCCCGGCTTGTGATACTTCTCCTTGATGTACTGTTTCACAGTCTCCGAGAGAGGTTCGTCGCCGGTCTTGTCGCCCTGTACGATTTCGCCACTTCTCTTAGAGACTATGATTATATGGTTGTCTTCGTAAACTACCTGCATGTTTTATCAACAAAACGTTGCCGAGAGATTACATATTCATACCACCGTCGATCTGAATAACCTGACCGCTTACATAGCTAGACAAGTCGGAAGCGAGGAAGAGACAAACATTTGCGATATCCTCAGTCTGACCACCACGACGCAATGGAATCTTCTGCATCCAATCCTTGCGGATTTCCTCAGGCAACTGTGCAGTCATTGCAGTCTCGATGAAACCAGGAGCTACCGCATTAGCGCGTACGCCCTTAGGACCCAACTCCTGAGCGATAGACTTAGCCAAAGCAATCATACCAGCCTTAGAAGCTGCATAGTTGCACTGACCTGCATTACCATGAACACCTACTACAGAAGCCATGTTGATGATAGAACCACCACGCTGACGAAGCATGATTGGAGAGCAAGCATGAATGAAGTTGAAGGCTGACTTCAAATTTACATTCAGAACAGCATCCCACTGAGCCTCGCTCATACGGAGCATCAAACCGTCCTTGGTGATACCTGCATTGTTAACCAGGATATCGATAGAACCGAAGTCCTCATGAATCTGCTTAACTGTCTTCTGTGTCTCCTCGAAATCTGCTGCATTACCAGCATAAGCACGACAGGTTACACCAAGAGCCTCAATCTCCTTACGAGTAGCTTCCAAACCGGCAGCCATATCGTCGTTGAGTACGAGGTCTGTAAATGCGATGTTAGCGCCTTCAGAGGCGAACTTCATAGCGACAGCCTTACCGATGCCGCGAGCAGCACCTGTTACAAGGGCTGTTTTACCACTTAATAATCCCATTTCTTTCTTATTTAATTAATTATCAATTAGTTACGTTTTTTCTATCTTTTATCTAGAGTTTCAAGCCCGACTTTCCCAAGGCACCATAAACCACCTTGGCAACCAGAGGTTTGCTCGACTCTACATTCATGCCATGGCCCAAACGTCCATAGATAAATGGAACCTCGAGACCTTTGATACAATAGTGAGTAATATCGGCCACCAGATCGATGTTATCAATATCAAACTCACCGTCTTCTCTTCCTTCGGCATAAATCCTTCTGAGAATCTCTATTTCGTCTTCATCGAAGTTTTTTCTCGCCTTCTCAACCATCCAGATGTTACGGAAGAACTCAGCACGGAGGTTACCGTTTCTTACAACCGTTTCCTTGATCATACTGAGGTGAGTATAGATAAGCTCGATGATTTTATCCTGTGGACGCATCTTGCAATTAGCAACCTCGTCCAACTTGTCCGAAAGACGCTCCAACTCTGATTCTATCACCGCGTAATAGACATCCTCCTTCCTACTGAAATAAGTATAAAGCGTACGTCTTCCCTTACCAGAAGCTACAGCAATATCATTCATTGTAGTATTTGCTATACCATTCTTGGCAAAGAGTTGTCGTGCGACATCTACCAGTTTTTGTCTTGTTTTGGATACTGACATATTGAAGCCCTTCCTTTTTTATTAATTGCACATAAAATATTATTGTGCAAAAGTAGCACTTTAATTCGAATTAAACAAATATTTAATGTTAAATTAATAAATTAGGGCACAAAAAAATCGGATAAGATGTTGTTGACCAACTTCTTACCCGATCATTGTTGCGGCGGCAGGACTCGAACATGCGACCTCCAGGTTATGAGCCTGGCGAGCTACCAACTGCTCCACACCGCGATATAATCAACTCATTTCTGAATTGCGAGTGCAAAGGTACGACTTTTTTCCGACCCTACCAAACATTTTGTCAGAAATCTGCATATATTTAACAGTTATTAAACAGAATAGCAACAAAACGTACATAAAAGAGGCGAAAACGAGTAAAAAGCAAGCCCGATTGCTCTTTTTCAGAACAATCGGGCCTTATGGAAAAAGAATTACTTTTTCAAAAGTTTCATTACCTTCTCGAAATATCTCTGAGTACGCTTCTTACTGTAATGATTACCGCCATTCCATGAACGGATTGCGCGCTCGATACTATTAAGAGGATTGTAGACACTCTGAATCAATAGAAACATTTCTTTAGATTTAGCTACATTATATCTATCAGCCAAAGTGTAGCGCTTCTTCAATTTCTTGCGCTTCAGAATATTATTACATTCTGCTACTAAAATTGGAGTGATCTGCATCACACCTACAGAGTTACCGCTCTTAGCTTTCGGATCACCCTTACTCTCTACCTGAATGATAGCGTCCATCACTGGAGTCCAGTCCATCTCGCTGGTAGAGGATACATTTCCTGATGTTGCAGCCGACGCTGCATGAATTTCTAATGTCAGCATTAACATGCTAACTAATACCATTGTTATTCTCTTCATATTAATTGTTTTATGGAACCTGAAAAGCTGAAATACAACATCAGAGATTTCGCGGTGGCAACTTGTGAGAAAAAGAAAGGCTGCTCACCTCAGTCCCGTTAGATACCTTAATGGATACCTTCTCACACAACAAAAAGCACAAGATACTGGTATCCTTATTCTTATCGTTTGCAAAGATACAAAAAAAAATCGAATTATGCAAGTAATCGGCTGATTATCAGCGCATTTTTACGTAATTAAACACTTAGTAACACTTAGGCTTGATATAAATCAATATAAAGGTAAAAAGGTAAAAGAGTAAAAAGGTAAAAGGAGCTGTGGGAAAAAGCAGGGCGAGAAGAAAGCAAAACTGCATGAAAACAGAAAAGCCCCGACTACTTTCGTAATCGAGGCTTCTGAAATTGAAAGGAGGCGGCTACCTACTCTCCCGCATTGCATTGCAGTACCATCGGCGCAAGTGAGCTTAACTTCTCTGTTCGGA
>ENA-UEQL01002151-UEQL01002151.1-human-gut-metagenome-genome-assembly--contig:-NODE-2151-length-13239-cov-4.619663_pt1 | contig 13239 bp, 9 predicted proteins | sample MGYA00242905_ERZ507926 | MGnify/ENA primary metagenome ERZ507926 (study PRJEB26167, sample SAMN06115531) | human gut metagenome | host: Homo sapiens | place: China:Henan | collected 2015-09-09 | study...
TCCTGCAGCTTTCCGATTTCCCGCCCCTTCTCCGCAATACTGCGGTTGGTGTTGCGGATCTCCAGGTTGATCTGGCGGATCTGGTTGAGCGTCTTGTTTCTCTCGACGTCGTCCACGATCTCATCCAGTGCGGCCTCCGTCTGCTTCTTCTCCGCCTCCTTGTCGGCAAGCGTGGCCTTCAGGTCCTCCAGTGCCAGCTGCGCTTCCTCCAGATTGATCTCGATCTGGCTCATGTCGTAGGTAAACAGCACGTCGCCCACCTTGACGGCGTCGCCCACCTTGACCTTGATCTCCCCGATGGAAAGGGAATCGTCCTTTTTGATATTTGTCTCGCCCATTGCGCTGACCACGCCTGCGAATCGGTCTGTCAGACCGGCAGTACCAAGTCCGCAGATCATGGAGACGGACTGAACGGATGCCTCTCCGTTGCCCGCGCCGCAGCCGGCCGCTACGCCCAGCAGCATGACCAGCGCCAGAATGAATGCAGCTTTCTTCATTTTTCTATATCTCCTTTGCTTTTCCTCTGCGGCACGCCGCAGCATCTCACATACTTTTATGACGGAGCGTCCCGGAAAAATGTTCCGCAAAACATGGGTGTATCCGTCGAAAAAACGCCGTTTTCATCATACCATGCCCCTTTTCTGCAAATGTGAACAAAACATGAACAAAGATTTAAGAGCCGTATAAGTTTGCAGGCGGGAAAATGTTGACAGCGCCTGCGCCCATGGCATAAAATATTTGATGAAAACTGCCGCCGCCCGGCGCTTTTCCGGGCGGTGCGGCCTCTGATGCAGGAGGGATCGCCATGACGAAAAAACGCATCCGGCAGATGAACGGCGCTCTGCGCCGCCGCCTGACCAACCGCCCGGCAGCGGACTGGCTCCCCGAGGGAGAGTCCTTTGCCCGGACACTGGAGGCGGAGAACTATATGCAGCGTTTTGCCCCGCTGTTCCACGGGGCACGGCTGCGCTGCGCCGAGGTGCTGGAGCTGTGCCGCCCGGAGCTGGACGCCCTCAGCGGCGGAAGAGAGCCGGAGCAGGGCTGGCTGGCGTACACCTATGATTTCGCCTGCCGCCTGCTGTATCCGGAGGAGGACGCGGACACATCCTGCGCCGCCGGCGCCGTGCTCCTTCTCTCTGTCCTGCAGGTACTGTTTGCGGCGGAGGACGAGCTGCTGCCCCGCGACCCGGCGTGGACCTTCGACTTCCCCACGGAGGAGGAGCTGTCCGGCTGCGCCTGTGCCGCCAGCCTCGCCCAGATGCTGCGAAGCTGGAAGCGGGAGTACGTCTATGAGCTGATGCGTCTGGGGCTGGAGGCCACGCCCTACCGCACGCTGGAGCATATCGCCGGCGTCCACCATGTGGCCATGACCGCCGCCCGCGGCCTGCGCCGGGCCGGTATCCCGCTGGATCTGGCTCTGGTGTCCGGCAGCGCCGCCGGACACGATATCGGCAAGTTCGGCTGCCGTCCCGGCGAGCGGGTGCCCTACCTGCACTACTACTATACCGACCTGTGGTTCCGCCGCCGCCGTATCACCGATATCGGCCATGTGGCCGCCAACCACTCCGTCTGGGATCTGGAGCCGGACTATCTTTCAGTGGAATCATTGCTGTTGATCTACGCAGACTTCCGGGTGAAGCAGAGCCGCGATTCCGATGGGAGGGAGATCACCCGCATCTCCTCGCTGGCGGAGGCCTTCGACGTGATCCTTGCCAAGCTGGACGGCGTGGACGACGCCAAGCGCCGCCGGTATATGCGGGTCTACGCCCGGCTGCAGGACTTTGAGCAGTTCATGGTCGACAGGGGCGTGGATGTGACGCTGCAGGGGCATGACACGCCGCCCCGCCCGGAGAAGCAGACCGCCCTCATGACCGATAATGAGGCGCTCCACGCCCTGACCATGCAGTGCGTGGGACACAATATGGAGCTGATGAGCCGTCTCACCGGCCAGCGCAGCTTTGCCCAACTGCTGGAGCTGGCCCGCGGCGAGACCAACTGGCGCCGTCTCCGCGCCTATCTGGGCGTGTTTGAATCCTACTCCCTGTACCTGCACATCCCCCAGAAGGTGCAGACACTGGCCTTCCTCTACGAGCTGCTGATGCACCGGGAGGGCGACATCCGCCGGCAGGCGGCGGCGCTGCTGGGTGAGATCATCGGCGGCTTCCACGCCGGCTACGCCAAGGAGCGCCCTGCCGGCAGCCGTCCTGACCCCCGCGGCGTCACCGATCTGGATCAGTGGAAGCTGTATCTGGACAAGATCATCTATCCCGATCACAAGCTGATGCCCCAACACCGCCGCTGGATCGGCTATACCCTGAAATTCGCGGTCGCCTCCCTGCTCCGGCACGCCGCCGGACGGGAGGAGCGCTTCCTGACCCCGCTGTTCACCTACTACCGCCGCCCCGACCGTCTGGATGACGGCACGGCGTTCCAGCTTCTGGACGCGGCGGTCTCCCTGCCGGACACGGTGTATGCCCGCCACGGGGCGCTGCTGCTTCGGTTTGCGGAGGCCCTCTCCTCCCGGCAGGATGTGCAGGTGCGTACCGCCGCTGTACTGCTGCTGGACCGCCTGCACCGGTCGTCGCCCCAGTCCGCCGGAGCGCTGCGGGTGCTGGCGCGCATGGACTGCGGCGGCAGCACCACCCTCCGGCTGCTGCGGGAGGATGTGCAGGACGGCGTCCCCATCACCCTGCCGGACGAGGCCGTGTCCGAGATCTTTCTGGACAACCTGAAAACCGCCACGCCGTGGATCACCAAGCAGGCCAACATCCGCCTGCTGACGGACTTTGCCCGCAGCGGCAGCAGTCCCGCGCTGCATATCGCCACCCATCTGTCCAACCTCATCAAGGTCAGTGACCGCGTCACCGTGCGCCACAGCGCCGGCAGCGCCCTGCTGGAGCTGGCGCCCCGGCTGACGGTAGATCAGCGCAATGAGGTGGCGGTGGAGCTGTGCCGCGGTCTGGAGCTGGGGCAGCAGGAGTTCACCAAATATATCCCCGACTATCTGGGCCGCTTTGCCCTGTGGCTGCCCCCCGCCGAGCTGGACGAGGTGCTGGACGACCTGTGGGTCAACCTCAGCGCCTCCGACAGCCGGGTGGCCGCCTCCGTGCTGGACACCGTGGGCATCATCTACGAGACGTATGATGCCTACCGCACCCGCTTTCCGGAGACGGACGATGCCTATCGCCGCCGCCGGCAGCGGCTGCTGGGTATGCTGATGCGCGGTCTGTACGGCATCGACAACGCCGTGCGGCAGGAGGCCCTGTATGTGCTGGGCCGCCGGGTCTTCGGCTCAGCGGAGCTGGGCGACCACGAGAAGTGCCGCGCCTTTGTGCTGACGGAACGCAAGCTGCTGGCCGCCTACGACGAGGAGCCGGACGACGGGCTGACATTCTACTATCGCGCCGCCATGCTGGGCAAGCTCTACCGCTTCATGACGGAAGAGCAGCTGTTCCGGAAGGGCTTCGATTTCGGCGCGCCCCGGCCTGTGGCGTTCTTCCCCGGCACCTTCGACCCCTTCACCCTGTCCCACAAGGGCATCGTCCGCGCCATCCGGGACGCGGGCTTCGAGGTGCTGCTGGCCATCGACGAATTCTCCTGGTCCAAGCGTACACAGCCCACCCGTATCCGCCGCCGTATCGCGGCCATGTCCGTGGCCAACGAGTTCCACGTCCACCTTTTCCCGGAGGACTTCCCGGTGAATATCGCCAATCCCGACAACCTGCGCCGGCTGCGGCAGGCGTTTCCGGGACGGCGCGTATCCATCGTGGTGGGCAGCGACGTGGTGGCCCACGCCTCCTCCTACCGCAAGACGCCCACGGCGGACTCCATCCACACCTTTGACCATGTGATCTTCCGCCGCACCGAGCCGGGCGCCGAGCCGGCGGACTACGGCTGCATCACCGGCCATGTGGTGGAGCTGACACTGCCGCCCCAGCTGGAGGAGATCAGCTCCACCCGCATCCGGGAGGCGGTGGACGCCAACCGGGACGTGTCCAACCTCATCGACCCCATGGCGCAGGAGTTCATCTACCGGCAGGGTCTGTACCTGCGGGAGCCGCAGGACAAGCCGGTGCTGCGGACGGAGGATCTGACCTTCATCTCCTGCCCCGGCCCGGAGGAGCGGACAGACTCCCTGCTCCGGCGGATCTTCCCCGCCTCCGCCGCCGCCATGTGCCGCCGTCTGGCGGACTGCGGCGACGAACTCATGCTTCTGTGCGACGGCGTCAGCGGCGAGGTGCTGGGCGCCGCGTCCTACCGCTGTCTTGACTCCCAGCACCTGTTTGCGCGGCTGAATGACCCGACCCTCAGCGGCATCGTCCGCCAGAACGCCGGAGGCCGCACCCTGCTGCTCAGCGGCCTGTTCGTCCCCAAGGGTCAGCGGCAGCTGGATTTCGGCCAGCTGCTGCTGACGGAGGTGCTGACCACCGCCCTCAGCCGGGAGTATACCTACGCGCTGTACTGTCCGCTGGAGGGCGCCGTGTCCGGCTACGGCAGGCAGCTCATGCAGCTGCAGGGCTTTGTGCCCATCCAGCACCGGGACGGCTATGACGTGCTGGGCGTGGATATGCGCCGCCCCATCGTCCTCAGCCGCAACGTGGACACCGCCATCAAGGCGCCGCTGAACACAGCACCCCAGGTGGTGGCCGCCGTCGCCGCCGCCCACCGGCGGTTGCAGGCGGCGCTGACCCGCCTCCAGCCCGGCTCGCTGGTGCTGAGCCTGTCCGCCGGCGTCATCTACCACCGGCTGCTCCAGCGCATCACCCGGCGCAACGGCGTACCGGCGGTGCCCGTCACCCCCCGTGTCCTCGGCCCCGATATCTGCGTGCCCTACGGCAAGATCCTGCGGGGCGTGGCGGTGCCGAACACCGTCACCAAGACGCTGCGTACCGATAAGGTCTACGCCGCCGATCTCAGCGCCTATTCCATCGAGGCCTATCCCGACTACTCGCCGCTGGCCGATCAGGTACGCACCATCCGCGCCTTCGACCGGCCGGTGATCCTGGTGGACGACATGCTCCACGACGGCAAGCGCATCCGCCGTCTGGCGCCGCTGCTGGCAGAGACGCACACACCGGTGGATCAGGTGCTGGTGGGCTATCTCACCGGCGTGGGACGGGATCTCATGGAGCAGCTGGGCTATCCGGTGGACGGCATCTACTACCTGCCCAACCTGCGGATGCGGTTTGTGGAATCCACACTGTACCCCTTTATCGGCGGCGACACCGTCCGCCGCACCGAGCGGCTCCCCGGCGGGCTTCAGCCGTCTGTGAACCGCATTTTGCCCTACGCCGCGCCGGAGTTTTCCCCCATGGACGGCCGCACCGCGTGGGAGCTGAGCCTGTGCTGTCTGGAAAACGCACGGGATATCCTGCTGGCGCTGGAGACGGAGTTCCGAAGCCTCTACGCCCGCAACCTGACGCTGAACCGGCTGGGCGAGGCGGTGGTGCTGCCCCTGTGTCCCGACAAGGGCGGCTGCATCACCTACGACGTGAGCCGCGCCGCCTCCGCCTGTCTGGAGGGGGATATCGAGCTTTTGAAGCGGATGCGCCCGGCGGACTGACGGGAAAGGAGAAAGGATATGAACGGGTTTACCCTTGGCTTTGACAATGCCTCCGGCGGCGTGCTGCACCTGCCGGAGAAGGTGCGTGTCACCCTGCTGGCGCTGGGCGACGTGGGCAGCACCCTGCTCACGGGGCTGCGTCTCATGGGCGGCGACGTCATCTCATCCATCGGCATCTGCGACGTGCGTCCCGGCGCGGCACAGCGCTGGGAGTTTGAACTGAACCAGATCCAATCGCCGGACGGCGCGGCCATGCCGCCGGTGGATATCATCCCACCGGAGCAGGTATTCGACGGGGATGTGTTTCTTTTCTGCGCCTCCCGCATGGTGCCGGACACCTCTGTCACCGGCGGCGATGTACGCATGGCGCAGTACGGGCTGAACCGGGAGCTGGCAGCCGTCTACGCCCGCATGGCGCGGGAGAAGGGCTACAAGGGTCTTTTCTGCGTGGTCAGCGACCCGGTGGATCCCCTGTGCCGCGCCGTGCTGCAAGAGAGCGATCGCGGCGAAAACGGCAAATCGGACAGCGGAGGGCTGCGCCCCTGTCAGGTGCGGGGCTTCGGCCTCGGCGTCATGCACGCCCGGGCGCTGTACTTCGCCAGAAAGGACGCACGGTTCGCAAGCTATCTCACGGAGGGCCGTGCCTTCGGCCCCCACGGGGAGGATCTGGTGCTGGCCAATTCCATCGAGCACTACGACGACGCCCTGTCCCGGGAGCTGACGGATAAGGTGGCCCACGCCAATCTGGAGATGCGAAAGCTGGGCTATAAGCCCTATGTGGCCCCGGCTCTCAGCTCCGGCGCACTGACGCTGCTGGCGCTGCTGCGGGGACAGTGGCACTACGCCTCCGTATACATGGACGGCATTTTCATGGGCTGCCGCCAGCGCCTGACGCCGACAGGCATCGAGGTGGAGCATCTGACGCTGCCGGATGCCCTGCAAAAACGCCTTGACACGACGGCGGCGCGGCTGCGCGCCATTGACTGAGGAGGGATGCGCCATACTGACGGTACTTTTGCCGGAAAACGGCCACAGTGCGCCGCTGCGCCAGCTGCTGACACCGCTGCTGCCGGCGGGCAGCATCTTCCGCGACCCGGATGACGGGCTGGAGGAGCTGGCGGGACGGCGGCTGCTGTTCGCCGTGGCGCTGGACGAGGGCGGCTGCAACGAGTCCTACTACCGGATGCTCTCCCGCCTGCGCCGGAGCCTGACGCTGCTCCGCGGCTGTGTGGCAGGGCTGGTGGTCACCGGTGTGGGCGAGTTCTACACCAAGGATGTGGCGCGGGACATGGTGTTCGCCGCCAACCAGTCCGGCTGCGCCTTTATCGGCCGCCCGCTGGTGGAGGCCACCGGCTCCCTGCGGAATTTCCGCACCCAGGCGCAGATCGGCGGCACCGACGAGGTCACCGCCTTCCATGCCGCCGTGACCGAGCTGATCGGCCGATTGGAGGGCTGGGAGAAGCCCGCCCCCATCCGGCGCATTCTGGCGCTCCACGCCTCCCAGCGCAGCACCTCCAACACGCTGGCGCTGTGGGAGCTGGTGAAAAGCGCCCTGCCGGACACGGTGGAGGTGGAGGAGATCTGCCTGCGCAACGGCACCATGGCGGACTGCAACGGGTGCAGCTACACCGCCTGCCTCCACTTTGGGGAGCAGGGCGGCTGCTTCTACGGCGGCCCCATGGTGGAGGAGGTCTATCCCGCCATCCGCCGCTGCGACGCGCTGGTGATGCTGTGCGCCAACTACAACGACGCGCTGGCGGCAAACCTGACCGCCTGCGTCAACCGGCTGACGGCGCTGTTTCGGCAAAGCCGGTTCTACGACAAGCGGCTGTTCGGGCTGGTGGTATCCGGCTACTCCGGCGGCGACCTGCTGGCACGGCAGCTGATCTCCTCCCTGAACATGAACAAGTCCTTCTTTTTGCCGCCCCACTTCTGCCTGCTGGAGACCGCCAACGAGCGGGGCAGTCTGGTAAAGCTGCCCCATATCGCGGAGGAAGCGGCGCAGTTCGCCGCAAATATGATGCAGCACTGACAAACCGAGCAAACGCCCGAGCCTCCTGCGGCTGATAAGACTGTCGAGCCACGGGAGAGCGCGGGGGCGCACAACTTTTCATCGAAAAAAGAGAAGCGGAGCGGCAAAAGCCGCTCCGCTTCTGGCTGTTCAAAGCCGCCTCCTTGGCAGAGAACTGCGCCGGTCAGGGCAGGTAGGTCAGCTGCACGGGGACGTACTGTTCGGCGGTGAGGTCGAACCAGTGGCCGTCGAAGGACACGGAGGTAATGGCATCCACGTCCACCAGACGGTTGAAGATGTATACCGAGTGAGCAAAGGGGGCGGTCTCGCCGTCTCCGTAAATATAGCCCAGCACCCAGTTCATCAGGTTCTGGCTCTCGCTGGTCACCACATAAGAGGTGCCGTCGGCATAGTGCAGCGTCAGCTCCTGTGCGGTCAGCTCCCGGTCGGGGGAGGCGTTGCCCATGGTGATGCCCACGGCGGAGATGCGGGCCACCTCGCCATCGGCGGCGGTCAGCGTCCGGACAGGGGCGTAGGTGCGGGGCTGGATGGCCACGGCGTAGGGCTCCCGGCCCTCGCCGTCGCCGTCGTAAACGGTGAAGTAGAAGTTGTCGCCCTTCTGATACGTCTCGCCGGCGGCAAAGTAGGCCACCACGTCCAGATGGGTGGCGGTGCTGGTGGTCTTGTCCACGTGGAGCTTGACATTGATGCTGCCGCCCTGCTGGTAGTCGGGGGAGCGCAGGTACATACTGGGCTGCAAAGGCAGGCTGTACACCTCGCCGTAGCCTGCGTCCTCGTAGGATACGCCTTCGGGATCGTCCACGGTGTAGGTCAGAATGCCGCAGCCGCTCTCATCGACAAGGAACGTCTCCAGTGTGATGGTGGTGCTGCCTACGGTGAGCTCGGCATCCAGCTTGCTGAGGTAATCGCCCACCAGACGCTGCACGGTATCCCGGTCACCAGGGATGCGCTCCATGTCCGGCAGGGTGATGAGCTCACCGGAGTTGCCCTCCACCGTGGGGGTGGAGGCGTCCATATCGTCGGTAAAGGCGTGGTAGGTGGTGTCGTCCACCTTGTCGGCATGGGACACGTTGGCCTTGATCAGTGTTACCACCCCGGTGGCTGCGGCCACCGTCAGCGTCAGGGCGGCGGCAATGGCGATCACGGCGCCGCGGCTCAGGGCGCGGCGGGTCTTCTTTTTGCTGTTCTCCATGGCTTTCTGAACCTCCATCAATGTGTCGGGGGAGGCGTGCAGCGTGGAGAAGGTCTTTTGGAAGAGTTCATATTCTGTCATGTCTGCGGCACCTCCGATAAAATGTGCTTCAGCTTTTCTCTGGCCCGGGCCAGCCGGGTACGCACCGTTTCCTCCGGTATGTCCAGCAGCCCGGCGATCTCCTTCTGGCGATAGCCCTCATAGTAGTACAGCAGCACCGGCACCCGGTAGCGCCTGTCCAGTGCCATCACCGCGTCAAACAGCTCGTGGCACTGGGGCTCCTCGAAGGACAGGCTGTTTTCGTAGTCGGCGATATCCTCCGTCCTGTGCCACGGGGCGCGCAGCACGTTCTTGCATCGATTGACCGTGACGCGGATCAGCCAGTTCTTCACATGGGCGTCGTCATCGAACGCCTTGTCTGTTTTGTACAGCTGTAGCAGCACGTCCTGGGTCACATCGTCGGCGTCGGCAGGGGAGCGCAGATAGCTGTACGCCACCCGGAACACCGTATCCATATATCGCTCTGCCAGAGGGGAAAACTGTTGCTCTGTCATAGATCGATCTCCTTGTGTTTTGAAAAGGCCCTTCACTGGGAATACACATAGGAACGGCAAAATGTTTCACCGCCGCAGGATTTTTCCGCAGAAATTTCATGGTCCGCGAAGTGATTCCCGCTTGCGCGGGAGCGGCAGGTCTTTTATACTATAACAAAACACGCGCCCATCGGCAAATGCCCCTGCCGATGAAATATTGCAGGAAAGGAGCGCCGGATGCGCCGCGTCCGGCCGATACAGCTATGAGCAAATGCATTCTGGTCATCAACCCCGGCTCCACCTCCACCAAGATCGCGGTGTTCCGCGGGGCGGAGAAGGTCTTTGACGAGACGCTGCGCCACAGTCGGGAGGAGCTGGCGCCCTTCCACTGGGTCATGGAGCAGGTGGACTTCCGCCGCGCCGTCATCGAGCGGGCGCTGGCCTCCCACGATTTCGACATGGCGCAGCTGGACGGCATCTGCGCCCGGGGCGGGCAGCTGCCCCCCTGCGAGTCCGGCACCTATCTGGTGGAGCAGCGCATGGTGGACTATATGTACACCATTAAGCACGCGGCGCACGCCTCCAATCTGGGCTGTGTGCTGGCGCTGGAGCTGGCGCAGCCCCTGCACATCCCCGCCTTTATCTGCGACCCCGTCTCGGTGGATGAGATGACGGAGGAGGCCCGCATCACCGGCCTGCCGGAGCTTCGGCGCACCATGCTGGGTCACGCCCTGAACTGCCGCGCCATGGCGCGGCGCTGCGCCGAGGAGGTGCTGCACAAGCCGCTGGAGGACTGCCGCCTCATCGTGCTGCATCTGGGCGGCGGCGCCTCCGCCCGCCTGTTCATCGGCGGCAAAATGGTGGACGGCGTCCGGGACGACGAGTGGATGTTCGCGCCGGAGCGCTTCGGCGGCGCCAGTCTTCAGCCGGTGGTGCGCCTGTGCTATTCCGGTAAGTATACGGAGAAAGAGATGATGGACTTCATCCGGGGCAAGGGCGGTCTTGTGGCGTATCTGGGCACAGCCGACGCCCGGGAGGTGGAAAAGCGCATCGCCGACGGCGACGCACAGGCCAAGCTGGTCTACGACGGGATGCTGTACAGCGCCGCCCGCGCCATCGGCGGTCTGGCCGCCGCCGCGGACGGACAGGTGGACCGGGTCATCCTCACCGGCGGCATCGCCCACTCCAAGTATGTCGCCGCGTATCTGACAAAGAAGCTGTCCTTCATCGCACCGGTGGAGATCATGGCGGGCGAATTTGAGCTGGAGGCGCTGGCCGCCGGCGCCTGCCGCGTGCTGGAGGGGCAGGAGCGCCCGAAGCAGTTTGCGCTCCCCGCGACACAGGCATGAGCGGGAACTTTCTGCCGCAGGCGCGGAAGCTGGTCTTTTTAGGGGAGGCGGGCTGCGGCAAGTCGGAGATCGCCATGCAGCTGGCGCTGGTGCTGGCGGCGCAGGGCAGCGCCGTCCATTTCTTCGATCTGGACCAGACAAAGCCCCTGATGCGCGCCCGGGACGCGGCGGCGCTGCTGGAGGCGGGCGGCGTCACCGTCCATTTTGCGGAGCAGTACGCCGACGTACCCACGCAGGTGGGAGGACTTCTCCCGCTGCTGATGGACGAGAACGCCGTCGTTCTGCTGGACGTAGGCGGCGGCGATACCGGCGCGAAGCTGATCGGCGGCTGTGCCCACCTGCTGCGCACCGCTGCCGTATACTTCGTGGTGAACCCCTACCGGCCGTGGTCGGGGACGGCGGCGCACATCGGCGGCACGCTCAGCGCCGTGCTGCACGCCTCCCGCCTGCGGACGCCCCGGTTTCTGCTGAACCCCAATCTGGGGCGAGGTACCACGGCGGAGGAGTATCTGGACGGGCTGGTGCAGGGTCTCGCCCTGCTGACGCCCTATGTCCCCGTGGAGGCTGCCGCCGTACCGGACGCCCTGTATGAGCAGGTGCGGCCTCACACCGGCCTGCCGCTGCTGCGCATCACACCCCGCATCACCGTCCCGGAGACGGGACTGGACGAATAGAAGGAGGAACAACTCATGCCGCAAGTCACCATCCGCGCGGAGAGCTGCAAAAGCTGCGGCTACTGTGTGAAATTCTGTCCCAAGGGCGTGCTGGCCGTGGGACAGCAGGTCAACTCCAAGGGCTACCCCTATGTGGTGGCCGTTCACCCCGAGGACTGCATCGGCTGCGCCGTCTGCGGGCGTATATGTCCCGACGCGGCCATCGAGGTCTATAAGTAAGGAGGCGTGGGTATGGCAAGAAAATTCATGAAGGGCTGCGAGGCCATCGCCGAGGCGGCGGTACGCAGCGGCTGCCGGTTCTTCGCCGGCTATCCCATCACCCCGCAGAATGAGATCCCGGAGTATTTCGCCCGCCGTATGCCGGAGGTAGGCGGCGTGTTCGTGCAGGGCGAGAGCGAGGTGGCCTCCGTCAGCATGGTCTACGGCGCCGCCCAGACCGGCACCCGTGCCATGACCAGCTCCAGCTCCTGCGGCATCAGCCTTAAGAGTGAGGGCATCAGCTTCTGCGCCAGCGCCCGTATCCCCATGGTGTACTGCAACGTGCAGCGGGGCGGCCCCGGCATCGGCGCTATCCAGCCCGCCCAGCAGGACTATCTGCAGGCCACCCGCGCCAGCGGCAACGGCGGCTTCCGCATGATGGTCTTTGCCCCCGCCACGGTGCAGGAGGCGGTGGACATGACCTACGCCGCCTTCGACTATGCCCAGCGTGACCGTAACCCGGTGCTGATCCTGGCCGACGGCGTGCTGGGTACCATCATGGAGCCGGTGGTGCTGCCGGAGATGCGCTCCGATGAGGAGGTGAGGCGCCTGAAGGACGAGCTGCGCGGCTGGGCGCTGGTGGGACACAGTGCCGATCAGAAGTCCCTGATCCTCCCCGGCGGCTGGTCGGGGCAGGAGGAGCGCTGCAAGCGCAACGCCGCCCTGTACGACACCTGGGAGAAGGACGTGCAGGTGGAGGAGTTCATGGCCGACGACGCCGAGCTGATCATCGCCGCCTACGGCGTGTGCGGCCGTATCGCCAAGTCCGCCGTCCGCACCCTCCGCGCACAGGGCTATAAGGCGGGTCTGATCCGTCCCAAAACCGTCAGCCCGTGGCCCTACGCCAGCTTTGACAAGCTGGATTACAGCCGGGTAAAGGCGGTGCTGGATGTGGAGATGTCCATTCCCGCCCAGCTGGTGCTGGATGTGACGCTGGCGGTGAAGGATCGCTGCCCCATCCACACCTGCCTGCGCAGCGGCGGCGAGATCATGAGCCGCGAGGGCGTGGTGGCGGCGGCGAAGGCCATTCTGGACAAGGAGGGTGCATGATGGAGAAGCTATACGGGAGAACGAAGGGCATCCGGGACGACATGGTGGCGGGCTTCTGCCCCGGCTGTATGCACGGCACCATCTTCAAGCTCATCGGCGAGGTGCTGGAGGAGCTGGGTATGCTGGAAAAGACCATCACCGTCCACGGCGTCGGCTGCTGCGGCCTTGCCATGGAGTATGTCACCTACGACTGCACCACCAGCCCCCACGGCCGGGCCTGCGCCGTGGCCACCGGCGTGAAGCGCGCCGAGCCCGACAAGCTGGTGTTCACCTATCAGGGCGACGGCGATCTGGCGTCCATCGGCCTCGCCGAGACCATGTCCGCCGCCAACCGGGGCGAGAACATCACCGTGATTTTTGTGAACAACGGCATCTACGGCATGACCGGCGGCCAGATGGCCCCCACCACCCTGCTCGGTATGAAGGCCACCACCGCGCCGCAGGGCCGCGACCCCAAAGAGCACGGCTATCCCATGCATATGTGCGAGATTTTGAACCAGCTCACCGCGCCCTGCTATCTGGCGCGCACCAGCTGCAACACCCCCGCCAACGTGGCAAAGACGAAGGACGCGATCCGCAAGGCGTTCC
>ENA-UEQL01002156-UEQL01002156.1-human-gut-metagenome-genome-assembly--contig:-NODE-2156-length-13225-cov-4.114466_pt1 | contig 13225 bp, 7 predicted proteins | sample MGYA00242905_ERZ507926 | MGnify/ENA primary metagenome ERZ507926 (study PRJEB26167, sample SAMN06115531) | human gut metagenome | host: Homo sapiens | place: China:Henan | collected 2015-09-09 | study...
GGCAGTCGAACACGGCGCACGTCTATTCGCTGAAAGACGGCAAGCTGCGCAAAATCCGCGACCACCGCTATCCGGGCGAGGGCTGGGGCCTCACGACCGACGGCGAGAAGCTCTACATGTCGGACGGCACGGCCACGATCTACACGGTGGACCCCGCGACGTTCCGCCGCGAAAAGCGCGTGACGGTGACCTTCCAAGGGACTCCGGTCAACTACCTCAACGAACTGGAATGGATCGGGGGCCGGATCTGGGCCAACGTCTACACCACCGACCGGATCGTGATCGTCGATCCCGCGACGGGCGTCGTGGAGGGGGTCGCGGACCTGTCGGGACTTCTTTCCGAGGAGGAGATCGCCCCGACGACCGACGTGCTCAACGGCATCGCCTACGACGACGCCGGGAAACGGATCTTCGTGACGGGCAAGAACTGGCCGAAACTCTTCGAAATAGAACTAATCGAGCGATAAATGGCAACGACGCTATACGAACAACTGGAAAAACGCATTCTGCTGCTCGACGGCGGCTTCGGGACGATGGTCCAGGGCTACGGATTGCAGGAGGAGGACTACCGCGGCGAACGCTTCGGCGACTGGCCCGTGCAACTGAAGGGGTGCAACGACCTGCTCGTGCTGACGCGCCCCGACGTAGTGCGCGAAATCCACGAAAAATACCTGCAAGCGGGGGCCGACATCATCGAGACCGACTCGTTCAACGCCAACGCCGTGTCGCTGGCCGACTACCGCATGGAGGGGCTGGCCTACGAAATCTCGAAGGCCGCGGCCGAAACGGCCCGCCGTGCGGCGGATGAATTCACGGCCCGCAACCCGCAGAAACCCCGCTTCGTGGCGGGCTCGATGGGCCCCACGAACCGCACGGCCTCGATGTCGGCCGACGTGGCGAACCCCGCGGCCCGCGAAGTGACCTTCGCACAGCTGGCCGAAGCCTATTCGGACCAGGCGCGGGGCCTCATGGACGGCGGCGCGGACATCCTGCTGGTGGAAACCGTCTTCGACACGCTCAACGCCAAGGCGGCCCTCTACGCCATCGACACGCTCTGCGCGAAGCTGGGGCGGAGGATTCCCGTGATGGTCTCGGGAACGCTCGCCGACGCCAGCGGCCGCACCCTCTCGGGACAGACCGTCGAGGCGTTCGCCGCCTCGGTGTCGCACACCGAACTGCTCTCCATCGGCCTCAACTGCGCCTACGGGGCCCGGCAGCTCCTGCCCTACCTCGAACGGCTGGCGGCGGTGGCCGAAACCCGCGTCTCGGCGCACCCCAACGCCGGGCTTCCCAACGTCATGGGCGGCTACGACGAGACGCCCGAAATGTTCGCCGAGGATGTCGGGGAGTACCTGCGGCGCGGACTGGTCAACATCGTGGGCGGATGCTGCGGCACCACGCCCGCGCACATCTTCGAACTCTCGAAGATCGCCGGGCAGTACACCCCGCGACCCCTTCCCGAACCCCGCCATACGACGATGCTGAGCGGTCTGGAGCCGCTGCGGATCGTCCCCGAAGCCAACTTCATCAACATCGGCGAACGCACGAACGTCGCCGGATCGGCCAAATTCGCCCGGCTGATCCGCGAGGGCAACTACGAAGAGGCCCTTTCGGTGGCCCGCGCGCAGGTCGATGCCGGGGCGCAGATCGTCGATGTCTGCATGGACGACGGGCTGATCGACGGTCCCGCGGCGATGCGCACGTTCCTCAACCTGATGGCCTCGGAACCCGAGATCGCCCGCGTGCCGGTGATGATCGACTCGTCGAAATGGGAGGTGCTCGCAGCCGGACTCGAAGCGACGCAGGGCAAGTCGGTGGTCAACTCCATATCGCTCAAGGAGGGCGAGGCGGAGTTCCTGCGCCGCGCCGCGGAGATACACCGCTTCGGAGCGGCCGCCGTGGTGATGCTCTTCGACGAACGGGGGCAGGCCGACACCTGCGAACGCAAGGTCGAGGTGGCGGAGAGAGCCTACAAGCTGTTGACCGACAACGGATTTCCGCCCGAAGACATCATTTTCGACCCCAACGTGCTGGCCGTCGCAACGGGCATTGCGGAGCACGACGGCTACGCCAAGGCGTTCATCGACGCGACGCGCTGGATCAAGGAGCACCTTCCCCATGCGAAGGTCTCGGGCGGCGTGTCGAACCTTTCGTTCGCCTTCCGCGGCAACAACACGGTGCGCGAGGCGATGCACTCGGCGTTCCTCTACCACGCCATCCGGGCCGGAATGGACATGGGCATCGTCAACCCGCAGATGCTCAAAGTGTACAGCCAGATCGAACCCGAACTGCTCTGCCGCGTCGAGGACGTGATCCTCTGCCGCCGGGCCGACGCCGCGGAGCGGCTCGCGGAGTATGCCCACGGGGTGCAGCAGACGGCCCGGGCGCAGCCGCAGGCCCCCGACGCATGGCGTGCGGGGACGCTCGGAGAGCGTATCGCCCATGCGATGCTCAAGGGCGTGGCGGACTACGTGGAGCAGGATGCGCTGGAGGGTTACGAGGCGCTGGGAAGCCCGATGGCCGTGATCGACACGCTGCTGATGCCTGCCATGGAGCAGGTCGGCACGCTGTTCGGCGAGGGCAAGATGTTCCTGCCGCAAGTGGTCAAGACCGCCCGCGTGATGAAACGCGCGGTGGCGGCGCTGACGCCCTATATCGAACAGGGGTCGGCCGCGAATGCGCATAATTCGGGGAAAGTGCTGATCGCCACCGTGAAAGGCGACGTGCACGACATCGGCAAGAACATCGTGGCGGTCGTGATGGCCTGCAACGGTTACGAAATCCGGGACCTGGGCGTGATGGTCGAGCCGGAACGCATCGTCGAGGAGGCGGTGGCGTGGGGCGCGCAGTGCATCTGCCTGAGCGGGCTGATCACCCCGTCGCTCGACGAAATGGCCCGCGTCTGCGAGGAGCTGGAACGGCGAGGGCTGCGCATTCCGGTCATCATCGGCGGCGCGACGACCTCGGACCTCCACACGGCGGTGAAGATCGCCCCGGTTTATTCGGGCGTGGCGGTCCACTCCGCGAACGCCAGCCGCAACAGCCAGATACTGGCGCAGCTGCTCGGCCCCGACGGCGACCTTTACGCCGACAAGGTGAAAGCCGACCAGCAGGCCCTGCGCGAGGAGTACGCCCGCCGGCTGCGGGAGCGCGACCTCATTCCGATCGCCGAAGCGCGCAGGGCGCGGCGCGGCGCGGCGCAGCACGAACCCGTCGTGCCGCTCCACACGGGGCGCATGGTCTTCCCCGACTTCGACGTGGCCGACGCCGAACCGTACATCGACTGGAGTTTCTTCTTCGCGGCGTGGGGACTCAAGGGGCGTTACCCCGAGATTCTCGACCATCCCGAAAAGGGCGCCGAGGCGCGCAAGGTCTTCGCCGACGCCCAGGCCCTGCTGGCCCGCATCCGCGACGAGCGGCTGCTGACGCTGCAAGGGGTAGCGGGCATCTTCCCGGCACGCTCCGAGGGCGACGACATTCTGGTGACGGACGCGAAAGGGCGCGAAAAACGCCTCCCGATGCTGCGCAACCAGACGCGCGGCGAGGAGAACCTGTCGCTGGCGGACTTCATCGCACCGGACGGCGACTGGATCGGCTGTTTCGCCCTGACGGCCGGCATCGGGCTGAAGGAGCTGGCGGAAAAGTTCCGCGCCGGGGGCGACGACTATTCGGCCATCATGGCCAAACTGCTGGCCGACCGCCTCACGGAAGCCTTCGCCGAGGCCGTGCACGCCTTCATGCGGCGCGAGATGTGGGGCTACGAAACGGGCACGCCGCCCACCCCCGAGCAGGCAGTCCGCGGCCAGTACCGCGGCCGCCGCATGGCCTTCGGCTACCCGGCCTCGCCCGACCATTCGCTCAAACGCGAGGTCTTCGACCTGCTCGCGGTCGAGGTGACGACCGGAATGCGGCTGACCGAAAACTGGATGATCGACCCCGGGGAGGCGCTGTGCGGACTGATGTTCTCCGACGCCGACTACTTTTCGGTCGGGACCATCGGCGCCGAACAGCTGCTCGACTACGCACGCCGCCGCGGAATGGAGGCCGAAACCGTAAAAAAGATTATACCGAACAACGTATGAACGTCGTAGAGATCATCAACGAAGCGATCGCCTCCGGGCGCACCCGCTTCGCGTTCGAACTGCTCCCGCCGCTCAAGGGCGACGGCATGCAGAAGATATTCGCCGCCGTGGAGCCGCTGATGGCCCTCGACCCGGCTTACGTCAACATCACCTTCCACCGCGAGGGAATCAAGGAGACCGAGCGCGAGGACGGCAGCGTCGAATGGCACGTCGTGCGCCGCCGCCCCGGGACGGTGGGCATCTCGGCGGCCATCCAGAACCGCTACGGCGTGGAGGTGGTCCCGCATCTGATCTGCGGCGGACTGTCGAAATACGACATCGAGGACACGCTGATCGACATGGACTTCCTGGGCCTGCACAACGTGCTGGCGCTGCGCGGAGACAAGTCGCAGAACGAAAAGCGTTTCATGCCCCATCCGCAGGGCCACGCCCACGCCGTGGACCTCGTGCGGCAGATCGCCGACATGAACCGCGGAAAATTCATCGACGGCGAGGTCGAGGAGTGCCACCACTCGAAATTCTCGATCGGCGTGGCGGGCTATCCCGAGGTGCACGCCGAGGCGCGCGACATCACCTCGGACATCGCCCGCCTGCGCGACAAGGTCGACGCCGGGGCGGAATATGTCATCACGCAGATGTTCTTCGACAATGCCAAATACTTCGACTTCGTGCGCCGCTGCCGCGAAGCGGGGATCACCGTGCCGATCATCCCCGGCATCAAGCCCCTCTCGACGCTGCGCCACCTGGAAATACTGCCCGAAACGTTCGGCGTGAAGCTGCCCGAGGAACTCGTACGCGAAGTCAAGGCGCATCCCGACGGCGTGCGCGAAGTGGGAACCGAGTGGGCCATCGCCCAAAGCCGCGAACTGATGGCCGCAGGCGTGCCCGTGCTGCACTACTACACGATGAGCCGCACGACGAACATACAGAAAATCGTCAAGGCGGTTTTCTGACCCAAACCGATAAAACAGAGAATCAATGGAACCTGTCGAATTCCGCCGCCGCCTGCATGCGCACCCCGAACTGTCGTTCAAGGAACACGACACGGCGGCGTTCATCGAACAGCAGCTCGACGAACTGGGCATCGAACACCGCCGGATCGCATCGACGGGCGTCGTGGCCCGCATCAAGGGCCGCAAGACCCCCGAAGGCGACCGGCGCGCCGCGGTGCTGCGCGCCGACATCGACGCCCTGCCCGTCACGGAGCGGAACGACTGCAAGTGGAGATCGCAGAACGAGGGCGTGATGCACGCCTGCGGCCACGACATGCACGCCGCGGTGCTGTTCGGCGTGCTGAAAGCCTTCGCCGAGGCGCCCGATTTCCGGGGCACGCTCTTCGGGCTGTTCCAGCCGGGCGAGGAGTGCAACCCGGGCGGAGCCTCGCTGGTGCTGGCCGAAAAGCCGTTCGAGGGCTACGACGTGCGGGCCGTCGTCGGCGAACACGTCGAACCGCAGCTGGAGGTCGGGACCCTCGGATTCCGGGCCGGAAAGTACATGGCGGCAAGCGACGAACTGCGCTTCCGCGTCCGCGGCACGGGCGGGCACGGCGCCATGCGCAAGCAGCTCAAAGACCCCGTGGCGGCCGGCGCCGAACTGCTGACGCGCCTCATCGCGCTCAACGGTGAGGAGTGCGTGCTCTCGATCGGCCGCGTGGAGGCCGGGGGCGCGACGAACATCGTGCCCGACGAGATCTACATGGAGGGAACGCTGCGCACGTTCGACGAACGCGAGCGCGGCATCATCCACCGCCGCATCGAGATCATCGCCGCGGACATCGACGCCCGGCACGGCGTGAAGACCGAAGTGACGATCGGCCGCGGCTATCCGTGCGTCGTCAACGACGAGATCCTCGTGAAGCAGGCCACGGCCCTGGCCAAAGCCGAGAAGCTGAAGGTCGAGATGCTGCCCCTGCGCACCACGGCCGAGGATTTCGGGTTCTACTGCAAGCAATACCCGTCGCTGTTCTACCGGCTGGGCGTGGGCGCTGCGGCCGGACGCCCGCACACGGCGACATTCTTCCCCGACGAAGCGGCTATCGGCGTGGGCATCGCCTACATGCGGAAACTGGCCCTGCAACTCCTGGAAAAATAACGCCCGGTCCCGCAAAACGCACACAGGCCGGCCGCGACAGCGGCAAAACGGGCACAACGGAAATCCGACGGAGGACCGAAGCCCCGCAAATTTTTGAGAAATGATGAAAAAACAGAAACAACGCTCCGAAAACGGAGCACGGAAGACGGACCGCACCTCGATCATATTGAGCATGTTCCGGGAATTCCCCAACAATAAGTTCTCGCTGAAGCACCTGGCTTCGGCTTCCGGAGGCGCCACGAAAGAGGGCCGCCGCGAAACGTTAGAAATCCTCGGACGCCTCTTCGAAGAGGGAGTCGTCGAGGAGTGCGCGCGCGAAAAATACCGTCTGATGCAGACCCACCTGCCCCACTACGAGGGCGTGGCCGACATGGCCCCCTCGGGTTCGGTCTATGTGAAGGTCGAAGGGCAGGAGAGCGACATCTTCGTCAACCAGCGCAACACGGCCAACGCCCTGAACGGCGACCGCGTGGAGGTGGTCGTCATGCACCGCGGCCGCGACGGGAAGATGGAGGGCGAGATCACACGCATCGTCGAACGCAGCCGCAAACCCTATGTCGGCGTGGCCGAAGTCGGGGCGCACCAGATTTTCGTACGGGCCGACTCGCGCCGCATGCCGATGGACATTTATCTCTCGAAGCGCACCTATCCCGACGTGCGCGACGGCGAGAAGGTCGTGGTGCGCATCGCCGACTGGCTCCCGGGCAGCAAAAGCCCCGTGGGCGAACTGGTCGAGCGGCTGGGCATGGCGGGCAACAACGACACGGAGATGCACTCGATCCTGGCGGAATACGAGCTTCCCTACCGCTTCGAACCCGAAATCGAGGAGGCCGCCCAGGCCATCGACGCCCGCGTCACGACCAAAGAGATCGCCCAGCGGCGCGACTTCCGGGGTGTCACGACCTTCACGGTCGACCCCGCGGACGCCAAGGACTTCGACGACGCGCTGTCGGTGCGCAAAATAAAGGACGGCGTCTGGGAAGTGGGCGTGCACATCGCCGACGTGACCCATTACGTGCGGCCCCACTCGGTGATCGACGACGAGGCCGTGGAGCGCGGCACGTCGGTCTATCTGGTGGACCGCACCGTGCCGATGCTTCCTGAACGGCTTTCGAACGAGCTGTGTTCGCTGCGCCCCCACGAGACGAGCCTCTGCTTCTCGGCGGTGTTCACGCTCAACGAAAACCTCGACATCCTCGAAGAGTGGTTCGGACGCACGGTGATCCACTCCGACCGCCGTTTCACCTACGCCGAGGCGCAGGAGATCATCGAAACGGGACGCGGCGACTACGCCGAGGAGGTGCTGACGCTCAACCGACTGGCGCAGGCGCTGCGCAAGGAGCGCTTCAGGAACGGCGCGATCTCGTTCGACCGCGAAGAGGTGAAATTCCGCCTCGACGAGAACGGCAAACCGTTAGGCGTTTACTTCAAGGAGCAGAAGGAGTCGAACCAGATGATCGAGGAGTTCATGCTGCTGGCCAACCGCCGCGTGGCGGAGTTCTGCGGCAAACGCAGGACCGAGAGCGGCCGCTCGGCGGAGCGCACGATGGTCTACCGCGTGCACGACTCCCCGAGCGAGGAGAAGCTCGACCGCTTCCGCCAGTTCATCCTCCGCTTCGGGCATATCTTCAAGGCTACGAAGGGCCGCGCCGTGGCCAAGGAGATGAACAAGCTCTTCAAGCAGATCAAGGGCACCACCGAGGAGAACGCCGTCTCGACGATGGCCGTGCGCTCGATGGCCAAAGCCTACTACACGACCGACAACATCGGCCACTACGGACTGGCCTTCCCCTACTACACGCACTTCACCTCGCCCATCCGCCGCTACCCCGACATGATGGTCCACCGCCTGCTGGCGCGTTACCTCGCGGGCGGCAAGCCGGCCGACAAAACGGAACTGGAAGACCTCTGCGCACGCGCTTCGGACCGCGAGGTCGTGGCCGCCGAGGCGGAACGCGCGTCGATCAAATACAAGATGGTCGAATTTATGAAAGAGCACATCGGCGAGGAGTTCGAGGGACACATCTCGGGGCTTACCGAATGGGGCGTCTACGTCGAGCTGGACGAAACCCACATCGAGGGCATGTCGTTCCTGCGCGACATCGAGGGCGACTTCTTCACCTTCGACGAGCAGCTTTACGAAATCATCGGCCGCTCGACGGGCATCCGCATGACGCTGGGCAGCCCGGTACGCATCCGCGTGAAGCGCGCCGACCTGCAGAAACGCCAGTTAGACTTCGAATTGCTGCTGCCCGGGGCCGCGGCGCGCCGTACGGAAGAGCCCCGCGGCAAAGGCCCGAAGGTGCGCACCTCGTCGCGCCGCAAAGGACGGTAGTCACGGAACGAGCGCCGGTTCGGCCGTAATACCCATATCCCCCGAAGGAACGGTTGTCGTGGTGTCCCACGACAACCGTTCCTTCGTATTCGGAGAGCGCCCCGACCGCAGGACGGCAACGAAAAAGGGAGGCCCCGCAGGGTCTCCCTTTCCGGTGACGGGCGTTCCGCCCCGTCAGAAGAGATTCACGCCGTCGAGCGTTGCGATCAGGTAGGTGGCGGCCACCGTCAGGATGGCGTACAGCTCGGGGAAAGCCGCGAGGATCAGCGTCTTACCCATCACGTCGTGACCGTTGCCGATAGCGGCGATACCGTTGGCGCAGACCTTTGCCTGATAGATCGAAGCGGCGATGTTCACCAGACCGACCAGCAGACCGGCGCCGAAGATAGCCGCGCCCTGCACCATCGTCGGGTCCGTCAGCCCCTTCTGCACCAGGAAGAAGCAGACGAAACCGTAGAGACCCTGCGAACCGGGAAGCGCCGAAAGAATCATGTAGCTGCCGAAAGCGCCGCCGTTCTTCTTCATGGCCCCTACTGCGGCCTGACCCGTAATTGCGGTACCGATCGACGAAGCGACACCTGCCAGACCCACCATCAGCGCTACGCCGACGTAAGCCAATACCAATGCTGTTGTTTCCATAATGTTTTGAGTTTTTTTAATTGTTATTATTCGTTAGTATCGTTCATTTTACGAATCGGGTCGAAATTGCGCGGGGCCATTTCGAAACCGGCGTTCTTGAAAAACTCGACGAACGTCAGACGCAGCGGGTGCACGAACGACGAGATGGTCGACATGAAAAGGTTGATGCCGTGACCGATCAGCAGAATCGGAATCATAATCAGCAGCCGGACCACGATGTTCGCGCCTTCGGGCACGAATCCCGACGCCAGCGTGTTGAACACCAGCGCCAGCACACCGCCCGAAAGCCCGATGGCGAACAGACGGATATAGGACAGCACGTCGCTCAACAGTCCCGTGAGGTTGTTGTAAAGGTCCCACAAACCCGCGCCGAGGTTGATGAGCGGATTGCGCTTCGGATTGTTCAGAAGCAGCATCAGCACGCCGCCGACGCCCAGCGCCGCATAGAAGGCCGCCGATCCGGCCGTAAAGCCCGGAATGGCGAGACCCGCCATCGGAAGGCCCATGGCCAGACAGCACGAGACGAGGATGATGAACCACCCCAGCAGTCCCAGCGCACGGCCGAAACCGAAACAGCGAACGGTCATCCAGATGTTGAGCAGCATGCCGAAAAGAATCTGCACCACGCCGATAACCAGCGCGATGGAGAAGAACTGTCCCTGGAAATCGAGGAATTTCACCGAGGGGAACCACGTGTTCATGTTGATGCCGAAGAACGAGCCGCACAGCAGTCCGAACGCGACGGTCGACACGCCGCACAGCGTGGCGAACCACGCCGCCTGACGCATCATGCCGGGCTTTCGGTTCCTGGCGAGCATCCACCACCCCATCAGGGTCAGGATCAGTCCGTAGCCGGCATCGTTAAGACAGATGCCGAAAAAGAGCATGTAGAACGGAGCGAAGAAGGGCGTGAGGTCCATCGTCCCGTATTTCGGGCGGGCGTACATGTCGCCCACCAGTTCGAAGACATGCGCGAACCAACGGTTCTTGAGCTTCACGGGCGTTTCGTCCTCGGGCGTGGGGTCCGATTTGAGGAAGACCACGTTGGGGTACTCCTCCAAAAGGGCGTCGACCCGACCGGAAGTCTCCTTCTCGGCCCAGCCCTCCATGACGACCAGCGTACCGTCGGCGGCCTCCTGCGCCGTAGCCTTCACCCGCACGCCCTGCAAACGCTCCTTCAGCGAGCAGGCGTGCTGTGCGAGCAGGGCCTCCGAAGCGGCCGCGCGCGAAAATTCAGCGTCGAGGGTCCGGAGTTTCCCTTCGGCTTCGGCGATGCGGCGCTCCGCCTCGCGAATGTCCATCGTCGGGGTCTTCATCTCCTGCGCGTCGAGCGTAACCTCCTCGCCGGGCTTGGCCACGACGACGAACCACACCGTGGCATCGGTGCGGCTGACCTCCGAAACCGTATAGCGCTCCGACCACTCGGCCAACTGCTTGTCGAAGGTGTTGCGCTGGGTGAAGAAATAGCGCAGGACAATGCCCCGGGCGGCGAGTTTCCGCGTCGCCTCCACGTCGAACGCCCCCCAGGGACGCAGCTCCTCGGCCGCTTTTTCCAGCCGCCCGATCTCGGCGTTGAGCGTCGCGGCCTCGCGGTGCGCGGCGGCGTAATGCGCATAGGCCTCCTCGCCCGAAGCGAACGGCGCGGCGGCAGCGTCGCAGCGCTCCCCGGCGCGGAAGTTCTTCAGGAACTCCGCGGCCTTCGCAAGGCTCTCGATGTCCAGCAGCAGCTGGCGGTCCTCCTCGGAGGGTTCCCAACCCGCGGTGGTGATGTCCACCAGCCCGAGGCCGCGCAGCTTCTCGACGAAATCCTCACTCTGCGCCGCAAAGAGCACAAAGTTGTATTTTGACATTCTGGCTATCATAACATCGCGCCCTCCCCGGCGGCCTGCTGCTTGGTTTTCACGATCTTCTGGGCCGACTTGGAGAGGTTCTCCTCGTCCTCCATGAAGCGTTTGATCTTGCGTATGGCATCCTCGTACCCGGGTATCTGAACCTTTTCGTACAAGTTCACCTTTTGAGTGGTTTTGCGGCGCGCATGGTCCAGCAGTTCCATCTTCCGGTTGTAGACCTCGAACTCGATCCCCAGCTGCGCCATGCGCTTGAGGATGCCGACTCCGTCGGCGAACCACACCGGCGAGGAGAACAGATCGTAGGGTTTCTCCTCGAATTTCACTTCCTGCAGGACGGGCGTGCGCACACCCGCGATTTTCTGGACCGACAAATCGACGTCGGCAATGCGCAGGAGGTCACAATCAAACTCTCCCCAGAGCGACACCATGTAGTCGTACTCGGCCTTCAGAGCGTCGAGCCGACGACGGTAGTCGCTTGCGGAGTCCTTCGCCTTCTTCACTTCGGAGCGCAGGGCCGACTCCTTACTTTTGATCGTAGGGAGGGCCTTCTGGCGCATTTTCAGCTGTTTGCCGAGTTCGCCCAGCGAGGTCTTGTTATATTGGAATTTGATTGCCATTGCGCGTTACGCCTCCTTCCAGTATTTTTGGATAAGTTCCTCCTTGATGGCGACCTCCTCCCGGGTGAAGTACTTGGCGAAAAGCCCCCATGCGGTGTCGAGCATCTGGTTGATCTCGATATTGATATCAATGGCCAGCAGTTTCTCCGAGTAGTCGAAGGCGAACTTCAGGGTGCGCTCGTCGTAGTCCGAGAGGTCGAAGCCGTTCTCCAGCTTGGTCTTGGCGTTGGCCGCGTCGGCGTAGAGGCGCACGCAGGCGTTCATCACCTGCGGATGGTCCTCGCGGGTCTTCTTGCCGATGACGAGCTGTTTCAGACGCGACAGCGAACGGAACGGGTCGACGATCACCTTGCCCGTGTCGGAGTCGTTGCGCAGGAACAACTGGCCCTCGGTGATGTAACCCGTATTGTCGGGGATGGCGTGCGTGATGTCGCCGCCCGAAAGCGTCGTCACGGCGATGATCGTGATCGAACCGCCGTTGGGCAGCTGCACGGCCTTTTCGTAGATCTTCGCAAGGTCCGAATACAGCGAACCGGGCATCGAGTCCTTCGACGGAATCTGGTCCATGCGGTTCGACACGATGGCCAGGGCATCGGCGTACAAGGTCATGTCCGTGAGCAGCACCAGCACCTTCTCGCCCTTGTCGACGGCGAAGTACTCGGCGGCGGTAAGCGCCATGTCGGGAACGAGCAGACGCTCCACGGGCGGATTCTCGGTCGTGTTGACGAACGACACGATGCGGTCGAGCGCGCCGGCGTTCTCGAAGACCGACTTGAAGTACAGAAAGTCGTCGTTCGTAAGGCCCATGCCGCCCAGGATGATCTTGTCGGCCTTGGCGCGCAGGGCCACGTTGGCCATCACGGCGTTGTAGGGCTGGTCGGGGTCGGCGAAGAAGGGGATCTTCTGCCCCGTCACGATCGTATTGTTCAGGTCGATGCCGGCGATGCCCGTGGCGATCAGCTCCGAAGGCTGGATGCGCCGGAAGGGATTCACCGTCGGACCGCCGATCTCGCGGGCCTCGCCCTCGATGATCTCGCCGCCCTCGAGCGGTTCGCCGTAGGCGTTGAAGAAACGCCCCGCGAGGTTGTCCGAAACGCGCAGCTTGGGAGGCTCGCCGTGGAAGACGACCTCGGAGTCGGTGGACAGGCCCTCGGTTCCGGCGAAAATCTGCAACGTGACGTTCTCGCCCATAATCTTCACCACCTGCGCCAGCTTGCCGCCGACGGTGGCCAGTTCGTCGTTGCCGACGCCCGTGGCGCGCAGCGTCACGGTAGCCTTGGTGATGTTGTCAATCTTGGTATATATCTTCTGAAATGCTCGTGTTGTCATGGCTTATTTGGTTTTTTCACTCACATACTGCTCGATCTGCTTGCGGTAATCCTCGAACTTCTCCGACTTCCACTCCGAATAGTTCATCTGGCGGAAGAGGTTGATCAGCCCCTTGAAGAACTGCGAGCAGGCCTCGAAATCGGCGAACGCAAATTCCTGGTTGCAGATGCCCAACACCATCTTGTACATCATCTGCTGGCGTTCCATCGGGCAGTTGGCGTCGATGTCATCGAAGGCGTCCTGTTGCAGGATGACGAAGTCGATCAGCTCCGATTTCCAGAA
>ENA-UEQL01002162-UEQL01002162.1-human-gut-metagenome-genome-assembly--contig:-NODE-2162-length-13212-cov-5.710620_pt1 | contig 13212 bp, 12 predicted proteins | sample MGYA00242905_ERZ507926 | MGnify/ENA primary metagenome ERZ507926 (study PRJEB26167, sample SAMN06115531) | human gut metagenome | host: Homo sapiens | place: China:Henan | collected 2015-09-09...
GGTAAGCCGTACAAATCATACTCTTTTATAAGGCTTTCCCCGCCGTTAGGCGATAACAATCTGTTTCACGAATATCCGCCGGCAGGCGCCTGCAAATCATTTTTCCCCCGCCGTCACATGACCTCCGGGGCGGTGATCTTCAGCATCGCAAGGGTGTTTTCCAGTACGGTGGCGGTGGCACGGCACAGGGCGGCACGGGCCGCACAAACGGCAGAGTCCTCACACTTTACCCGGCAGTTCTGGTAGAACTTGTGGTAAAGCGCCGCCACATCCATGGCATAGCGGGTCATGCGGGCGGGGTCGTAGTATTTCGCCGCCGCAATCACCTCATCCGGCATCTGCCCCAGCGCCCGGCACAGCTCCCGTTCCTCGGGGGTGGTCAGCAGCCCCAGGTCGGCATGGAGGATATCCTCCTCGGTCATGCCCTCGGCCAGCACCAGCTTCAGAACGGAACAGATGCGGGCATGGGCGTACTGCACATAATAAACCGGGTTTTCGCTGCTTTGCTGCACCGCCAGGTCCAGGTCAAAATCAAAGGTCGCATTCGGCTCCCGCATATTGAAGAAGAACCGCGCGGCATCGATCGGCACATCGTCCAAAAGATCGGTCAGGGTGACGGCACGGCCGCTGCGCTTGCTCATGCGGTAGGGCTGACCGTCCTTCATCAGCCGCACCAGCTGCATCAGCACGATGTCCAGCCGGTCGCCGTCCAGCCCCAAGGCATCCATGGCGCCCTTCAGACGGGCCACATGGCCGTGGTGGTCGGCGCCCCAAACGTTGATGACACGGTGGAAGCCGCGCTCGGCAAATTTATTGTAGTGGTAGGCAATATCCGCCGCAAAATAAGTGGGAACGCCGTTGGCACGAACCAGAACATCGTCCTTCAGCTCGGCCAGCTCCGCTTCGGTCAGCGGCTTGCCGGCCTTTTCGGCCTTCTCGCTCATCATCTTGATGTTATTGTACCACAAGGCGCCCTCTTTTTCATAGGCGTAGCCGTTTTCCCGCAGCTTTTCGCAAATGGCCATCACCTTGCCCTGCTGATGCAGCAGGCTTTCCCGGAACCACACATCATAGTGGATGCGGTATTTGCCCAGGTCACGCTCCAAAGCGGCGATATTCAGGGGCAGGGCGTAGTCCACCAGGGCCTTCCGGCGCTCCTCCTCGGGGGCGTTTACATACTTATCCCCGTACAGCTTTGCAAACTCCCTTGCGTGGTCCAGAATGTCCATGCCCTGATAGCAGTCCTCGGGCAGGGGGTGCTTTTCCTCCCCCTCAAACAGCTGCATATACCGCACCGAAAGGGACGCCCCGAACTTGTTGATCTGGTTGCCGGCGTCGTTCACATAGAATTCGCGGGTTACATCGTGGCCGCTCCATTCCAGCGCGGCCGCCAGGCAGTCCCCGATGGCGCCGCCGCGGGCGTTGCCCATGTGCATGGGGCCGGTGGGGTTGGCGGAAACATATTCCACCATCACCTTTTCGTTCCGGCCGTAGTCGCTGCGGCCGTAGCGGGCGCCCTTTTCCAGCGCCTCCGCCGCCAAAGCGCCAAACCACGCCTGCTTCATGTAAAAATTGATGAAGCCGGGGCCGGCCATTTCGCAGCGCTCCACCGGCAGCTCCCCGAAATCAAAGCATTCCAGCAGCGCAGCCGCTATTTTTTGCGGGGCACAGCGCATGGCACGGGCATTCGCCATGGCGGCATTGGTGGAAAAATCGCCGTTTTTGGGGTCGGCGGGGATCTCCACCACATAGGCGGCGGGTTCGGCAGCGGGCAGCAGCCCCTTGGCAGCCGCCGCGGTAAAGGCCGCCCGGATCACACGATTCAGCCCCCGGCGGGTCTCATCAAAGCGGGAAATCATAGTCAAAACTCTCCTTGCTGTATATCAAATTTGGTTTTATACTAAACGGAATATCAGCAGACTCCCGGTCGGGGCGCCCGCCGGGCGTTCCGGCGCAGCCGGAACCGACGGTCGGAGACCGTCGAAGCCGCCGGAGGCGGCTTGCCCGGCGGGCGCCGCCAGCCCGGCCTCCCCCGCACTCATCGGGGGATCACCGTCACATAAACATCGTTTTCGCTCACCAGTGCGGTGTTCACATCCAGCGAATAGTGGAATTCCAGCGTGCCGCCCTGCTCGTCCAGCTCGGCCTCGATCCGGCTGCCGTTCACCCCTAAAATGACGGTGCCGCAGCCGGTATCATAGGTGCACTGGTGGCGCTTGCCCTCCTCCACGATCAGCTGGGAATGGACCTCGCCGGTGCGCAGCAGGACGACCTGCCCCTTTTGGGGGTCGTACCGCAGGGAGGTGTGACAGCCGCCGTAGCCGGTGGCGTCGCTTTCCTCATAGCGGATGAGCCAGCGGCCGCCGTGGCAGGAAAAACGCCCGCCGGTCACCAGCTCCACCACATCATCGTCGCCCTCCACCCGCTGGATGCCGCGGACGGTGACGGTGCAGTTTTCCTGTTCGGTTTTCATGGGGCCGCCCCCTTTACGGTAAAATGAAATGGTGATGGCTTTGCACAAATTTGCCCTGCTCGGTGGAAAAGTTCCTGCAGCAACCGGGATGCGGGCCGCAGGCCGCCCGCAGAAGGCGGGCGGGCGAACTTCGTTCGCCGGGGCGGCTGCGCCGCGGGGCCGGCGGCCCGCCGGCTGCCCCCTGAAAACCCTGCCCCACCGGGCGCAGCTGTTTTCGGCTTGTTTTTATGGGAAGGTGTTTGCTTTTTGCGGCTTATGTTTTTTCGCAGACGTTGCACTTTTTGCGGCAGGGACAGAACGGATAGCCCGTCCCCTGCAAGGGCAAGCCAATGGGTCGTTTTTATCCACCCTTGCCGCCTGTCGATTTTGGGCCTTTGCGGTGGGGAAGAATAGTCCCCATCCCCGCAAGGGCAAGGCAAACGGATAGGGTTCTTATCCCTTATCGCCCGGTTTTGCCAACTGCGGGGTGAAATCCTCCCCCAGCAGGCGGCGGGCCAGCAGCCGGGCAGGCTGCGGCGGCAGGGCGGTAAAGTAGTACCTCGGGGCGGCAGGGGCGGTACCCCCGGCCAGTAAATGCGCTTCCTTCAGGGCTTCGGCGGCGGCTTTGGCCGCTTCGGCAGCGCAGTCGATCAGGGTGACACCTTCTCCCAGCACCGCGGCAAAGGCGGCGGCGGCAAGAGGGTAGTGGGTACAGCCCAGCACCACGGTATCCACCCCGTCCCGCAAAAAGGGTTTGCAGTATTCCGCAACGGCGGCGGCCAAGGCCGGGTCATCGGGGGCCATGCCGCTTTCCACCATCGGGGCAAGCAGGGGGCAGGGAACGGCGGTAACGGCTTGTCCGGTGCGCTTTTCTATTTCCCCGGCAAACCGCCCGCTTTTTACCGTTGCTTCGGTGGCGGCCAGCCCGATCTTTCCGGTTTTGCTGCTTCGGGCAGCCGCTTCGGCAGAGGCAGTCACCACATCATAGCAGGGGACCGGCAGAGAGGACAGCGTTTTTCCGGCATTACAGCTGATGGAACCGCAGGCGGCGATGAGCGCTTTCACATTCTGCCGCAGCAGCCGGTCGGTCAGCTCGCCGGTCATTCGGTCTATTTCTTCGGCGGAACGGTCCCCGTAGGGCATCCGGGCGGTATCGCCCAGATAAATCAGGGATTCCCCCGGCAGCAGCTGCCGCAGGGCCCGCACGGCGGAAAGCCCGCCGATGCCGGAATCAAAAATGCCGATGGGTCGGGAATCCACTTGCAGCGCCTCCTTCGGATGAGTTTCGGATGAATTTCGGATGATTTGCGACCGCGCGGAACGCAGGGTCGGCGGGACTTCAGCCCCGGTTTTGGCGGGGGATTTTTAGGTTTTCCCCGCAAGGTCGGTTATCTTATCGGGGGGATTTTATCTCCCTCCCGCAAGAATGGCTTTATGATCGGGGGCGGCAGGCGGCGGCTGCGCCGCTCGGCTTTTTGTCGGGCTACCCTGCCGGGCAGCCCTCCCCCCGCTTTGCGGCTCCGCCGCCTTTTTTGGGGGGCAGCGGGCTACTTTTCTGCCGCAAAAAGAGGGAAAATCAGCGGGGCTCCAGGGCCAGTTCGATGAGGCGGTCGAGCAGCCGGGGGTAGGTGTAGCCACTTGCCATGAACAGCTTGGGGAACATACTGATGCTGGTAAAGCCCGGCAGTGTGTTGATCTCATTGAGGCGGATGGTGCCGTCCGGCAGGGCAAAAAAGTCGACCCGGGAAAGGCCGCGGCAGTCCAGCGCCCGGTAGGCCGCCACCGCCGTTTTGCGGATCAGTTCGGTCTGATCCCCGGGGATGCGCGCGGGAATATAAAGGCGGGTGGAGCCATCCAGATATTTGCCCTCGTAGTCGTACATCTCCCGAACGGGAACGATCTCCCCGAGGACATCGCTTGCGACGGCATTATGGTGGTTGCCCATGACGGCACATTCCACCTCGGCGCCGCAGATGGCTTCCTCCACCAGAACCTTGCGGTCAAAACGGAGCGCTTCCTCCATGGCGGCTTTCAGCTCCTCCCCGTTACAGGCACGGCTGACGCCGACCGAGGAACCGAGATTGACCGGCTTGACAAAAACCGGCCAGCCCAGCTCGGCCTCCACCCTTGCGGTCAATTCGGCGGAGGAGGGCTCCTCCCCGCGGTAAACGGTAAAGCCCTCCGCAACGGGGATGCCTGCTTCGGCGAACAGGCGCTTGGCGATATCCTTATCCATGCAGTTGGCGCTGCCGGTCACCCCGCAGCCCACATAGGGCAGCTGCGCCAATTCCAAAAGGCCCTGCACCGTGCCGTCCTCGCCGTTCATGCCGTGCAGAACGGGGAAAACCACATCGACCCGGCGGGGCTGCCAGCCATCGGGGGTCTGGACCATCAGGCCGTGGTGCGCCGGGACCGGGGAAAGCAGGCAGGGGGTGGTCAGCTCCGGCTGTTCCCAGCGGCCGTCGGCGATGAGGGAAACATCACCGGAATAGAGCAGCCATTCCCCCGAACGGGTGATGCCGACCGGCAGAATTTCGTATTTTTCACGGTCCAGCTCCCGCAGGACGGAGCTGACGGAGAGCCGGGAAACATCGTGCTCGGTGGAGGCGCCGCCGAACAGCACCGCAACGGTCAATTTTTCTTGTGACATCAGGACAAAACCCCTTTCCGAAACTGCGGAATAATACAGTTTATCATACCACATTTTTATGCGCGGTGCAACCGATAGTTCACGGCAAAGGGGGGGTGTTTTGGGCGGTCGATATTCGATTTTCAAGGTGCGGCAAAGGGCGGGCTCCCCCGGCGGCTGCCCCCGAACGGCCGGAGGCGGCGGGGCCGGGCGGGAAAAGGCCCTTCACTAATACGGACAAAACGGGGAAATTTTGCATCGGGAAGGTTAAAAAACAACAATTTTTAACGGAAAGTTTACAAATGAGGGGTGCGGACGACTAATTTATGGTTGTAACTGGGTACGATTTGGTGGGGGAAATTAGGAGGTTTCAGGGCGAGCGAAGCGAGCCCGCAGGGGGATGGGGGTGGTGGGGTGGCGGTCGTGACATAGTCTGTAATCGCCTATCGGCGGCGCAGGTCTTTTAGATATCATAGTAAGCACGCCTACCCGGCGGGGGCATCCTTTTGTGCCGACAAAAGGATGCAAAAGCGATTTAGGGCTGCGCCCTAAAAACCCGACGCACCGGAACGCCCGCCCGGAAGGTCTACGACCTCCCGGAGCGTGGGCTAAACGGTGCTTATAAGGTATCGCAGATGCATCTGCCCCCTCCCGGCCTCCCCCGTTTCGGGGGAGGGGAACGCCCTCCCTTTCTGTGCAAACCGATAGCCCCGCTAACCATAACCATGGGTCAGCGGCTCATCTTTCGGCGGGTCGCAGTCCCGCGCCCCACCCCCCGCGACCCGCCCCACCCCCCAACCCCCTCCCCAGGGAGGGGGCGCAGATTTATCTCCACACGAAAGGACAACAGCCATGTTTAACAGCCTGCTGGCGGAATATAAGACCCCCTTCGGGGCGGTGGCGGCGGGGGAGGAGCTCTCCCTGCGCTTCGCACTGCCTGCCGGGGACGGGCGCACCCCCGAATTACTGCTGTACCGGGCGGGACAGGCCCTGCCCCTTTTGCGGCTGCCCCTGTCGCCGTCCGAGGACGGCTACCGCCTGCGCTATACCCCCGCCGAGCCGGGACTCTACTACTACGGCTTCCGCCTTTCGGACGGCACCCTGCTGCACCGTGCCCCCGACGGCAGCGCCGACTACGGCGAGGGCCCCCTGTGGCAGCTCACCGTCTACGATAAAAATTACAGCATCCCGCAAAAATTCGCCGGGCAGGTGATGTATCAGATTTTCCCTGACCGCTTTTGCAGCAGCGGCCGCCCCCGGCCCGGCGTGCCCGCCGACCGGCGGCTGCACCGGGACTGGCAGGAGGAGCCGCAAAGCGTCCCCGATGCCGACGGGGTGTTCCGCTGCAATGACTATTTCGGCGGCGACCTTGCGGGCATCACCGAAAAGCTGCCGGAGCTGGCGGCGCTGGGGGTGCGGGTGCTGTACCTCAATCCCATCTTTGAAGCGCACAGCAACCACCGCTATAATACCGCCGACTATCTGCGTATCGACCCGCTTTTGGGCGATGAGCAGGACTTTGTCACCCTTTGCCGAAAGGCGCACGAACGGGAGATCAAAATCATTCTGGACGGCGTGTTCAACCACACCGGCAGCGATAGCCTGTACTTCAATAAGGAAGGGCGGTACGGCCCCGGCGGGGCCTACCGGGATAAAAACAGCCCCTACCGCAGCTGGTACTGCTGGAAGGACGCCGACGCCGACCAGTACGAAAGCTGGTGGGGCTTTACCACCCTGCCCAAGCTCAATAGCCGGGATGCCGGCTGGCGGGAATTCCTCTGCGGCGAAAACGGCATCGTGCGGCACTGGCTGCGGCTGGGCGCCGATGGTTGGCGGCTGGACGTGGTGGACGAATACCCCGATGAGCTGGTAAAAATGATCCGGGCGGCGGCCCGCGCCGAAAAACCGGATGCCATCATCATCGGTGAGGTGTGGGAGGACGCCAGCTGCAAGGAAGCCTACGGCGAGCAGCGCCAGTACCTGATGGGGCAGGAGCTGGACAGCACGATGAACTACCCCCTGCGCACCGCCATTCTGGACTTTCTGCTGCGGGGGGACGGTGCCGCCTTCCGGCGCCGCCTGCTGGAGCTGCTGGAGCATACCCCCCGCCCCTGCTGGGACGTCATGATGAACCTGCTCTCCAGCCACGATGTCCCCCGGGCCATCACCGTGCTGGGCGGCACCCCCATGGAGCACCGGGACCGGGACTGGCAGCGCGCCCATAATACCCTTACCGTGGCACAGTATTACCGGGGGCGGCAGCTCTTTATGCTGGGTACGCTCATGACCATGACCCTGCCCGGAATGCCCTGCATCTACTACGGCGATGAAGCCGGACTGGTGGGCTACGCCGACCCCTTCAACCGCGGCACCTACCCGTGGGGCAGAGAGGACACCGGCCTGCGGGAATGCATCCGGCAGATGGCCGGCCTGCGAAACGGGTACAGCGCCCTTTCCACCGGCGGACTGGAGCCGCTGGCCTGTGCGGTAGGCATGGCGGCATGGCGCCGGGAGGACGAAAACGGCAGCTTTGTCATCTGTGTAAACCCCGGGGATTCCCCCCTGCCCCTGCCCGATGCCGCCAAGTACGGCGAAACGGTATTTACCGTAGGCCGTGCGGAGGAACGGCGGCTGGAGGGACAGTCGGCGGTGATTCGCCGGATACGATAGGAGAAAAAACGATGCAGCAAAGCGAGAAAAAAACAAAAATCATCCTGTGGGCGGTCATTGCGGCCGCTGTCATCGGCTGCGCCCTGTGGCTGCTGCTGCCCCACGGCGGCACCACCGATTGTACTGCGGAGATCTGGATCGACGGAAAAATGGTACGCAGCATCTATCTGCCGCAGGCGCAGGATGAGGACATCCCCCTGACCGCCTACGGCAAGCAGGTGCTGCTTCAGGTAAAAAATCACCGCATCGCCTTTATCACCAGCGACTGCCCCGACCACGTCTGCATCAAAAACGGCTGGCTGGCCAGGGAAGGGGAGCAGGCCATCTGCCTGCCCAACCGTGTCAGCGTCATCCTCACCGACGGCAGCACCGTCCCGGTGGAGCTGGACTGACCCCACATTAGAATTTGCAAAAACCGCAAAATACGGCCGCAGGCCGCCGCCCTCCGGGCGGCTCGGCGGGCTCCGCCCGCCGTCGGCGATGCTCCGCATCGCCGGGCCTGCGGCCCTCCCCCCGCACCAACCCTCCGAGAACCCGCACCAACCCTCCGAGAACCCGCACCAACCCTCCGAGAACCCGCACCAACCTTGACAACCCCGCCCGCCCCCGCTATAATAATAGAGCTGTTCCATAGACAGCAGGCACGCCCATGGCGTGTAAATGGTTTGCAAAACCGGCCTGCCGAGGAAATGAGCTTCGATTTGCTATTACTTTAATGGTTTCACCCGTTAAGGAAACAATCGCTCTTTCCAAGGTATGTTGGAAAGAGCTTTTTTAGTTTTCCTTATATTACTCTGGGAGGTGAAACATTTTGCCTAACGCTAATGTTCTGAAACAGAAACAGGAGCAGGTTGCTGCTCTGGCAGAAAAGATGAAGAATTCCGCTGCCGGCGTGCTGGTCGATTACCGCGGCATCACCGTGGCCGATGATACCAAGCTGCGCCGTGAGCTGCGTGAAGCGGGCGTTGAGTATGCTGTTATCAAGAATAACATCCTGCGCCGCGCTGCCGAGGAAGCAGGCCTGGGCGAGCTGACTGCCCATATGTACGGCACCAGCGCCTTTGCCTATTCCCCCGAGGATCCCATCGCTGCCGCCAAGATCCTGAACAAGTTTGCCGAGTCCCACAAGGACAAGTTCGATATCCGTGCCGGCTATATGGACGGTAAGGTTCTCGATGAGGCAGGCGTGATTGCCGTAGCCAAGCTGCCCGGCAAGCAGGAGCTGCTCACCATGCTGTGCATGGCCCTCAATGGCAACATCCGCGGTCTTGCCGTGGCTTTGGATGCCGTTCGCGAAAAGAAGGAGAGCGAGGCTGCCTGATTTCGGCTGCCCACCCGTTTCGCACCACACAAAATATGATTTAACAGGAGGATTCATATCATGGCTGATATCGCAAAGTTCATTGAAGAAATCAAAGGCATGACCGTTATGGAGCTTGCCGACCTCGTAAAGGCGATCGAGGAGGAGTTCGGCGTTTCCGCTGCTGCTCCCGTTATGGTTGCCGGCCCCGCTGCCGGTGCTGCCGCTGCCGATGAGAAGTCCGAGTTCGATGTTGTCCTGGCCGATGCCGGCGCTTCCAAGATGGGCGTCATCAAGCTGGTCAAGGAGATCACCGGTCTGGGCCTGAAGGAAGCCAAGGAGCTGGTAGACAACGCTCCCAAGACCGTTAAGGAAGGCCTGTCCAAGGCGGAAGCCGAAGAGATGAAGGCCAAGCTGGAAGAGGCCGGCGCCAAGATCGAGCTGAAGTAATTTCCGCTATTGCTGTCCTTATTCCCCGCAAAACTAAAAAAGCCAAACCAAAATACCAAAAAGCCGTCCCCGCAGCAGGGGACGGTTTTTTTATTCTCCCGTAAAATAAAATCAATAATCGTTATTGATTTTTACAGAAAAGTATGGTATAGTGGTGTCATCGGGGGATTCCCCCCAAATGAAAGAAGCAAGAACAGGAGGGTCACAGCATGAAAGAGAATTTTGTCACCGCCGCCCTGCCGCAGGGCGCACCCGTCGATGCAGCGCTGCTGCAAAATGAAGCCATGTTCAAATACAGCTACGGTCTGTTCGTCCTCACCGCACGGGAGGGCGAAAAGGATAACGGCTGCATCATCAATACCTCCATGCAGGTCACCGCCGATCCCCAAAGAATTCTGATCGCGGTGAATAAAGCCAACTTCACCCACGATATGATCCTGCGTACCGGCGTATTCAATGTTTCCATCCTCACCGAAAAAGCCCCCTTTGCGCTGTTCCGGCGGTTCGGCTTCCAAAGCGGCCGGGAGGTCGATAAATTCGAGGGCTTCGAGGGCTGCGCCCGCAGCACCAATGGCCTGCTGCACCTCACCGGGGAGGTCTCCAATGCCGTCATCAGCGGGCAGGTGGTCGCCGCCGTCGATTGCGGCAGCCATACCCTGTTTATTGCGCAGGTCACCGAAGCCCGCACCCAAAACGACCTGCCCAGCGCCACCTATGCCTACTATTTTGCCCATATCAAGCCAAAACCCCAGCCCCAGGCCCCCGCCCCGGAGAATAAACAGCTCCATCATTGGGTCTGCCGCATCTGCGGCTATGTCTACGAGGGCGAAACGCTGCCGCCGGACTATGTCTGCCCCATCTGCAAGCACCCCGCCGTCGACTTCGACCAAATCGACTGACCAAAAAACCACCCCTCTCCTACCGTTCCCGGCAGGAGAGGGGCATTTTTACGGCCTTATCACTTTACGCTCAATAAATCCGCAGCTTCCTTGCGCTTGGGGGCAGCGGGCTCCTCGGCGGGATAGCCCAGCGGCATCAGGCAGGCAACGCCCATGCCCTCCGGCAGCTCCAGCAGCTCGGCCAGCTTCTTTTCATCAAAGATGCCCAGCACCACGCTGCCCAGTCCCAGCTCATGCGCCGCCAGCCCAAAGGTCGCCGCCGCAACACCGCAGTCAAAGTTCTGCCAGCGGTCGCCCTTGGTGGTGGAAAAGCTGCCGTCACGCTCAAAGCCGCTGCGCTTTTCCACATAGGTCATCACCATCAGTACCGGTTCGCCCTTGATGATCCCCTCGTTCCACGGGATGGTCGCCTCCTCGGCGATGCGGCTTTTCAGCGCTTCATCCTCCACCGCAACATACCGGGCGATCTGGGTGTTTTTCCAGCTGGGCGCCCAGCGGGAAAGCTCCACCAGCTGCTCCAGTACCTCATGGGGTACCTTTTCTTCGGTAAATTTCCGCACGCTCCGGCGGGTCTTGATGCAATCAACAGTATTCATGGTGACAACTCCTTTCTTTTTATGCCTGCCTGCAGGGTCATGCTCCTCCTGCGACGAACGAAAACCGGCGCTGGCTGCGTTGCGTCCCTTGAAAGGCATCAGCCCGCCCCCGGCGGGCAAGAGCCTTCCTGCGGCCCGCCCTTGCCATCCTCCGTTTTTCGCCCGCCGCAGCAGAGGCTCCCCCGCGGCATTACTTTTTTGTTTTGTCCTTTTCCCGGTCGGCGGCAGCCTGCTCCCACTCCCGCTTCACCTTCTCCATGTTCTCCCAGTAGGGGTGCAGCTCGCTGTAATCGGGCTGTTCCTCGGGGCTGCCCTCATCCCCTATGGCGGTGCTGGCGTTGCAGGCGATGAGATACAAAGCGGAAAGCACCACCCCGGCAATGACCTGCCAGCAGGGCCCCACCTTCCACAGCGCAGTCAGCGCCGCCGCCAATGCCAGAAAATCCAAAAGCGGCACAAGGCAGCGGGGCCGGCCCAGCAGCCCGAACACCCCGGCGAGGATAAACAGGACCCCGCCCGCAATGGCGGTGATGCGCCCCAATGTATTTTCGGTCAGGGCGGATTGCCACCACAGCCACAGCCCGCCGCACACCATGCACAGCAGGCACACCGGCTTAAAAAACCGGGTCCAGTCGATGCGGTTTTCTCGCATATCACTCGCCCCTTTCCCGGATCAGCAGCCGGATGGGGGTGCCGGTCAGATCGTAGGTCTCCCGGATCTGGTTTTCCAGATACCGCTGATAACTGAAATGGAACAGCTCGGCGCTGTTGCAGAAGCAGACGAAGGTGGGCGGCTGGGTGCTTGCCTGCGTCATGTAGTAGATCTTCAGCCGCTTGCCCTTGTCGCTGGGGGGCTGTACCCGGGCCGTCGCATAGCTCAAGAGGTCATTGAGCCGCCCGGTGGGGATGCGCAGTCTGGAATTGGCCGCCACCTCGTTAATGAGCGGGAACATTTTATCCACCCGCTGCCCCGTCTTGGCACTGATAAACAGGAACGGCACATAGCTCATAAAGCTGAAATCCACCTTGAGCTTATCGGTATATTCCTTCATGGTGCGGTCGTCCTTTTCCACGGCGTCCCACTTGTTCACACACACAATGCAGGCCTTGCCCTGCTCATGGGCGTAGCCGGCTATCTTGCTGTCCTGCTCGGAAAAGCCCTCCACCGCATCGATGAGGATAATGGCCACATCGCAGCGGTCCACCGCCATATAGCTGCGCAGCACGCTGTACCGTTCTATGGCGTCCTCCACCTTTGCCTTGCGGCGGATGCCGGCGGTATCGATGAAAATGTACTTGCCGTACCGGTTTTCGATGACGGTATCGGTGGCGTCACGGGTCGTCCCGGCAATATCGCTGACGATGACCCGTTCCTCCCCGGCCAGATAGTTGATGAGCGAGCTTTTGCCCACATTGGGCTTGCCGATGACCGCCACCTTGGTGTATTCCTCGGGGTATTCGGTGCGGTTCTCCCAGTCTATCTTTTCAATGCAGGCATCCAGCAGGTCGCCGGTGCCGTGCCCGTGCACCGAGGAAACCGGGTAGGGGTCGCCCAGCCCCAGGTTATAGAATTCATAAAAATCGGGGGGGACATCACCCAGGCTGTCGCACTTGTTGACGCACAGCACCACCGGCTTGCCGCATTTTTGCAGCATATGGGCAATATCGGCGTCATTGGCGGTCACACCGCTTTTCAGGTCCACCACAAAGATGATCACATCGGCGGCGTCAATGGCGATCTGTGCCTGCATCCTCATTTTGGAAAGCATCACATCATCGGCCTTCGGCTCTATGCCGCCGGTATCCACCAGCATAAATTCCTTTCCGCACCATTCGCCGGGGGCGTAAATGCGGTCACGGGTCACACCGGGGGTGTCCTCCACAATGGAGAGCCGCTGCCCGGTGAGCTTATTGAACAGGGTGGATTTACCGACATTCGGCCGCCCCACAATAGCAATCAGCGGTTTAGACATATACAGGTCACTTCCTTTCGGTAGGAATTTCCAAAAATCACATTCCGCCTGCGGCGGGGATGGACATGACACAGCTTGTAGTCGCCTATCGGCGGGATATTTAGGTAACAGTCTGTACTCACCTTCGGTGGCGCAAGTTTTATAAAAGGCTTAATTGGTACGCCTACCCGGCGGGGGCATCCTTTTGTGCCGACAAAAGGATGCAAAAACGGTTCAGGGCTGCGCCCTGAAAACCCGGTCGCC
>ENA-UEQL01002164-UEQL01002164.1-human-gut-metagenome-genome-assembly--contig:-NODE-2164-length-13206-cov-3.919415_pt1 | contig 13206 bp, 12 predicted proteins | sample MGYA00242905_ERZ507926 | MGnify/ENA primary metagenome ERZ507926 (study PRJEB26167, sample SAMN06115531) | human gut metagenome | host: Homo sapiens | place: China:Henan | collected 2015-09-09...
GAGCGCGTTAAGACGCAGCAGCGCAACTGGATAGGCCGCAGCGAAGGCGCTGAGGTGGACTTTATAATAGCAAACACGGACGATAAGCTGACCGTTTACACCACCCGTCCGGACACGCTCTTTGGCGCAACATACATGGTAATAAGCCCCGAGCATCCCTATATAGACAAATATAAGGACAGGATCGCCAACTGGGACGCCGTTGCCGCGTATCGCGAGGCCGCCGCCCATAAGAGCGACTTTGAACGCGGCGAGCTTAATAAGGAAAAGACGGGCGTTGTGCTTGAAGGCGTGAGCGCAATCAACCCCGTTACCAAGAAGGAAATACCCATTTGGGTTTCCGACTATGTATTGATGAGCTACGGCACGGGCGCAATAATGGCCGTTCCCGCGCACGACACGCGCGACTATGAATTCGCAAAGACCTTCAATCTGCCAATAGTAGAAGTAGTTGCGGGCGGAGACGTTACCAAGGAAGCGTATACAGAATGCGAGCACGGGCGCATGGTGAACTCCGGCTTTCTTAACGGCATGGAAGTGGCAGAGGCCAAGAAGGCCATCGCCGATTATCTTGAAAAGGAAGGCATAGGCCACCGCAAGGTGAACTATAAGCTGCGCGACTGGGTATTCGCCCGCCAGCGTTACTGGGGCGAACCGATACCCCTTGTAAAATGCGAAAAGTGCGGCTGGGTTCCCCTTCCGGAGAGCGAGCTGCCGCTGAAGCTGCCCATGCTGGACGATTTCTCCCCCACGGACGACGGCAGTTCCTGCCTTGCCCGCGCAAAGGATTGGCTGCACACCACCTGCCCGCATTGCGGCGGCCCCGCCGTGCGCGAAGCGGACACCATGCCCAACTGGGCGGGCTCCAGCTGGTACTTTCTGCGCTATACAGACCCGCATAACGACAACGCCCTTGCTTCGCCCGAGGCGCTGAAGTATTGGATGCCCGTTGACTGGTACAACGGCGGCATGGAGCACACCACGCTGCACCTGCTCTATTCCCGCTTCTGGCACAAGTTCCTTTACGACATCGGCGTTGTGCCAACGCCCGAGCCTTATATGAAGCGCACCAGCCACGGCATGGTGCTTGGCGAAAACGGCGAGAAGATGAGCAAGTCCCGCGGCAACGTTGTAAATCCGGATGATTACATCAAGGAATACGGCGCGGACGCATTCCGCATGTACATAATGTTCATGGGCGCGTTCGATCAGCCCATCCCCTGGAACACGCAGGGCACCAAGGGCTGCCGCAAGTTCCTTGAGCGCGTATGGCGCTTGCAGGACATGATAAACGACGCTCAGGGCGTGCGCGACAGCGTGAAGGCCAGCTACCACGCCACAATAAAGAAGGTGAGCGAGGACATAGAGCGCATGAAGTTCAACACGGCGATAGCCGCCATAATGAGCTTCGTGAACGATATTTACGCCACCGGCAGCATAACGCGGGACGAGCTGAGGACGCTTTTGATACTGCTGTTCCCCTTCGCGCCGCACATTGCGGAGGAAATAAACGAAGCCGCCAAGCTCGGCTCCCCCATATACGAGGCGCACTGGCCCGAATATGACGAGAGCGCACTGGTAGCGGACAGCGTGGAAATAGGCGTGCAGATAAACGGCAAGGTACGCGCCCGCATAATGGTTCCCGCCAACGCCGCCAAGGAGGAAATAGAGAAGCTTGCGCTTGAAAGCGCCGACGTGAAGCCCTTCACCGAAGGCAAGACCGTGCGCAAGGTGATAGTTGTAAAGAACATAGTGAACATAGTTGTGGCCTAAACGCCGCACGGATACGGGGGACGGGTTGCCGTCCCCTTTGTTTTTTATACTGCCCCTCTCCCTTACACACTATCGTCACTTGCGTCACATCGTCACAAACAGGCTAATTATCTACGTTTTTTGTGTGACGCAAGGTGTGACGATAAATTCTGCGTCACACAGCGGGCTGACGCATGCGGTGACATTGCGCTTAGGCGTTGTAGGGGCCGTCATTGGCGGCCCGCCCGTGGCTATATTTTTTACCTCAACCCCTCAGTCACGGCTTGCGCCGTGCCAGCTCCCCGTTCGGGGAGCCTTTACACTCCCTCAGTCTCGCCTTCGGCTCGCCAGCTCCCTCGACAGGGAGCCTTTTGGTGCGCTTTATAAGCTTACATATTAAGCCTGCCCTGAAAGGGGAGGTGGCAATGAGCGTCAGCGAATTGACGGAGGGAGTAAAAAAGGGACGCATTGCGTCCCCATAATTCTATAATCTTTGCTAATCATCCTTCGTACGTAAAGAATCCGAAATGCTCCGTGCCGTTCATAAGGGCAAAGCGGCCGAGCGTGGTGGGTATCTCCCCCGCCTCTCCGCTAAGTTTGTAATAATCGGGCCACCAGCTCAGGAATTCGCCGTTCAGTCCGTCCAGCGGAGTATCGGGCATATAGAACACGAAATCCGTGCCGTTTTCCATGCCGTGTGCGTCGCTCAAAACAAAGCGTACCTCATCCTCTATCCATTCCGCGCCATTGCTTTCGTCCTTTGTCAGCTCCTCAAGCGTCATGGCATAGGAATTGTCGTCTATCTTGGTTATGTTGGCGAACCTGCCGGAAAATTTGCAGTAATACACTGTTCCCTTGGGGTATTTTTCGCTGTTTTCGATCATTTCGCTGTCGTGGTATTCGCCGGTGAACGTGCCGTCCGCGTTCAGCGTAAGCTCCGTACCCCATGCGCCCGCGCCGCTTGCAAATATCATGTTCAGTGGATCGTCGCCTATGGGCAGCGCAGCCGCGGCGTTGTCCGTTTCCGCGGCCTGAGTTTCGGCAGGCATTGTCTGGGCGGGTGCAGTCTCGGCAGGGGCCGCGGTAGGCTCGGCAGTGACTATTACCTCGGGCGTGGTATTCGGCTCATTGTTGTCAGCGGGCGCGGTGCAGCCGGCAAGCATTGCCGCCGCCAGTGCCGTGCAGGTTAAAGTTATTATCCGCCTTAGCTTTTCATTCATTATTTTACTCTCCTTATCCGGCGCGGTGCTGCCCGCGCTCAATTCGGTCTATAATAATATGCTTATGTGCCGGTTTTATCAATACATAAGCATATCTGTTTCAAGTTTGTTTACAACCTTGCGTCCTCTTCCCGCCAGGCTTGCAGCAGCGCATCCGCGGTTTTGTTCAGCTCCTTTTCAAGCGTGCGGAAACGGCTCAGCAGCTTTTTCCCCTCCGGCGTGACCTCCGCCGCGCCGTTATAACGCATCTCATCTCTCCAAACATATTATCCACCCTCCCCGCACCGGATTGTTTCACGTGAAACATTCTCCCCGCGCGAAATTTATTTAAGCTTTATTATGAATATTCCCGGCATAAGGCCGCCCGCTTCGGTGCGCGTTTCCGTCACCAGTTTAAGCTTGGGCCGTTCGCGTATCAGCTTCTTCAGCAGCGTGAACTCCATCGTGTAAAGTATAGCCACGCCGTCCTCGTTCAGCCATTGCGGCAGCCGGTCCAGCAGCCCCGCGTACAGCCTTTCGTTGTTTGCATGCGTCCCCACGCGGTTGCCGAAGGGAAGGTTTGCGACAATCTCGTCATACGGGCGCTTCGCTTCAAAGCGCAGCATGTCGTTGCATATGAATTTGGCCTTTGAGCCCGCGTTTTCTGCATTTTTGCGGGCAATGTCTATCGCCCTGTGCGCAATGTCAACGCCCGTAAGGCTTGCCGCGGGCGCAAGCTTTTCCCGCTCAATAAGCAGCGTGCCGCTGCCGCAGCAGGGGTCCAGCACCCTTGCGTTCACCTTCATATGCTCCATGGCATACCGAAGCACAGCGGCCGCCGTTGCGGGATGTATGCTTGCGGGCAGGGCCTCGGTACGGTAGGCGAATCTATCGTCACAAAACACGGTCGGTTGCAGAAACGCATCCGCGCGGCCCTGTTCATTTATTTCAAATATAAGCTCCGCTTCATAGTCGCTCGGCGCATTCACAAGCTTTTCGCTGTCTATCACGGCGGCTATCGCGCGGCTTTGCGCCGCCCTGTCCTTCACTTCGCCCCTCAGTTCAATTCTGTATCCGTAGGGCGGCTCGCCGTTGCAGCAGTTTTCAAAGAATTCGCGCATAAAGCGGCCGCATTGCAGCAGCTGCTTCGCGTCGCCCGCGTCCATGTCCCGCGCTATGGGCATCAATATGCTCTGCATGCTCCTAAGGCGCATCAGCTTATCTATATCCTTTGTTTTTATAAAGGCGCTGTTGCCCCTGTGCGCGTAGGGCTCAAGCTCCTCCTGCTCCATGTCATAAAGCAGGGAGCCTACCAGCCTGTCCGGCGCGCGGAGTTCAAATTCATATTCCGCGTCAAGCGCGCGAAATGCGTGATGCGCAATTTTTGTAAGCTTGCGCCTTGCGCTGAGGAGTGCGTCCGTCTCCTCGGCAAAGTGTCGCTTTTCACTTTCGTCCTTTGCGGCGGGAACGGTGTATTTTTCAAGGAAAGCCTTGGCCTCCTCCCCGCCTATCGCGCCTATTGAAAGAATAATGCTCGGGCGCACAAAGCGCGTCTGCTCCCGCCCAAGCGCGTCAATGAGCCGCGGCGCGTCCGATTCCCTTTCAAGCGCTCCCATCAGCCGCGCAGTGTTTTTTCTAAGCTTAGCGTCGTCAGATAAAAGCATGGCGCAGAAGCGAGCGTTTTCATCCGCGCTGCAAAGCTTATCCGCCATAGCTTCGCGGAATTTTTTCTGCTTTGCCAGCCTGCATAAAAACGCGCCCGCCGCCGCATTGTTTTCTTTTATATACAGCGCCCACGCCGGCTCAAAAGCCTGCTCCGCCTTGGCGGCAAGCTTTTCGGGGCCGTTGGGCTCATTTAGTATTTTCAGCGCCTTTTCGCGGCTCATGTGAATCATTTTTTGCTCCTTTTGGCGGCTTCGGCGCGTATAACGTCCAGCACCTCGTCCGTGCCGTCCGCCTTGGCGTCCGCGCTCATGGTGGCTGTGAATGAAAGCCGCCTGTCGTAAAGATCGTTCACGCTGTCAAGCAGTGTGTTTTCATTAAGCTGCTCCTGCTCCAGCACCATTGCGTAGCCCTTGCGGGAAAAATAGCCCGCGTTCTGTATCTGATCCCCCCTGCTTGCGCTCAGCGGCAAGGGTATTAGCAGCATAGGCTTGCACAGCGCTAAAAATTCAAACACGGCATTTGCCCCCGCGCGGGAAATAACAGCGTCCGTTGCGGCAAAAACGTCGCTCAGTTCCTTCGATATGAATTCATATTGCTTGTAGCTTGCGCTGTCCAGTTCCTTTTCCGCCTTGCCCGCGCCACATATATGCACAATGTCGAACGTGCGCTCAAGCTTGGGCAATGCCGCGCGCACGGCGCTGTTTATTGCCGCCGCGCCAAGGCTGCCGCCCATTATCATAAGCACGGGCTTTTCCCCGTTAAAGCCAAGGAAGTCAAGGCCGCGCTGCTTATCGCCCTTGTAAAGCTCCGGCCGTATGGGAGTGCCGGTATGCACGCCTTTTTCACCGGTGAATTTGAGCGTATCTTCAAACGTTACGCAGATTTTGTCCGCAAAGCGGGAGTTTATCTTGTTCGCAAGGCCGGGCGTATAGTCGCTTTCGTGCGTAACCACCGGCACGCGGCATTGGCTTGCCGCAATAACCACCGGCACGCTCACGTATCCGCCCTTTGAAAACACTACGTCCGGATCGATTTTGCGTATAATGCGCCGCGCCTCGCCTATGCCTTTAAGCACCTTAAACGGCGTTGCAAGCGTTTTCAGCGAAAAATATCTCCTCAGCTTGCCCGCGCTTATTTCATGATAAATAATATAGTCCTTGCCGGCCATCAGCTTTTTTTCTATGCCGTCCGCCGTGCCGATATAATGTATCTCATAGCCCTCGCTCAAAAGCCGGGGAAAAAGCGCCATGTTCGGCGTAACGTGACCGGCGCTGCCGCCGCCCGTGAATACGATTCGTTTGTTCATTGCTCCTGCCTTTCGTAAAACCGTATTTTCCGTTCATAATATGCTCATTCGCCCCATAAGTATATCATTTACGGAACCTTTGGGCAAGAATCCCCTACTTCCCCACGCAGAAGCGGGAGAATATCCTCTCTATCACGTCCGCCGTTACCTCGCGGCCCGTTATTTGGCCAAGGGCGTAAAGCGCGGTGCGTATGTCCGCCGCGGCAAGGTCGGTGCCCATTGCGGCGTCCGCCGTTTCAAGCGCAGCCTTCGCCTCAGCAAGGGCATGTATGTGGCGGGAGTTGGTAACAAGCGCGCTCTCCGCCTCCTTGGTGAGCAGCAGCGCCGCCATGCGCTCCTTCAGCTCCTCTATCCCTTCCCCCGTTACGGAGCTTACGGCTATTGGCGAAAGCGCGGCGCAGCTTTTATCCATTATAAAGCCCTGCTTGTCCGCCTTGGTGAACAATATCAGGCATTTTCTGTATTCGCCCCGCTTTGCGGCGTCTATTAACGCGCGGCTTTCTTCGTCGATGGGATTCGTGCCGTCAATGGCAATTAGTATGAGGTCGGCCCGCTCGCCCGCCTTCCTCGCCCGCTCCACGCCTATGCGCTCCGCCTCGTCCGCGCCCTCGCGTATGCCCGCCGTGTCCGTTATGCGCACGGGTGCGCCGCATATATCAAGCGTTTCCTCAAGCGTATCGCGCGTTGTGCCGGGTATGGAGGTAACAATCGCCCGCTCCGTGCCCATGAGTGCGTTAAAAAGGCTCGATTTGCCGGCGTTCGGCGCACCGAGTATGGCTACCGAGGCCCCTTCGCGGAATATCCGCGCCGCGTTGCCGCCGCGTATCAAATAATCAAGCTTATCTATTATGGGCGCAAGTTCACTGCCGAGTGCGGATACCGTGTCCTCCTCAAGCTCCTCCGGATAATCAAGCGCCGCCTCAACGCCGCTGAGTATATCAATAAGCCTGTCCTCAATATCCTTTATGCCGTTGCCTATGCTGCCCGCAAGCTGCTCCTCCGCCATGCGCGCGCCCTGCTCCGTAACGGAGCTTATAACGTCCATAACGGCTTCCGCCTGGCTCAAATCAAGCTTGCCGTTCATAAAGGCTCTCTTTGTGAACTCCCCGCCCTCGGCCGGGCGCAGGAAGCGGGAAAGCACCGAAAGTGTCCGCTTTGCAATAACGCGGCTGCCGTGAATATATATTTCCGCCATGTCCTCGCCGGTATAGGTTGCGGGGGCTTTAAGGAAGCAGGCCATTGCGGAATCTATCGTTTCCCCGCTTTCGGGGTCTATAACATGGCCGTAGTTCATAACGCGGTGCTCCGGCGCGTTTTTGCAGCGGAATACCCGCATAAGCGCAGCATATGCTCCGCTTCCCGTTATGCGCACTATTGCTATCGCCCCGCCCACAGGCGAGGACAGCGCGAATACAGTATCCTCACTCATCCTTTATGTTGCCCTTCCCTATGTCCCTTGTTATCTTTTCCAGCATCTTCGGTTTGTTATCCCGCGGCTTGCAGGCGCAATGCATCAGCAGCGCGCGTTTCACTTCCCCCACCCGCGGGCAGGGGCGTATGTTCAGCCAGCGGCAAATGTCCTGCCCCGTGCAGTTAAGCTCCTTTTCGGTAAAGGGAGCGTTTTCGGCCTGCATTTCGGCATATACGCGCTTCCAGCGCTCCGCCGTGTCCACCCGGCCCAGCTCTATGCCGCTGCCGTGAACGTCCGCCTCGCGTATCAGAATAAGCTTTTGCGCGCCGTCCCGCCCAAGCTCCACAAATTTCTTTTTTATTTTGCGCACGCGCGTTTCGCCCTTCAGGTCGAACATGTGCCACCGCACCAGCGTAACCACTTCTTCCCTTAGCGCGGCAGGGGCTTTAAGCCTTGTCAAAACGTCGTTCGCTATGCGGGCTGAATACATCTCGTGCCCATGCATGGAGCCGTGGTCATAAAACGCGGTGGCCTTGCCCGTATCGTGCAGAAGCATTGTCCACCTAAGCACCAGCTCCGGCGGCACGGCCGCGCACGCCCTTAGGTTATGCTCCATAACGTCGTATTTATGGAAATCCCGCCTTTGCTTAACGTCATAGCAAAGCTCAAGCTCCGGCAGCAGCACCTCTATCGCCCCGCTCCGGTGCAAAAGATGCAGCGCGCCTATAAGCGCATCGTATCCCGCGCCGTAGGCCGTGTCCGCCATTATAAGCTTGCACAGCTCGGCATATATCCTCTCCGGCGAAATATCCTTCAGCCCTTCGCGGCTTGCGTATGCGGCGGCAAGCGTGTTTTCATCCGCTTCAAAGCCAAGCTGCCCCGCAAAGCGGCACAGCCGCAGTATTCTCACCCCGTCGTCATGCATTATCAGCGCGGGGTCGGGACTTGTGGCGCGGAGTATCCGTCGCTCCATATCTTTTACGCCGCCGGTGGGGTCTATTACCTCCTTTGTGAGCGGGTCAAGGTAAACGGCGTTCACGGTAAAATCCCGCCTGAACGCGTCCTCCTCAAGCGTTGCCGCGAAGCTGACCTCGCTTGGCCTATGGCTGCCCGTGCCGTCGTAACGCTCCGTGCGGAAGGCGGCGTATTCAAAGCTCATCCCGCCCATAACTATGTCCAGCGTGCCGAACGCCGCGCCCTTTTTGCGGCACTCTATGCCCCGCGCGGTAAGCATGGCTTCAACATCCTCTATCCTGAGCGCGCTGCAAACGTCTGTGTCGTTCACGGGGTATCCCAGCAGGCAGTTGCGCACCATGCCGCCCACGGCGTACAGCCGCGCCCCGTTTTCTTCAAATATCTCCGCCAATGCGGTAAGCTGCGGAGCAATGGTAAAATCGTGCATGTGACCTCTCATAAAAAATAGCTTATATTATCTTACCATTTTGGCGGGTGGAATACAAATGGGATAAAGGGGAGTGGAGAGTTACCGCTAACCAAAAGGCTCCACCGCTTGCGGGGGAGCTGTCTGTGAGCGATAGCGAACAGACTGAGGGGGAACAGTAAAATAGCTTGACATCTTTGAGCAGCACCCCTTTCGGCCACTCACTTCGTTCGTGTCCACTTTCCCCGCTTGCGGGGACAGCTTTGGGTTAGTGCTATAACAAGCCTCCCTGTCGAGGGAGGTGGATGCGAGTGCAACGAGCAGACGGAAGGAGTCATAAGCAGCTTGCAGATCTTTGTCTGTTTCAACCCCTCAGTCGCCTTGTGGCGACAGCTCCCCGTTCGGGGAGCCTTTTGGGTGGCACTATGTGCCAAGATATACGAGTTAACACTCCGGTTGGAACAAGGTCGCCTTACTCACTGCCGTTCGTAATTCTCCCTGTTCCTGCCCGTTCTCCGTTTCGCTTCATCCGCCACTGGCGGCGCTCAACTCCGAACCTCAAAGAGGGAGCCTTTTCTAAAGTAAAAAAGACAACCCTGCGGCTGTCTTTCTTTTCTCTTTATTTTTATTCCTCCCTGCCCTTGGGCGCTATCACCACGCGGCGGTTGGGTTCTTCGCCCTCGCTGTATGTAGTGACGTAGGGGTTGTTTTGCAGCGTTGCGTGCAGCACGCGGCGCTCGTATGGATTCATCGGCTCCAGCGTCCTTGCGCGGCCGGTGCTCCTTACCTGGGACGCTACCTTGCGGGCAAGGCGGGCAAGCGTTTCCTCGCGCCTGTCGCGGTAGCCCTCGGTGTCCACGGTTATGCGGGTGAAGCCATGCTCCTTGCGGCTGCGGTTAACGTGCAGGCTGGTCAGATACTGTATCGCGTCCAGCGTTTCGCCCCTGTGGCCTATCAGCACGCCCATGCCGGAGGATTCTATTCTCAGCCTTACGCCGTCCTCCTCGCTAACGTTGGCAAGAACCTGCGCGTCTATATTCATAAGGCGGAGCATTTCCCTGAGGAACTGCGCGGCTTCGTTGTTCTCCGCGGCCTCAAGCGTGTATTCAATCTTGGGCTTGGCGCTATGTTCTTCGCGTTCGCGGCGGTTGCTGCGCTCGCGGCGGTTATTCCTTTCCCTGCGCGGCGACCTTACTTCGCTGACTTCTTCAACTATCTCTTTGCGCACTTCGCCGTTTTCGCTTATTTCTTCGGCTACGGTAACGGTTTCTTCCTTCGCCTCTGCCGCTTCCTCGCCGCGCCGGGGCTTATCCTCGCGGTGGGGGCGTTCGTCGCGGCGGTTACCGCGGTCGCGCCTGGGCCTGTCGTCGCGGCGTGGCCTGTCCTCACGGCGGCGGTTGGCGCGCCGTTCGGCTTCGTTCATGTAATCGGGTATTACTATCTGCTCCGGCTCACGCTCGGTCAGCTTTACTATGGCGGGCTTTGCGCCTATGCCGAGTATACCCTTGGTCTCGTGCTGAACTATGTCTATCTCAACTTCGTCTATCGAAACCTCCAGCTCCTTAAGGCCGTTGAAAATTGCTTCGTCTATCGTTTTGCCCGATGCTTCGATTGTCCTCATTTATCAGCATCCTCCTTTGCCGGTTCCGTCCTCGGGAATTTCTTGTTCAGTATAAGGTTGACTATTATCATTATTACGCTGGTCAGCGTCCAGTAAATTGCAAACGCCGCGTTGTAGTTAAGGCAGAATATGAAGCTCATTACCGGGAACAGATAGTTCATCCATTTGGTGGACTTCGCTGCTTCCTCGTTGGCGGCGGGGGTATTCTTGGTCATGAGCCAGGCGGAAAGGAAGTTCGTGCCGCCGGCAAGTATGCTCATTACGAACCAGCCGTTGTTATATCCCTTGTAAACGTCAAGGAAGGGCTGAATGGCCGCGTCGTAAATGGCTATTGCGGTTTCGTTTGAAAGGAGCTGATAGCTCACGCCGCCCTGATAAACCTTGGTAACGGCAAGGCCCATTTCAACCAGCTTTTCGCCAACGCCGGGTTCCTGCAAATAAAGCAGGTTTGAAAGCTGCGGCGTGGCAAGGAAGCTTGCGCCGTTGGCAAGCACGGGCGTAAGGCCGTTATCGGGCTGCCAAATATTGTTTATCCACAGAAACTTGAAGGATTTGAACAGCTCCATGGCGTTTTCATCCACCAGCAACCTAAGGTTCATTTCATATCCCCAGTAACGGAACGCCGCTATGAAGCAGAAGAAAAGCGGCATGGTTATGAGCATCGGCAAGCAGCTGCCCCACATGCTCACGCCCTTTTCCTTCATAAGCTTTGTCTGCTCCGCCTGGAAGCGCCTGGGGTCGTTGGCATACTTTTTTTGCAGCCGCTGTATTTCGGGCTGCACCTCCGCCATCTTTGCGGAGGACTTGCGCGTTTTTATATCGGAAAATATGGTCAGCGCGCGCAGAAGTATGGTGCTTATCAATATGGTAAGGAATACGTTGCCGAAGCCGCTTTCGGATATGGAGCAGGTAAGGCTGTATATCCAGCGCATGGCTTCAAGGAACCAGTTTGTCAAAAAGAAATCACCGGTCAAAGTTTATGTCCTCTCTTTCCCTCCGCGCAATAAAACAACCCTTGCGCGGCATACGAATGATGAATATTTCTTATTCGTGTTCTTTGTATTCTTCTTTTTCTTCTTCGCTTTGTATTCTATCGGCCCCGTCCTTATCCATGCCGGATGCATGGCGCCTTGGGCCAAAGCGGAACTCCTCCGGAACGGGATCGTACCCGCCCCGCGAAAACGGGTTGCAGCGCATTATGCGCCACAGCGCAAGCAGGCCGCCCTTCAGCGCGCCGAAACGGCTTATGGCTTGCTTTGCATAAGCCGAGCACGAGGGGATATAGCGGCAGCAGGGAGGATGCAGCGGCGATATCCACCGCTGGTATCCTTCTATAAGCGTTAAAAACAAACGCTTCACGCTTTATTTTCTTCTTTCTTCAACAAATCGCCCCGGCGCAGAAGGCTGCGCGCCGCGGCGCATATATCGGAAAAGTCCGCACTGAGTATCGGCGCGCGCGCTATAACAATAATATTATAGCCCGGCTTTACTTCGCCAAAGACCGTATCGAATGCGCTCCTCAGCCGCCGTTTTACCCGGTTGCGGCATACGCTGTTGCCCAGTTTTTTGCTTACGGAAAAGCCAATGTGTTTAAGCGCGGGCGTTCTGTTCTTTGTGAATATAACGACCATCAGCTCGTTCGCCTTGGAATTTCCTCTGCGGTATACATAGCGGAATTCCTTATTCCGCTTCAATGAATAACAGCGTTTCACCTGAGTTGATATTTTTCCCCTTTGTGGGGCCGTGGGCATAAAAGAAAAAAGCTCCTTCATGCCGCGCGGCCCGTCTGCACGCATGTTTTTATGCGCGCTTTTGTTTTGCTTCTGTTTGCCTTTTTATCAGGCGGAGAGGACCTTGCGGCCCTTGTTGCGGCGGCGGGCAAGCACGTTGCGGCCGTTGCGGGTCTTCATGCGCTGACGGAAGCCGTGAACCTTTTTGCGCTGCCTTTTCTTCGGCTGGAATGTACCAAGCATTTCTTTTGCACCTCTTTCCCTAATGTGTTATATCATGCTGCCCCCTGCCCCGTTGCCAAAGCCGATTGGAAGTACGCCTTCTTTTAGATAAGCAATACCGGGCTGTTGCCGCCCGGCGCGGCCGGCTTTGCTCAAATGGGCATAGTACAGCAGTTAAGCAGTATAATCCATCGGTATACGATTATATAAGAAAAGCAAGCCCTCTGTCAAGAAAATATGCTTAGTTTTACTTTATTTTTGGCCGCCTACAATATATTGTTGTGCATGCGCCCGCCATTGTACAAGCCCAAAGCATTTTCCCTTGCAAGCCGGGCGGCGTTTTGCTATTATAAAGAAGGTATTTATTTTGGTACTTATTTTTTTCTACCCCTTTTTAAGGGGTTTTATACCGTGGGAGGTATTTACAGTAATGTTGTCCGCTTTGTCCGTTTGGCAGAATTCCTTAGACGAGATCAAAAGATCCATGACCCCGCTCAGCTACAATACATGGGTAGCCACAATGACTCCCATATGCATAAAGGATAGCACCCTTGTGCTGCAGGTGAAGGATCCTTCAACAAAAAACACGCTTAAAAGCATATATACCCAAACGCTTACGGACTGCATAAACCGCGCCAATTCCGGCACATATCTTGTCCGCTTTATAGACGAAGCCGAGCTTCCGCTCTATAATGCCTACCGCGAGGATAAGCCCGTTGCCGGCAGCGACTATTACCTTAACCCCAAGTATACCTTTGAAAGCTTCGTCGTTGGCAACAGCAACATTTTTGCCCATGCCGCGGTTTTTTAATGATCCGGCGACCCCCGCGATCTACACTATAGCCTACACTCTTTCCCTACACGACGCTCATCCGCTCTAGAAGGGCAAAATCTCCATTGCGACGCGCGGCGTCTGCCC
>ENA-UEQL01002166-UEQL01002166.1-human-gut-metagenome-genome-assembly--contig:-NODE-2166-length-13202-cov-4.162667_pt1 | contig 13202 bp, 12 predicted proteins | sample MGYA00242905_ERZ507926 | MGnify/ENA primary metagenome ERZ507926 (study PRJEB26167, sample SAMN06115531) | human gut metagenome | host: Homo sapiens | place: China:Henan | collected 2015-09-09...
GGGTGCATCAAGATACCCTATCATTCTGTTGATTGATGACATCAGTTATCTGAATCCGACTGAAGCATCCCTGTTTTTTTTGTTCAACACAACTTTTTGCACCCCGTGTCTGTTCTGCCACACCGCACCGCCTTTCAGCCCCGAATCCAACTCACTCATTCCTTTTATTCTTCATTCCATAATAGTTGCGCATATCTAGTGGGCAAAAAAATCCAAGGCATACGGCGTATGTTCGGAAGGAAGTGGCGAAATATCCGAGTCTCAGGTTTTGACGTATTCGGCGTATACGGCAAAGGCGATTAGCGGCGGAAGTGAGTTTTCTGTTATAAGCGGAAAGTACGCTGCGGACGGTAAAAATAAAAGTGCTGTTAGTGGCGTTTCGGTAAAAAGCGGTTCTTTTAATACCGATCCGTCGGCTTTTGTGGTCGGTGGCGGAGTTGTACGAACAGACGGAACCGAAAGTTATGATTATGAGTACGAGTCCGCAAATCTTGCCGCCCTTGACAGGGTGTTACGCTATGTCGTTGAGGGCGCAGCAGAGCCATGTGCTCACGAAAAAATGACAGAGGTTGTAGTGGTCGAAGCAAGCTGCGAACAGAACGGGTTGTTAAGGCGTGTTTGCGATAACTGCAGCAGTTGGGCGAGATGTTTACCTCGCAGTCAGTAAAGGCATACAAGGCATCCAGTGTCTTGTCGGACGATACGCCAGGAGTAAGGTGTACTAAGATTTCTACCTTTCCGGCCGTGTTGTCGTCCACCTTTCTTACCTTGATTTTTCCCTTCTCGATGGCTTTCAGGATGGAGTCAATCAACGAAGAAGTAGTCTTTCCATAAGGGATTTCACTGATGCAAAGGGTCTTGTTGTCAATCTTGGAGATTTTGGCACGCACGCGCACTACGCCTCCTCGCTCGCCGTCGTTGTAGCGTGATACGTCAATCGAACCACCTGTCTGAAAATCCGGATAAAGCTGGAAGTCTTCTCCGTGCAGGTATGCGATGGCCGCATCGCACAGTTCATTGAAGTTATGTGGAAGAATCTTGGAAGAAAGTCCCACGGCAATACCTTCTACCCCCTGGGCCAGCAGCAGCGGGAATTTGACCGGCAGTGTGACCGGCTCTCGGTTTCTGCCGTCATAGGAAGCCTGCCATTCAGTCGTTTTCGGGTTGAACACCACATCCAGCGCAAACTTGGAAAGCCGGGCTTCGATGTAACGGGAAGCAGCCGCACTGTCGCCCGTCAGGATGTTACCCCAGTTTCCCTGGCAGTCAATGAGTAAGTCCTTTTGTCCCAATTGTACAAGGGCATCTCCGATAGAAGCATCTCCGTGAGGGTGGAACTGCATGGTGTGTCCCACAATGTTGGCCACCTTGTTGTAGCGTCCGTCATCCAGCCGTTTCATGGAGTGGAGAATGCGTCGCTGCACCGGTTTCAATCCATCGTTGATATGCGGTACGGCACGCTCCAGGATAACGTATGAAGCATAGTCCAGAAACCAGTTCTGGTACATGCCACTCAACTGGTGCTTTACTGCCTCGTCAGTGGTCGATACCGGTTTGTAGTCAGAGTGTTCTTCTTTCTCGGGCAAGTTTGCCATTTCTTTTTCGTCCTTGTCAAAAGTATCTTCGCTCATATTAAAATGGTTCCTATGTAAAGAGATTCGGGCAAAGTTACTGAATAATTCTGTGTGGTGGAAATAATTGACTTACAATTCTTACCCCCGAAAAGGGCATTTTTGAAGAAATTTCTTGGCGTAAATACCTCGACACGTACGTGACGAGGTGTTGACACGAAGGTGACGAGACCTTGACACGTACGTGATGAGAGCTCCGCACGTACGTGTCGAGGTAAGATGGCAGGCGCGTTTGGGCTTATTGCTGTTTGCGGTAGCTGCGTATGGCCCATGCATAGAGCAGAAAGGCAAAGGACGAAAGTACGGAAAGTTGGAAGCCGATATCGCAGATGCCGCTTCCCTTCAGGTAGACCATGCGCATGGTTTCCATAAAGTAGCGTAACGGATTGAGGTAGGTGATGCCTTGTGCCCATTCCGGCATGCTGCTGATGGGGGTAAACAGTCCGCCTTTCGTGCCGTTAACGGTGTTGACTGCAATGAGTGCCGCCGGACTTTGTCCGTTGGCTTGCGCTTTCTCAAAGCCGCGTGGAATTTCCAGCAGCATGTCGGCCTGGTCTGTCTCGATGGCTTGCAGTCCTTGTGCGTAGGACGAGGGAAGTGCCGTCAATTGAAAATAACGGGAAGCTTCGATGCGGTGCACCAGCCTTTCGGAAGAAGGACTGCGGTCGTTATCGATGACGGCAATGCGCAGGTTCTCTATTTCCAGTGTGGCGGCCCAGGGCATGACCAGCATCATCATGCAGGGAAAAAGCAGGATAAGGCGGGGCAGGAAACTGTTGCGTTTCAACTGCTTGAATTCTTTTTCTATCAGGTAACGTAACATCATAGGCTTGGCGGTTTATTCCAGTCGGTTCTTAAACTTGCGAGCAGTAGCCGTAATCAGTACCACTGCCATGAGGCACATCACTGCCACTTCTTTCCATACATACACCAGTGGTACACCTTCAATCATCAGCCGGCGGACGGTTTCTACGTACCAGCGTGCGGGAATAAGGCAGGAGAGGACCTGCAGAATGCCCGGCATACTTTCTATCGGGAAGATAATGCCCGACAGGATGATGGTGGGTATCATCAGTACCATGGCCGACACTAACAGGGCAGGCAGGCTTCCGGCTATCGGTACGTCGAGCACAAAGACGGAAAGCAGCAGGATGGTCGTCAGGTTCAGTAGGGACAACACGAAATAGGGAACTGCCTTCGACAGAATGATGAACAGCGGGTTGACGGGAGAGACCAGCAGGACTTCCATCGTGCCTGTTTCCTTTTCGCGTACGATGGAGATGGAGGTCATCATGGCACAAATCAGCATCAGAATCAATCCCATGACTCCTGGTACAAAGTTGTAGGCACTCTTCATCTGCGGGTTATAGAGCAGTTTATTGTACACCATGACAGGCTGTTTATCCGGGTGTGAATAGGCTGGGGTGGTTGTAGCTTGACGGATGGTTTGTAGGGCTTGCCTTAGAATTGTCTGTGCATACGTACTCCGTGTGACGGCCAGGCTCGGGTCGGTGGCATCGGCTAAAATCTGTATCTCTTCCGAATCGAAACGCAGGCGATGCAGGTCGGAGGGAAAAACTACGGCCAGTTCTATGAGGTTGCGCCGGAACAGCCGTTCGATTTCGTCGGGTGACCAGTCGAGATGGCAAAGCCGAAAAGGATAATCTGTACAATCGGCATGCCTATCAGTATCAGCATGGTACGCCGGTCGCGCAGGATATGGTGAAATTCTTTTCTGACAAAAGCGATAAACTGTTTCATGGCTGTTCTGTTTGCGTGTGAGTAAAAGCATGTTCTCCTCGTTGGGCTTCACGTGCTAATTTCTGGAAGACTTCGTCCATGTTTCGGGCATCAAAACGGCGTTTCAGTCCGTCGGGAGTATCCAGTGCCCGAATATGTCCGTCCACCATCATGGAAATACGGTCGCAATATTCAGCTTCGTCCATGTAGTGCGTCGTGACAAAAATAGTAATCCCCCGGTTGGCGGCCTGATAAATCAGCTCCCAGAACTGACGACGGGTAGCCGGGTCGACTCCTCCTGTCGGTTCGTCCAGAAAAACCAGTTCCGGACGGTGGAAGATAGCTACTGAAAAGGCCAGTCGTTGCTTCCATCCTAAAGGCAGCGAACGCACCAGGGTATGTTGTTCCTCGTAGAGTCCGATACGCTGTAAGGTTTCTTCCGTACGCTTGCTGATTTCCTTGGCATTGACACCATAGATACCTCCGAATAGACGGAGGTTTTCGCGTACGGTCAGGTCTTCATAAAGTGAAAATTTCTGGCTCATGTAGCCGATTCGTTTTTTGATTTCCTCACTTTGTGTCCGTACGTCAAACCCCATCACTTCCGCCTTTCCTTCGGAGGGGAGACTGAGCCCGCACAAGATGCGCATGGCGGTAGTCTTTCCGGCCCCGTTGGCCCCTAGGAAGCCGAAAATTTCTCCCCGTTGTACAGAAAATGAAATGTGGTCGACAGCCGTGAACGAGCCGAACCGTTTGACGAGGTTGTCCACCTGAATAATGGGCGGAGTATGTTTATCGACGGCTTTTCGTTGCAGGCCGGGAGGGCATAGAATCTCGCTGAACTGCTTCAGTATGGCTTCCGGACGGTCGATGCCTTTAATTTCTCCCTCGTAAAGAAACGCCACCCGGTCGCATCGCAAGGCTTCGTCCATGAAAGGAGTGGATACGACAAGGGTAATGCCTTCCTGCCGGAGGTAGGCTAACATCTCCCAGAACTCCCGGTGTGAAACGGGGTCTACGCCGGTAGTCGGTTCATCCAGAAAGAGGACTTTCGGCGCGTGAACCAGTGCACAGCACAAAGCCAGTTTCTGCTTTATTCCTCCCGACAATGCACCTGCCCGACGCTGCTTGAAGGGGGCAATTTGTTCATAAATGGCGCGTATCCGCTCGTAGTTTTCTTCTACCGTGAGGTCCTGATACAAGGAGAAGCGCCCCGGCATGTACCCTACGCTCTGCCGTATCGTACGGAAGTCGGCTCGTACATCCGCATCCAGTACCCGGGCACTTCCCTGGTCCGGTAGCAGCAAGGTGGTCAGGATGCGGAACAGGGTACTTTTTCCGGCTCCGTCGGGACCGATGAGGCCGAACAGTTCTCCTTGCTTTACGCTGAAGGATACATCGCGCAGGGCTTGTACCTTTCCGTAGCTTTTGTTTACATGGCTGACTTCGATAAGGTTTTTCATGTCACTTTCGGTTTTCAGAATTTGACTTTCCCGTACATGCCCAGTTTGATGTGTCCGTCGTTTTCGACGGCTATTTTGACGGCATATACCTGGTTGTCCCGTTCATCGTTGGTCAGGTGTTTTCTTTGGTGTAGATGCATAAGCAATTGTACTTCATGTACGGCCTTGGCTTGGCGCGCGAGATTCTCGGCTGTAATTTCCTTTAGCATGTCGCTGACGCTCATGGTGCCGTTGGCTACTTTGGCTTGGGCAGACCGTCGGATGTTCTCCCGTAATCGGATAATCTCCTCGTCTTCTTTCATCTGCTGCCGAAGACTTTGGATGGTGCCGTCTTCTTCTGCCAGTTGTAAGTGTGTGTTGAATAAGAATAAGTCGCGTTCGTTTCTAATTTGCTGGATGCGGTTGTCCAGGTTTTTCCGGTCGTTTTTCAGAGTGTACAGGCTTCCGAAATTCCAGGTAAACCGGGCTCCGACTAAGTAGTAGGTTCTGAATTTGTCTTTCAATATATCCAGTCCCGGATTGCCATAGGCTCCTTGCGCAAAAAGACTAAAAGCTGGAAGATAACCCGTTTGCAATCCCTTTCGTTGTACGGCGACGGTCTGTTCTTGTGCTTCATACCACCGTAGTTCAGGGCGGTTGAATTCAGATGCATTCGTTTCCACAAGGGCTGGACGTACTAACTGGGTTTGTGCCGGAAGTTCTTTTCCTGTAAGTAAGGACAGCATGCGCAGATAGGCCATACGGTTATTTTCCAACTGGATACGCTGTTGCTTGGTTTGAAGAATCTCTACCTTTACCGCGTCTACGTCCGCATCATTGGCGGTGCCGTTTATCCGATAAGCCTCCACCGTTTTCTGGTTGCGTGCGAGTTCTTCTTCTAATAATACATTTTGTGCCAGCTGCTCGTCCAGTAACAGGATACCGAAGAATACCTGATTCACCCTTTCTTCCAGTGCATAAAGGCTGGTATCAAGCTGTCGCTCGTTTGCTTCTGCTTCGGCTTTGACCTGAGCTTTTTGGTTGCGGATTTTTCCTCCGTCCCATATATTTTGTTTGATTTCAATCAATGTCTGATACTGGTCTTTCGGTAGTCCCCTCATGCCCGATCCCGGAATCTCGAAAGGAAAGGTAGTGGCTTCGCTTTGATAAGATATTTTTCCGCTCACGCTGATTTGGGGCAGATTGCCTTTCGCTACATTTGATAGCGTATATTGTTCGGACAGTTGAATCAAGTCGTATTGTCGTACCAGCGGATAGTTTTCACGGGCCTGCTGCTTGCAACTTTCCAAGGTGATTTGTGCCTGACTTATCACACTCAGGCTCCATGCACACAAAAGGAGAAATGTTCGTATCATAGGCATTGGGTGTTTATTAAAAGGTTATATGACAAAGATAGAGGGTTTTGTGTAATCTTTCGGTCCTATATGTGTGACGGAATGTTCTTTTTGTTCGATAAATGTTTGTCTTTGCTGTAAAAAAGGCTTGAAATATTATCTTTGCAGGAAAGCAAGGTGTCAAATGAAATCGAATCATCTGTTGTTGCTGGCATTGAAGAAAGTGCGTGAACATGTGGGAGAAGGGACGAACACCTCCCGCTTTCTTACTTCCGAATTGGGATTGCTTCGTTCCATTCAGGGGATAGCCGATGTAATTCATTTTATCCCGATAGAAGGACAGCCTTATCGGTTGACCGAGGGGCGAGTGGTGTTTTTTCGTGCGGGGACGCTTCGGCTGCGTATCAACCTTCGTGAAGTGGAATTTAAGGCCGGGGATTTGCTGGCGGTATCTCCCGGCACGTTGGTTGAGTTGCTTTATGTATCTCCCGATTTAGATTTGGCTATGCTGGCCTTTTCAAACAGCTTAATGGAGAACTGGCAGAAAGAGGATTTGTTGCAGACCTATTTGCAGGGTAGATTGTTTTTGCATCTATCTTTAACAGCGAAGGAAGGCAGCGCATGGAGCAGTTGTTTGCCTTGTTATGGGAAGTCGTACACGATCGGCCTTTTCCGAGAGCTTCCGTGCAGAGTCTGATTTCTCTGTACTTTCATCAACTGGATTTTGTCAGGAAAAGAAGCCAATTGACCGAACGTCAGCAGCATACGCGTCAGGAGGACATTTTCAATCGTTTTTTGGAATTAGTCAACAAATATGCAGTTCGCGAGCGAAGCATTGCGTTTTATGCCGACCGGCTTTTTCTGACACCCCGTTATCTGAGTACACTGGTTCGTCAGGCCAGCGGACGCACGGTGATGGACTGGGTAAATGAGGCGGTAATGCAGGAAGCTAAACTGATGTTGCGCCACACGGATAAGCTGGTGTATCAGATTGCCGATGAATTGAACTTTCCCAATGCGTCATTTTTCAGTAAATATTTTCGGCGAATGGCTGGAATGACTCCTAATGATTATCGAAGAAAAGACGAATAAGGAGTTTCGTGTTTATCGGGTGTTTTCTTCTTTCATGGGAGTCCTGTCTACGCGCAGTGACTTCAATACTGGAATGGTAAGAGGAAGAGCCAGTAGAAAAGAGCATAGGTCGGCTGCGGCTTGACACATTTCCACACCCTGCAACTGCAAAAAGTACGGCAGAATCAGTATCAAGGGGATGAAGAATAAACCTTGGCGGGAGGAGGAAAGAATGACGGCCCGGCGAGGCTGGCGGATAGTTTGTAGCAGCATGTTACACAGTATCACCCAGGCTCCTAATGGGAGCGTGATGAGTTGCCAGCGTAGAGCTTCGGCTCCTACGGCGATAACTTGTGGGTCTTCTTTCCGGAACCAGGAGACTACTTCTGGGGCATAAATGTAGCCGATGAGGGAGCAGATAGCCAAGAAGATAACGCCTACCTTCACACAATACCAGAATCCTTGGCGGACACGACGGTTTAATCCTGCTCCGTAGTTAAATCCGCATACCGGCTGAAATCCCTGTCCGAAACCGATGACAAAGGAATTGATGAACATACAGATACGGGTTACAATGGACATTCCGGCAATGGCAGCATCTCCAAAGTTTCCGGCTGCTACATTCAATAGGATAGTCGATACACTGGCTAGACCCTGACGGCAAAGAGAAGGACTTCCTCCGTATACGATTTCTTTCAGATAGGCTGGAGTCGGAGTAAAGTGTCGGTAATGGATACGGATGTTTTCTCCTTTCCGGTCCATGAAAAGCAGGATGGTGAAGCTGCATACCTGACTGATGAAGGTCGACCAGGCAGCTCCTGCAATTCCCATGTCGAATACGAATATTAATAGTGGGTCAAGTCCGATGTTGAGTACGGCCCCCACAATGATACCAATCATGGCATAAACGGCGTTCCCCTGGAATCGCATCTGGTTATTGAGCACCAGCGAAGAGGCCATAAAAGGAGCTCCCAACAGGATAATCCCTAAATAGGTCTTGGCGTATGGAAGAATGGTAGGGGTAGAACCCAATGCCCGGCAGATAGGGTCCAGGAAAAGCAGGCCGACAAGCGCGATGGCACAACCGATGAGGAATGCACTAAAGAAGCCCGTAGCCGCCATCTTTTCCGCACTGCGATAGTCACGTGCACCTAATCTTCTGGAAATAAAATTGCCCGAACCGTGTCCGCAGAAAAAACCGAATGCCTGAATGATGGCCATGATGGAAAAAGAAATACCTACAGCCGCAGTAGACTGGGTAGTGATTTTCCCGACAAAATAGGTGTCGGCCATGACATAGAAAGAAGTGACCAGCATACTGATGATGGTCGGAACGGCCAATCCTCGGATAAGGCGAGGTACCGGTGCTGTGGTCATAAGCGTATATTTGTCTTGAGGCATAGGTTGTCTGCTTGTAGAATGTGAGCAAAAGTACGAAAAAAATCCCCCTCATTTTCCATATAGGGGTACATTCTGCACAATTCCCCCCGGTTCTTCTGGTGAAAAGTCTGGTGGTAAATATGCTTGCTTTACCGCGCGGGCGGTGATATACTCTGCTCTTGCAGCCTTTATGAAAATGTGATATATTTGTAAATTGAGATCGAAATTCGAAAGTTAGGAGGTACAGAATGAAGAAGATCGAGATGACCACCGGTTCCCTCTGGAAGAACATCCTGCTGTTCAGCCTGCCGCTGATGCTGACGCAGCTGCTGGAGGTGCTGTTCAACCTGAGCGACGTGGCGGTGGTGGGTAAGTTTGCCAGCTATCAGGCGCTGGGCTCCGTGGGCTCCACGTCTACGCTGGTGACGCTGTTCGCCGGATTCCTCATCGGCATGGGCGCCGGCGTCAATGTGGCGGTGGCTCGTGCGCTGGGTATCGGCAGCGAGGAGGAGACGGAAAAAACCATCCACTCGGCATTCATCATCTGTACCATCTTCGGTGTCGTGGTGTGTCTGGCCTGCAACCTGTTTGCCCGCCAGATGCTGGAGATGCTGAACACCAAGGAGGAGCTGATGGACGGCGCGGTGCTGTACCTGAAAATCTTCTCCCTCGGTATGCCCGCCATGGCCATCTACAACTGCGGCAACGGCGTGATGAGCGCCGCCGGCGACACCAAGCGCCCCCTGCTGTATTTGACCATCGCCGGTGCGCTGAACGTGGCGCTGAACCTGTTCTTCGTCATCGGCCTGCACATGGCGGCGGACGGCGTGGCATTGGCCAGCGCCATCGCCCAGTGCGTATCGGCGGCGCTGATCGTGGCGCACCTGCTGCGGCGGAAGGATTCCTGCCGTCTGGATCTGCGGAAGCTGCGGATCCACAAGATGGCTTCCAAGCGCATTCTGATGATGGGCGTCCCCTCCGGCCTGCAAAACGCCATTTTCGCCATTGCCAACCTGTTCGTGCAGGTGGGCGTCAACTCCTTCGACGCGGTCATGGTGTCCGGCAACGCGGCGGCCGCCAACGCCGACACGCTGGTGTTCAATATGATGGCGGCGTACTACACCGCCTGCGCCAGCTTCGCCAGCCGGAACTGGGGCGCGGGAAACAAGGACCGCATCCTCAAGAGCTTCTATATCAGTATGCTCTACGCCTTCCTCACCGGCGCGCTGTTCGGCGGCGCTATGCTGCTGTTCGGCCGGCAGTTCCTGGGCCTGTTCGCCAATGAGACGGCGGTCATCGACGCGGGCATGGACCGGCTGTGGATCATGGGCTTCTCCTACTGCGTATCCCCGCTGATGGACGCCAGCATCGCCGCCGCCCGCGGTATCGGCAAGAGCATCGCCCCCACCGTCATCGTCATCATGGGCTCCTGCGTGTTCCGCGTTATCTGGATCTATACCATCTTCGCCTATTTCCACACCATCCCCTCCCTGTACCTGCTGTACATCTTCTCCTGGGCCATCACCGGCACGGCGGAGTACTTCTACTTCCGCGCCAGCTACCGCAAGCACGTGCTGCGGGCGGCGTGAGAAAAACCGCATATTTCCCCGGAAACGGCGTGGCTTCGGCCATGCCGTTTTTCTTTACGCAAAATATCCGCGATTTTGCTTGCGTCGGTGGGAGATCTATGGTACCATGATGGTATACACACCAAAATCAAGAGAGGACGTGATCCCCATGGCCCTGACCAGCGCCAGCCTGCCTGCCAAAAAGCGGATACTGACGGTCTGCGTCAAGCTGTTTCTGGAGAAAGGCTACAAAAAGGCCACCCTGGCGGAGATCATCGAAAAGGCCGACGTGTCCTACAGCACGTTTCAGAACATCTTCCGGGCCAAGGACGGCGTGCTGACGGAGCTGGTAAAATTCATGTTCGGCAATCAGTTCGCCATGGCCCGGAGCGAGGCGGGGGCAAAGCTGCCGCCTGTATACGTCTACGCGGTGGAGACCGCCATCCAGATGACGCTGACGGAGCTGAACGAGAATCTGCGGGAGATCTATATCGAGGCCTATACCCAGCAGGAGGCGTCGGAATACATCTTCCACGAGACGGCCAGGGAGCTGCACCAGATCTTCGGCCCCTATCAGCCGGAGCTGACGGCCCAGGACTTCTATTACATGGAGATCGGCTCGGCCAGCATCATGCGGGGCTACATGGCTCACCCCTGCGGCGGGGCGCTGACGCTGGAGAAGAAGCTGCGGCTGTTCCTGACCATGACGCTGCGGGCCTATAAGGTCCCGGAGGCGGAGGTGGAGCAGGCCATCCGGTTCGTGGAGGGGCTGGATATCCGCGCCACCGCCGAGCGGGTGATGCAGACGCTGTTCCAGGCCCTGGCCATGCGGTTTGCATTCTCCCTGCAGGGGAGCGAAGAATAGAGCAAGAGGAAACGACGGACAGGATGAAAAGAAAGGAACGGAGCATGAAGAAACGACTATTTGCCATTGCGCTGGTGCTGATGCTGGCACTGACGCTGCTGCCGGTGATGGCGCTGGAGGCGGCGGCGGACGATGGACAATCGCGGGAAACGTTTCGGCAAACATGCCCTGAATGCAAGACCGAGCAAGATCTCGAGATTATTAGGCGTGTTTGGAAAAGAGGAGGCTTTCAAGTGAACGAAAAACAACATTGGCTACTTGTTCTATGCCCAAGCTGCCACAAAGAAGGCTACCTCGCGGGTGAGGATCACACCGGCGGCACCGAAACGCCCACCTGCACCACAGGCAAAACCTGCGAGAAATGCCACGGTCAATACGGTATTCTGGGCCACATCTGGAGCGAGTGGACGAATCCCACCGAGGGTACTCACCGCCGCGTCTGCCAGCGTGAGGGGTGCACCGCTGTTGAGGAGGGAAGCTGCGACGGTACGGCCACCTGCCAGGCGCCGGCCAAATGCACGGTCTGCGGCAGAGAGCACGGCAAGAAGATTGATCACGATTTCTTCCTCAGTTGGAGCAACGATGACAAACAGCACTGGCATAAGTGTAAGAATTGCGACGCAACGACAGAAAAGCAATATCACAACATCAACGATAAGCATTATTGTCCCACCTGTTATACAAATCCCATTCCCTGTATGGACACGGACAACGACCATAAATGCGACGGCTGCGGCAAAGTGCTGACCGGCCACGCGGATACCGACAATAATCACGTCTGCGACCTCTGCGGCGAAGTGCTGCATGATCTGAAGCACGTTCCCGCCAGCGCCGCCACCAGCCGGGTGAACGGCAACACCGAGTACTGGTACTGTGAGGGCTGCGGCAAGTACTACGCGGACGCCGAGGCCAAGACCGAGATCACACAGGCGTCCACCGTGATCCCCGCCACCGGGCGGAGACCCGCGCCCACCACCCCTGCCGCCAGCGTCAGCTCTCCCAAGACCGGCGACGCGGGCGTTGCCCTGTACGCGGGCATGGCGCTCCTCAGCATGACCGGCTGCGCGTGGCTGCGGCGGAAGGAACAGTAATTCTTCATTCTTTCGGGCAGGTTTAGGCATAAAAAAGGACAGGCGCAGATGCGCCTGTCCTTTTCGTGTGTTGGCTTGGGGAATGTAAACTATCAAATTTGCACAAGCTTGGCTGGATTGAAAAGAGCTAAAGAATTGGGAGCAGAGTTTGCATTAAAGAATAGATCAGATTTACGTGTCTATCGTGAATTTGCTTTTGAATATCTTAAGAGCCTTGTTGAATTAAATACGATTTCTTCTAGTAATGTTTATGGATTGAAAGGACGTATAATAACACAAGCTGGTAATTGGGGGCAAATGTTTAATCCTATGTGGCTGCAAGATTTTCTCTATTTTGGATATACTGATGATCTTATAAACTTATTTGATATTCCATATGATGATAGGAATATTCATTGTTATAGAAAAGATAATTTCGATACAAAGCGAGTACTGACGGGTGAAACTCTTGCTAAGTGGCCAGCGTCTGAAATAAATATAACCAAACGCTTTATTCAGAAATATCATAATTCTGATTTAAGTCTCAAAGATTGGTGGAATTTTCTAGGTGAGTATTGCTATATTGTAGATTCGGAGGACTTATTGACATTGTGGAATAAGTATGGACTCAATGACCTGGGACAGTTTTACTGTGAATACGATGGTAAGCACAATTATAGAGATCCATTTCGGCATATAAGTTCATCTGATTTTATTAATATCATGAACCATAAGTATATATATGAAGAGTGGATGGAAAACGAGAAGGCTAATTACACTATAGAATAATGAAAAATTTAATAGTTTCTGTAGTTCGTGTTCTAGCCATTATACGACGATGGACCTTTCACTTTACTTAGTAATAAGTGACCGATTTATAGTGTTAAGTTTTTTATGCTGTGAAGACCAATCGCTACAGATTCTTATTGGGTATATGTTGGCCTTTAATTTAGTTGCTTTGCTGTATGTAATTGGGTTATAATATATTAGCAAAATATCCTTCAGTAAAAGGTCATTTATGGCATTTAGGATGTAGTGAATTCACAGGATGGTAGTATACGTTATATGTAGCTGTAGGGA
>ENA-UEQL01002170-UEQL01002170.1-human-gut-metagenome-genome-assembly--contig:-NODE-2170-length-13189-cov-119.294768_pt1 | contig 13189 bp, 11 predicted proteins | sample MGYA00242905_ERZ507926 | MGnify/ENA primary metagenome ERZ507926 (study PRJEB26167, sample SAMN06115531) | human gut metagenome | host: Homo sapiens | place: China:Henan | collected 2015-09-09...
CCTGCTAAGGGTATGCCTACTTCTTATTGGATGGATGAAGGTATAATTAAATTATATCCTATGCCAGATGAAAGTCAACTAGGTAGATTAATAAAAGTAAAATTCTATACAAATGATTTTGCTAAGAATGCTTGTGGAGTTTATAAACCCCTAATGGAATTAGAATGTGATGAGCCAATTATTCCTGCACATCATAGAGATATTCTTAAATGGAAAGTTTGTGCAGATTGGAGAGGTTCTCTTAATGATGCTAAAGCAGCTTTCTATGAAAAGAGATTTAGAAAAGCATATACTAATTTAGTATGTGACCAAAGATTAACTCTAGATAATAGAGCTGGTTTTAATATTATGCCTCCAGCTAATTCTGCTAATTCTGCTATTCTAAGAGCATTCTACAATCCAAGAACTAATAAATTAATTTAGGAGATATTAATGGGTGCTACTGTTAAATATTATAATCTAACAGGAGGACTTAATACTGTACAAGGTATAGGAACTATTAACCAATCTAATAAACGTACAGAAAGTCCTGATATGAAAAACGTTGAGTATTATAAACTAGGTGGACTAAAGTCTATGGAAGGTAATACTCAATTTGCTAATACATTACCTAGCCAAATATCTTTAGGGTTTGAATATGTATATGGTAATAATAAATATATGGTTGTTACTACAGTAGATGGTACTCTATATATTTATAATAAAATAACTAATACATTCAAAGAGATATTCAAATTTAAAACTCCAACATCAAGACATTCAATATGTACATTTAATAATGGTATTATTGTTTCGAATGGAGTAGATGATTTATTATTCTATCAATATGGTAGACATAATTTATTATCAGGTACAGTAACTACATCTACAGAAAATAATAGTGTTACAGGTACTAGTACAGAATTTACAACTCAATTATCTGTAGGTGATTATATAGAGATTAATTCTGTTAAGTATAAAGTTATAGAAATAACTAGTGATACAGAATTAAGAATAGAGCCTACACCAACAGAAGCAGTAACTGATAGTAATTATTATCTATCTGATATATCTGAACTTAATGCTGTATATAAAAATTCAGATGACCCTAATATATCTAAACCAATAAGAGGGTTAGCTTTACAATCTTATCAAGGTAGAATATTTGTAGGCGGTAATGATGGTATTCTATATTATTCAGAAGTTGGTTTAATCCATGGATGGGATTTAAAATATGGAGCTGGAGCTATTCCTTCTTTTTATGATGATAACTCTGACTTTACAGCTTTTGGATTATGGGATAAGTATTTAATCATTTGTAAAAGAGAACGTTCTTATATACTTGATGGAACAGATGCAGATACAACTAATTGGACTATATCACCTTATTCAGACTTTACTTGTGATAGTCAACAATCTTGGTTAGTAGCTAATAACTCTTTCTTAGTATATACTAGAACTGGTGGAGGTATTTATCCATTACTACAAAGAACAATATATAATGCAAACTATCAAGGTAATGATTTATCTGTCAAGATAAGAGATAGTTTTGAATATGTAAACACAGCTAAGTTTGATTATATATTTCCTGTATATGCTCCTAAGAAAAAGTACATAATGTTTTATATACCAATGCTAATGGGAGTAGGAAGTAACTATTGTTTTATATTTGATATACAAAGTAAGACTTGGTTATTAAGAGTTGTTCCACAAGATGTAACAGTTGCATTTAGATATAACAATGAAATATATATAGGAACATCTGATGGTAAAGTATTAAAAGAATTTTCATCTCTAACATTTGATGGGCAACCTATTGAATGGTATTGGAAATCTCCTTGGTTCTCTTATGGAGAAGGTAGTAATCATTTATCTACTAGAGAATTTAGAATTAATATAGCAGAAGAAAGTACAAACAGATTTCATATAAGAAATCGTAGAGATGGTAAAGATACTTATAATACAAGAGCTGTATCAAATAACCTTGATAGCTTTATAGGTTTAGTATGGGATGTAGACAATGAAGAAAATAGTTTAACCGATACTACTTGGAATAATGATAGTTGGGTAACAACTTCACATATTGTCAAAAGATTTCCATTACCTAAACAATATTTTCAAACTACTCAAATAGAGTTCTATGGGAACGCAGTAGATGAAGGTATGAGTATTTATGGATTTGAAATAGATGGAATACAATTGGAGGAAGTACCGTACTAATGGAATATAATATATTACAAATTGAATGGACACCAGCATATAATAAAGAAATTACAGAAATATATAGAATGTTAAAAGACCAAGAAAGAAAGATATTTGATTTATCTTGGTATGATATGGGTGGAGATATATTAAACTATCTTGAAGGTATGATAAAGAAGAGTGCTGTATTTATTGTATCTAAAGATGATGATATATGTGCATTCTTTATCTTAGAAAATCCTAGAATGTTTAAAGATATTATAATTCGTACAGATGTTCATACAGCAGTACGGAAGAAATACTGGGGTAAACAATCTAGAGATATAATGAACTTGTTTAAATCATATTTATTAACTAACTATAAAATTAAAAAGCTAATAGCAAGTGTTCCTCAATGTGGTTATGGAGTTATTAAACTTCTTAAAGATATAGGATTTAAACACGAAGGTACAATTAAACAAGCTCTATTATTCAAAGATAAAAATGATATACCTAAATTTTATGATGAATTAATTTACAGTTTTACAAATGAGGATTTATAAATATGTCTAAGACAGTAGAACGACCAATGTATGAGGAGTTAGCTGATACTCCTTGGATAACTAGAAATAGAGAACTAAATGAAAGTTCTTATAATAATTTATTGAATTCTCTTGATAATCTAAATAGATTTACAGATAGAGATTTAAACCAATATCAAACAGTAGCAGACCAATATACTCAATCAATGTGGAATGATTTGAATAGAGGTTATCAGCAAGCTGTTAATAACAATATAGCTAGAGAGCAAAATAGATTAGGAACTACTGGAGCTTCTTCTGGTTTATATAATACAAATACTTTGCAAAACAATTACAATGACCAAGCTGCTAGATTAGCTAGTCAAACAGCATCTCAATATCAAAATTTAATTAATAATGAATACAATAGAAGATTATCTAATACTAACCTTTACAACAGTTTGTTCAATACTTCTGGTGATACTACTCAAGCTAATGATATAGCTAATTGGCAAATAAGAAATACAAACAAAGATAGACAATGGCTTAATGATGTAGATGAGAATAATAATACTGGATGGAACTGGTTTGCTAACGTTAATAAAGGAGCATTAGAAGGATTTAGTGAAGGTATGAAAACTGGTAATCCTTGGGTTGGCTTAGCAGGTGCTATAGCTGGTAGCGTAGGTGCATCTGGTACAAATCAAAATACTGGTAACAGTTCAGCAAATTCGAACAGTTCAATAGATTGGAATAACATAGCAAATGGAATAAATAAAATAAAAAATTGGTGGAATACTAGAAATGTAAATGGTACAGATTATAACTCTTATCTAAATAATAATTACTATTTAGGTTCTAGTGGTATTGGTAACTATGGTTTAAGTACAAGTGATTTACAAGATATACTTCCTAATGGTGGTAGATTTTCTTGGCAAAGATAAGGAATAATATTAATGGACTATGAACAATTTTTAAAATTCATATTAGACCCAGATATAAAAACTGCTGACAAAGACAGATTATTTGCTAAGTATCCAGAGTTAGCTAATCGATATCTTAGAAAACAATTAAAAGTAGAGGGGAAAAAACCTGGTACTGGAGTTTATAATGAAGCTACTAAAAAGGTAGAACAATTTAAGAAAGCTCTTGATAATAAAGCTAATCAAGCTAAACAAGTAATTAACAATAATGCTAAAGCAGTAACAAATAATGCTAAGACAGCAGTAAAAGGTACTGTTAATAATCTAACCAAGAATGCAGTATCAATGGAGCAAGCTCTAGCTAGAGAAGGTCTAACGAAAACAACACAAGCTGGAACAAAAGCAGCAGCAAGTGCTGGAGCTAAAGCGGGTATTAAAGGCGCAGTAGGGTCTATAGCTGGTCCAGTAGTATCTGGTGCATTAGCATTACCTACAACAATAAAAGGATTAACAGATGAAAATGCTACTCCAATAAGTAAAGTATACGACCTATTAGGATTAGGTTCTGCAGTTGCTATAGGTGCTGCTCCTGGATTATATAAGATACCTGCGTTTATGGGTTCTGTATTATTTCCTATGGCTTCTAATGTTATGAGAAATGATAACGGAGATGGTACACCCGATATAAATAATAATAGTTCCAAACCACTAACTCCAGAAGAAAGACAACGTATTGCAAATAATGCAGATGCTACACTTCTTCAAGCTCAACAACAATCTAATGAAATGCAGGATGCTATAAATTGGTACGATAATTATAATAATCGTATGCAAAATAATTTAGATAGCGCAATTAATAATACATTAAATTTAAGACCACCAACACAGTCATTAACACCTGTTAATAGACAAGGTAATACAAATTATCCTGTAACTAATTTACCACCTGTTAACGGTCAATCTAACGCTTCTAATAATAATTCAAATAATATGGTAAATAATAATATGAGTAATACTACAAATAATCCTCAATTTAATAATAATGTTAATAACTTATTAAATAATATTCAAGCATTATCTTCTTATACAAAAGGTATACAACAAGGTAATCAATTACCAAACTTAGGAGTAACTCCAGAAGAACTTACAGCTTATCAAAATGCTTTAGAAGTTTATGGTAAAAATGTAAGTCAAGCTAATAAAGATATTGAAGCATATAAACAAGCTTTACTTCGTGACCAAAATGTAAATAGTATGATAAGAATGATGGGTAGTGCTGGTAATGTAATATCAAATCTACAGCCTAAACAGAATATGTATACATTTAATCAAAAAGGCGACTTCGTTGGAGTAGGTGCTCCTGATGCTACTAATTATAATGATGCTGTAGATAGAGCTATTAAAACTCCTGGTATGAGTGATAGGATTAGACAGCAATATGAATTAAATGAAATGATGCGAAAAAATGAAGCTGAAAACGCTACAAGATTTGCGGACCTATTAGCTAATGCTAGATTAAGCAATGAAACTGGTTTACCTATTCAAGTAGTTAAATCTATGAATGCTGATAACTATTTAGATTATATTCAACCAATTCAAGATAGAAATACAAAAGCGCAAGAAATAGCTCTTACTGGAGTAAGTGATTTAATTCAAAATGCTCAACAACAAGATGCAGATTTAGCTAAAGCTATGCAAATAGCTAATATGACATATACAACAGAACAATTAAAACAATTAAATGAAAATCAAAGAGCAGTATTAGATGCTAACCTTAAAGCTCAAATGAATGCTTTAGATAATACTACAAAATTAAAAGCTATGCAGTTAGCTGGATATAATTCACAGGAATTAGAAAAACTAAGACAACAAGACCCTAATGCATACTTAAGAGCACAAGGTCAAATATTACAAGCAGCAGCATTATTTGGTGGACAAGCTGGAGCTACTGGTCAATCTGTATTATTAAACCTATTAAATAATGTAGGTATTGGTAATGGTCAACAGAATGATTTAGGTGGTATTGTTAATAATTATATGCAAAACGTATTTAAGTAAGGATTAATAAATGGTTAATAAAAGAGAACAAGCTATATCTGGTGCTTTAGAAATGGGTGCTAATATAGAACAAATTAATAACGGTTTAATTAATGCTGGACAAAAACCTTTATCAGAATACGAAACAACACTAATCAATAGAGATAGATATGGTCAGAACTTATTAGAAAGATTTGCTTCTGGTGCTAAAGACTTTGGTTCTGGTCTATCTTCTCTTGGTGGTGCTGTATTCCAATATAGAGATAATCCTATATTTAGAAATTATATAAATAGACAAGCTGGTAATTATCTTAAAGACGTAGTAGCTGGTAATACAAATCCTTATGAAGATTTTGCTAATTTAGTTTTATCTCCTTATGGAACTAATGTAAAAGACTTAGCTTCTAATCCTGTACAAGGAATAAAAGATATAGCATATAATGCAGCAGCAGACCCATTTAATGCTGTGTTAGATATAACTACATTAACTCCTAAAGGTGCTGTAGCTAATATAGCTTCTAAATTAGATATACCAATTGTTAATGATATACGTAGAGTTATACTTCCTACTGAAAGAGAAAAACAAGTTAACAACCTAATTAATCTATCTTCTACTTCAACAGCTAAAAACAGAATAAATATATCTAAAGAATTAGAAAATATAGCATTAGATACAAATGTTAATCAAGCTGTTAAGAACTTAACACTAGGTACTATAACTCCAGAAAGTAAAGAAGTTACTTCTAAGTTAAAAGCATTTGCAGAAAAAGCAAATAAAGAAATGGTAGACTTAGGAGTAGATGCTGGTGAAGCTAAAAAAGTAGCAGTAGGTCAATTTGTTTTAGAAAACTTAGATACTAGACGTGATAAACAAATCTATCTACAAAATGTACAGAAAGCTATAGATAATCCTACAGTAGATAATATTAAAGCTATAGGATTAGATAAGGCTAGTGATTTAACTAAACTAGTTGAAGATGGTTCTAAAGCATTTGATGAAGGTAGAATATTTCCTATTACTCAACGTGGTATAGTCGGAGGATATAATCAATCATTAGTAGATTTAACTGATGTAGGTAAAGGTTTATCAACTCAAAGAACTTATGGTTATGCTACTACTGATAAGGTTGCTTCTTACTTAGATAAATCTTATGGACAACTATTTAAAGAAATTGAAACAGCTAAGTTAGCTCAAAACAATATAGAAGAATTAGCTAGTAAGTTTGGTCGTGGTATAACTCCTGATGAAATAAATAAAATATCTAAGAGTGAAGTTATAATATCTCCTACAGAATTTAAAGATGGAGTTAAAACTTTATTCAATACTGGTAAGCAATCAGAACTAGGAACATATACTAAAGAGTTTGCTAAAGGTGCTAGTAAATCTAGTTTAAGTAAATATGCTAATGATTTATATGTTGTAAATAAAAATGATTTAAGAGCCTTAGCAAATGCTACAGCTAGATATGATGTGGCTACTCCTAGTGGTAAAATAATACAAGCAGCTAGACCTATTATGGGTGCATTCAAAGGTTCTGTGTTAGCTAAAGTGCCTTATGTAACAGGTAACAGAATAGGTAACTTATCATTAGGTGCTATTGGTGGAGCTGATTATTTAACAGCTTTAAAACCAGGTAATATAGAAAAGTATATACCAGACTATTTAAAATTCTCAACTTCATTCCACGGTTTAAATCCTGGATTTGAAAGTTCAAATATTGTAAATACATATAAAGATACAACAAGAAACTTAAAGAGAGGGTTTCAAGAATTAACAGATAGTAATCTATCTCCAAGTGAAAGAATAGCTGGTGCTGGTACAATGATTAAAGCAGCACAAGATTATGCAGTAAGACCTTTATTCCAATCTGAAAGTACATTAGAATTAATTGATAGAGCTGCTGTATATTTTAATGAAGCTAAGAAATACGCTAGACAAACTAATACTACTATGGAAGAAGTATTAGATAAAGCATTAACAGACAAAGAACTACAAAGAAAATTAATTGGAAATGTAAATAATATATTAGGTGATTATATTGGTAGAAACAATTATATTAACCCTAATGCTTATGAATTAATGTCTTTAGCATTTCCTTTCCATAAAGTAGTAACTACATCTAAAGATGTTTTAATAAATCAACTTAGAGATAACCCGTTAAAAGTTCAAGCATTTGCTAGAATACCAAGTAGATATGGTAATCAATTAGAAGCTATGGATGAAGAAATAGGAGGACAACCTAGAGATAATGATATAAGAGGTGGTCTTGTTATTAATCCAACATATACTAAGAGAGAACCTGCATTGAAAGTGTTTAATGATTACAATCCTTTGATAGCTCCTTTTGAAACATTACAATCTGTAATAGGTCCAGAAGTTAGACAAGGAGAAGGAACTGGATTAGCTGGTGCTATGGACTTAATAGGTGGTAACTTAAATCCTGTAGCAGGGATATTTAATATAATGAAAGGATTAGACCAATATGGTAATCCTGTAGTTGGACCTAATACTTATACAGTAGGTAACAAAGTTATCACATTAGATAATAATGGTAATAGACTAGAACAACCATCACCTGATGTACTTGGAGCTATGGCTGGATATATAGGAAGAAACTTCTTACCAGCAGCAACTTTCTATAACCAAACAATAGGACCAGTAATAGGTCAATTATCTGGTAAAGGTTTTTATCAACCAACTAACAGAGCATTATTTGGAAGTATAGGACCTGATACTAATATACCATTATTAATAGAAGGTAATACTAATAAAGCTCCTATTAAAACATTAAGAGATTTAACTAGACAACAACTTGGATTTAAAACTAGAGACGTTTACTATCCATACAATCCTAGATTAAATACTTATGATTTAGAAAGTGCTCTAAGAAAAAGAAATAGAACAGAAATGTTATTAAGAAATAGAGGTTATTAATATGGTTTGGATAATTCCTAATACATTTGTAGCTGGTACAAAAGCTAAAGCTAATGAAGTTAATGAAAACTTTACAAGTGCTAAACAGTTTATGGATAACCTAGAAACTGAACAGGCAACTAACACAGCAGATATCTTACAACTTGAACAAAATAAAGCAGACCTTAATGGTAGCTTTGAGCAAAGATTTCAAGTAGCTGATGCAACTAATTCATTTGATGCTATCAATAAACAAACATTACTTAACTTGGTTAAGAATACGCAAGAAGTTATTAAGGGATTTGTTCTAAGTAAGTTTAATGATACTACAGTATCTGCAACAGCAGGAAGTTGTTACGATAGTACATTTGAATATATGATTACAAGTACAACTTCTTTATCTAAGACACAAGAAAATTTAGGTAATGATGCTAAATATTATGTATATGTTTGTGCTGATAAAGATACTGGTAATTGTGAATTAGTTATATCATTAAGTAATACAACTCCTGAATTACCTAGTGGATTTGAATACTATAGACAGTTAGGATATTTTACTACTGATGATGAAGGTAAGATAAATAGAGTAATATCTAATGAATTATATAATTTTGCGAATGTAGTTATGTTACCTGATTATTCTAAAGCTTCATCTAGAAGTGCTGGTACTACTTATACTGTTACAGAGCCTGGATGGATTAGTTGTAGCTTACAGATAAATCCTAACGGTAGTGTAACTAGAGGAGCTAGTTTTAGTATTAATAATAAAGTACTTATGAATTGCTATCCTTGGAAATATAATGATAGTAACTCAATATATATACCAGTATCTATAGGTGATACTTATGTATTATCAGGTGATACTGGAAATATAACTAATCTTTTTTATTATTTTATACCTTTCAAAAATATAGGAGCTTAATATATGGTTTGCAATAGTGATAGATTAGTATTAGAAATAAATCAAGGATGTCCTAGAGGATTTGGTTTTACTCTTAATCAGAAAGTATATAATCAAGAAGAGGATACATATACTAAAAAACCTGTAGACTTAACAGGACTTACTATTAATGTTCAAATAAAACGTGCTCCTTATGTTACTCTACCAGCTTTAATAGAGAAGAATATAACAGAAGTAGAGGATGCTACACAAGGAGTAATAACAGAGCCTACTAATGGTAAATTTACATTACAAATAACAGAGGATGATAGTGTTAAACTAAATCCTGGAGAGTATGCTTTAGTAATTAATATGGTCGACAAAGATACTCTAACCCATCTAAGTGGTGATGGAAATAATTATGCAATATATAGAGTATGCTATCAATAAGGAGTAAAAGATATGGCATTTAATAATGATAACAATAATGAGTGCTGCAAATGCACAACACCAGAGTATGAATTAATTCTTAATGAACAAGGTCCTCAAGGTAGACAAGGTGAAAAAGGAGATGCTGGTTTTACTCCTATTATATCTGTTAAAGATAATACACCTAGTAACTATACTTTAAACATACTTACTCAAGATGGACAAATAACTACTCCAAACTTAAAGGCTAACCTACCAGCAGGAGGAGCTACTGGACAAGTATTAACTAAGAATAGTGGAGAGCAAGATGATTGCTCTTGGCAAAACTTACCAGCTTCTACAATAGAAACAGAAGGTATAGCTAGACTAGCTACAGAAGCAGACTTTGAAACTACAGAAGATACAGAAGCAAGTGATAATACTATAGTAACACCAGCATTATTCAATAGTGAATTTAAAAAACAATCTTCTAAGTTTGTAACTACAAATACTGAACAAACAATAACTAGTAAAAAGACTTTTATGTCTGATGTAACTATGAGAGATGATTTAATATTACAAAATAGCATAGTAAACAAAAATCCAGTTGATGATATAAATCCTCACATTATAAAACATACCCCTGGAAATAATAATATTATTCTAGGTGAAACTCAATTATTTACATCTGAAACTTATAAAAATTTGGGTATCGAGATACAATTTGATAATTCAGATAATGATGCTGGTATTTATACTCATAGAAATGGAAATAGATATCCACTATTAGATAGTAGTAATGTAAACGCTGGTAATAACATTACGATAGATAAAACATCTACTGGTATTACTATTAGCTCTACTGGTGGTGGAGGAACAATAGAATATATAGATGGAGGTAATGCTCAAACAGATGAGCCTGCCGTATTAAAAGTATCTAATGTAGATTTAGGAGTATATCTTACAAATAATATATATAGTACAAATGAAAATATAACAATAGAATAACTATAGGAGGAATAAATGTTACTAGATAATTATGTTGCTACTCTATACCCACAACTAAAAATTACTACTACTAATGGGAATACAGTTAACGAAGCTTATTATACGGAAAATAAAATAAAAAGTGCATCATCCGCGGAGTATTCAGAGAGTAGTGATGCTAGTTCATATTTTAATATGTTTATGCGAGGTATAGCTTTTGGTTCAGGTACTACCCCCCCCAGAAAACAAATTATAAGTTAGAAAATCATATAACTAGTGGATTAACTTATTCTGGAAATAATACTAATCAAGCAGATAAAGTTGTTAATTGGGTGCAGACTGTACAAAATACATCCACTGAACAAATAACAATAACAGAAGTCGGATTGTTTTCTAAATACACTAATGGTAATTATTTTACTGTATTATTAACACGTACAGTCCTTGATAGTCCAGTAGTATTACAACCTAATGATGTTAAAACCTTCACTATAACAATAGATTATAACAAGTTTGTAGATGGTACTATTGTACAAAACGAATAAGGATATATATTATGACAAGAATACAAATACGTAGAGATACAAGTAGTAATTGGGCAACATATAATCCAGTCTTAGCAGATGGAGAATTTGCTCTTGAAACAGATACTAGAAAATTAAAAATTGGTAATGGTGAACAACCATATAATGATTTAGCTTATCAAGAAAGTGAAACAATAGATGCTTATACTAAAACAGAAACAGATAATCTATTAGATGCTAAACAAGATAAATTAGTAGCGACTACTGGTATTGAAATTAATGACAATAATATTGGTATAAATCAAAAAGGAACATCTTTAATAGAATACAATAATACTAATAGAGACATAGGATATATTGAAGATGATGTATTACATCAAGAGCAGAATGTCATAGACTATATAGAAAGAATTGCAGCTCCTATTATAGATATTCCTGATAATGTTATCCATTCTTTTGATATATCTACAGTAGTAAAGCTATCAGATTATAATAATATAGAAGATAATAGAATAATAGAAATTGGTGGAGTTGGTACAAACGCTGCATTTTTTGATACTCACGCTTACAATATCAAAAATATGGTAAGGATGGTATATATTGTTAATGGAACTTCTAATGCTTATTGGCACGAGACTATCCAAGATGATAAGTATTTAGCTGTAAGACTTACAAATGATGGTACTACATTAAAATTCTTTACAAAAGTAGTAGATACTCCAGAATTACCTACAGACTGGAATGAATGGGAAAATATTCCGTGGGATTTATCTTTATATCCGATAGAAAAAGGAGACCTTCCAGCAATTATTAATATTGGAGGAGAAGTTACTAAAAATCCTGCTAATAATATCATCTCGACTATAAATATTCAAAAGGGATTATATTATTTAACTCAAACGAAAATCATAATCAATAATACTCTGTTCAGTTATACATCATCTAATTATAATGATGCAATGGCAACAACAGAAAATTATGGCCTTGTTAAAATTGATGGTGATAGCTTAACTATAAATGAAAATTACCAATTACAAGCTAATATTCCAGCTAACTTAACTACACAAGGTAATACTTTTAATGGGGCTAGTCAATTAGTACAACTTGATAGTACTGGTAAATTACCTGCTATTGATGGTAGCCAATTAACAAATCTGCCAGGTGGGAACGCATTTCCAAGTAGTGTAGGCTTAACTACTCCTAACTTTAATAACGTAATAACAGAAGGGTTATATTGGTGGTCTGCTCATACTACCGCCCAAAACCACCCTAATGGTAATACTAATGGATATTTAATGGTAATGTCCCTACCTGGTGGTAATAAAGTTAAACAGGTATTCTTTGAGGCAGAAGGTAACAGTACTTCAGAAAGTAATACTTATAACAGTATGTATATGAGAGTTTGTATTAGTAACCAAAGTCCAGGGTACGGTTGGAGTAATTGGGCTCAACTCGTATCTACAAATAATATTTCAACGTTGGTACCAACTGGTAACCTCAAGTACTGGACTGGTACAGAAACTGATTATACAGCAATAGCTACTAAAAATGCTGATACATTATATAGAACAACAGATACTAATAAAGTATATCTAGGTACGATACAAATAGGAGGAAATGCGTAATGGCTTGTAAAAAAGGCAAAAAGAAGAAGAGATAAATATAGGGTATTAGAAGACGATTTAAGATGGGTTAAATATTAGTAGGATAAAATATATTTGAAAGTATTTTAACCCGTCTTAAATCTGTTTTAATATACCTTAGAATTAATATTTAATTATAGGAGATAAATATGAAAACAAAAACATTTATTACTTTATTAGCAGTAGGTGGAA
>ENA-UEQL01002177-UEQL01002177.1-human-gut-metagenome-genome-assembly--contig:-NODE-2177-length-13167-cov-7.409702_pt1 | contig 13167 bp, 9 predicted proteins | sample MGYA00242905_ERZ507926 | MGnify/ENA primary metagenome ERZ507926 (study PRJEB26167, sample SAMN06115531) | human gut metagenome | host: Homo sapiens | place: China:Henan | collected 2015-09-09 | study...
ATGCCTTTCAAGGCTGATGAAGTGAACTGGGACGAACTCTCCGGTATCGGTATCATGAAGGACGAGCTGGAACTCTCACGAATGGGCAAGTCGCTAAGGGAGATTGCTTCACAAGTTGGTTGCGGCAAATCAACGGTCGGTCGAGTAATCCACCGCAGCAAGGAGAATGAAAATGCCATCGTCCCAAGTGTCCCACCGTCCCAGCCCATAGGGGAACGGGACATGGGACAGGACGGGACACCTTGTAACATCAAAGAAAAGGAGGCCTGACTATGAAGAACTATTCATTACAGACATACAAAGGCATAGCTACCCGTCATGTCTGCCCGAACTGTGGCGACAAGCGCTCCTTTGTCTATTATGTGGACGAGGAGAATACATCTCTACATCCGTCAGTCGGAAGATGCAACCACGAAAGCAGCTGTGGGTATCATTACACTCCCAAGCAATACTTTCAGGATCATCCCGAATGCCGTACCTCTGATGCCTTTTCTTTTGATGGGCAAAAGAGAGATGCGAAGAGCAGGAGCACTCCGACCGAGCCAATGAAACCTACGACCATCGGCTATGTCCCGATTCACTATGTAGAGAAATCGAAAAGCGTACAAAGTAACTTCTTCCGCTTTCTCTCTACATTGTTTGGCAACTACTATGGCAGCAAGTCTCAGGAGGTGTTGAACCGCTTGTTGGACGAGTATCGTTTGGGAGCGACCCGTGACGGAGCAGTTATCTTTTGGCAGATAGACAAGAACGGCAAGGTGCATACAGGAAAGGTGATGCAGTACAATCCCGAAGACGGACACCGTATCAAGGAACAAGGTGCAGCCATCAACTGGATACACAGCATACTGAAAAAGCAGAAGGTATTGCCGGAGGAGTGGCAACTGTCCCAATGCCTTTTCGGTGAACACCTGCTAAGCCTATATCCCGACAAGGTGGTGGTATTGGTCGAATCCGAGAAGAGTGCCATCATCGGCTCTGCCATCTTCCCCAACTATGTATGGTTGGCGACAGGTGGCAAGAGCCAAATGAAGGAGGGGAAGCTTCGTGTGTTGATAGGAAGAACCGTACTTCTCTTTCCCGATACTGACGGATATACCGAGTGGAAACAGCGTGCAGAAAGTATGACCTATTGCAAAGCCATCGTATCTGACCTCATTGAGAAACACGCTACTCCCAAGCAGAAAGCCGACCACATCGACATAGCCGACTGGATAATATTTCAGATACAATCAGGCAAACTCGCATTACCTTGTTTAAGGTAAACACAAGTTTTTTACCGCCATTCACTTGTCTTGAAAGGTTGAAGCGATGTTCCATCAGCTCTTTCAAGGGCAGTATATCCTCAGTTATACCTTCTGCCTGTCGTATGTTTTCAAAAGCTACTTCCATGTCATCAATCTTCTTTAGTTGTTAAGTGGTATGCCAAAATATCCCTCTTCCACATGAGTACTTTGCAATTCAACATCACGCATAAGCGTGTATGTACGTGACACGAAAGGTTCAAGCTTCGGGTAATCCTTATCTTTTCTTATCTCCGATGTAGTACATAGCAAGATGGTTTGGTCAGCCAATCCAGGGAAATACTCTTCCATCAAGACATCGCGACTTTCTTCATCAAGCACTCCCATCACCGTGTCAATCATCACAGGTGGATTGTAGTCGCCCAAATTACGCAGTACTTTCAGGAGGACTTGGATGAAAATCTGCTTTGATGCAGCATTAAGCTGATTAAGCGAAATTTCATTCCCAGCTTTATGGAACAAACGTATGGTAAAGTTCTCCATAGAGTCGCTTAGTTCAACCTTTGCAATACAACCTTTGTATGAAATGAGCAGCTTGTTAAGCTGTTCTTTCATATCCTCTTCAATCTTCATTTTTTTGCGCTTCAGCAGAGAGTCAGCCACATCCTCAAAGAGAGGTCTCAGCTTAACAAGCGTATCAAACTTCACATCTGGTTCCTGTTGTATCTGCACATCAAACTGATGTATGCGACGTTCCAGTTTCTCGATAGCAATTTTTCTGTCATCTTGTTCCTTCTTCAAAATTTCGAGCTGACGGCTATTATCCTCATAAGCCTTGATTATCTCTCCATTGCCACTTACGAGGCTACGACGGAGAATGTCAATCTGCTTCTGCTGATTGTCATAGTTTTCGATTTTCTTCTCCAAATCATAGTGCAAATCATTCAGTTGCAAGAACTCATTTACAGAGTTAGCGTTCAAGAGATTCTTAAGCGCTTCAAACTCCGTATCATCAAGAAAAGCATATTCATCTTTTCTATTGAGGTTTTCCTGCTGGTTGGCAAGGAATGACACCACCGTCTCATTATCAACATTAGGAGCACATAAAGCCTTAGCTTTAAGGAACGAAATGATTTTAGCAGTAACGTCGCGCATCTGCTCTAACGACAGAATGCCTTGTCGTTCAAGTTTCAAAGCATCTTTCTGACGTATAATATCATTTATCTCATTGCTTATGCCCAACGCCAGTTTAGGGAAGAACACATTTATCTCCAGTGTGTCAACCACCTGCTTAAGCTGTTCATTGTATCGCTGTGCCAAGTCGTGCGTCTGCTTGATGTCAGCCTCCAATGCCTCTATCTTCCTGTTAATTTCTGCGGAACTCTTTGTTCCCTCTTTAGCAGCATCATACTCCTCTTGTATTGAAGTCAGGTATTTGTATATCTTATCCTGCTCTTCAAGATTTCGGTTCTGTTCCTCAATCATTTTGTTGCGCTGCTCACAAAGGCTATTATATTCTTCAGCCTCCTTTTGTGCTTCAAGTCGTCTTGAAGCCCATTCCTGCTGCAAGTGTTCGGCAGCATTTTTCAAAAGGATGTATTTGTTGAAGCCCATCACGTTCTGGATATTATCCTTGATGATTTGGGCGAACACGTTTTCCTTCAGCAACTCACTCGACTGCATGGCATCAAACAAGAAATACTGCGACAACTCCTGTGGTAGGTTAGCCTTGATGATTTTGTTCACTTGTTGCTCAGCCATGGCACGCTGCTGCAAAGGCATAGCAGTGCCATATACGAATGCGTTGCCATTCATATTCAGTGTTACGCTTTCCACGGGTTTGTCACTGGGGTTGAGCGCGTATGTGCGTCGAAGCATATATTTCTGAGTTTGCCCCAATACAACACCATCGAAAGCCAGTTCAAGCATTATCTGCGGAGTTACTTTGCCAACAGCACCATTGTTCAGTAACTCCATGAAATGCGCTTTATCCTTAATCTTCAGTCCATAGAGAGCTCCACAAATCGCTTCAAACAGTGTGGTTTTACCACCACCGTTCATACCTCCAATGAGGATAATCGGTTGGTCAGGACGCACGGTGAGATCAAGATCAAGTGACAGATAAGTCTTATAATTGCTTATCTTGATACGACGTATAATCATCTGGAGTCCTCCATTACTTTATCAGAGCAATAGCCTCTGCAATAATTGTTTGCGTGTCGGCATCACTCATTTCTATTTTGTCTACTCGCGCAGCATGAAACTTGCGCAATATTTCTTCCTTCAACCAGTCGAAGTCGACCTGATGTTTTTCGCACAAAGTGCTGATAAGCATCAAGTCGTCCTGTCGGATACCATAGTTGATGAACTTTCCATCAAGTCCTTTTCCCATAGCGTACTGTTATTCTTTATAGTAAGAAGGATAGAAGCAGTCCCAATTTATAATGTCGGTAGTGTTTTCTATCTTCAGTGGTGAATATTTCCAGTTGCTGCCATCAGCGATTATTACACCGCCTTTGAGGTGCTTGTCTCGGTTTTCCTCGCTTGCCATATAGTCAATCAGCGCATTATGCTTCGCAGGAGCATTAGCGTCGCTGCCAACACTCTTTGTGTCGAAGAGGAATATTTGTCCGTTCTTCATGCGGATAACGAAGTCCACATAGAACAGCGCTTTCGCTCCTGTTCCATCCACATAGCTCACAGCATAATGTTGCTTTCCGCTGTCTCCATTCTTATACCACCAATCAATATACTCTGTGTTGGCTTCAAGGTAATCCTCAAACAGACGTTCAGGAGACGAAGCATTGCGCAGCTGCACGAATGGCATAAGTGCATGATTCTTCACATCATCAACAACGACGTTGTTTTCTTCTTTATATAGGCGGTCGGCAGGCACCTCCCATTCATACTTCACAAACGACTTCTCCGACTTTTCCTTCTGTTTTTGGGTAAGAATATTGAGATAACGGTTAAGCGCACGTGAAATGATGTCTTCAAAACGAGGGCGGTTTTTGTGATAGAGTATCACCTTCACGGCATCCGTTTCAAACAAGCCGAAGAGTTGTTCCATTGCCTCCTTCAGCGCCATGCCAAGAGTAGGAATACTCACCTTTTCAAATTGGGCGCCAATGAGTCTGGCACAGAACACATTAAAGGTAGCGTTAAGCTCCTGCATGGTACGTATATACTTAGCCTTGTTTGCAGCAAGTGTCTGTCCGACTTCTCCTGTAATATTCAAGTCCTCGATAATCTCTATACCGATACTTTGCACTCTAAACTCAATCATATTCATCACCGCACGGCGATTTTTTGATACTTGACTCTCCCGTTCAGATCCATCCTCCTCAGGAATAGGTTCGTAGCCATACAGTTCCTCCTCGGTGAAGAGCGAAAGCTGTCTGTTTTTAATCTGCAACTGTTCCTCAAACACCTTAATGAGCAGAGGCAGAAAGTCGCTGCCAAGACGTTTACGACCTATGGCAGGGCGTTCGCAATATTCCGACTGCAACGAAACGTTGCATAGATTCTCTCTTCTTATCGCATGAATTGTAGAGAGATAATCCATGTCGTCAGGTTCTATCTTGACAAGATTTTGGCTGATGTTGGTATATACATAACCCTTGTTCAACCTATCGTCCTGATAAAATTTCTGTTCGGGCATACGCAGAATACGTCCTACAGTCTGAGCACCGAAAGTGAAACTCTCAATTTTGCGGAAGATAAGCAGCACAGCAGCACGCGGACAGTCCCAACCGAGCGCGATAGCTTGTTTGAAAAGCAATGCTTCAGTCATGTTGTCGTTCTCTTCCAACCCATCCACATTCACCTTTTCACCGCTTAGCCATACCGCAAGGCGATTGTTGGTAGTGTTAATGCCGTGTATGGTGTCGAGATACAAGGTCACTTCGTCCTTGATGCTTGTGTCCTCGGTGCTCATCGATTCAGAGCCATCGTTAGGCAACTGGATAAGTAGCAACGGATTTACATTGACCCCCAAACGCTTATACGCTTCCGCAAGTTCTTTGCGTTTCTTCAGCGCCAAGCTAACAAGATGCTGCGTGAGCGACATTTCGGGAGATGTGAAGTCAAGAGCAGGATTGATGACCACGCCTTCCTTAATCATCTGTTCTTCGATAACATGCTGGCGATGCACCGTCACCTTCTCCTCAGGGTGAGCCGTGATAGGAGTGGCAGAGATGCGAATCTCCAATTTCGGCATGATATTCTGCAACACCTTTTCCGACTTCTTCGCATTCCTTCCAGCAAACATGTGTTCCTCGTCAATGATAACGATGATCGGTATTTCATGTTCTATCTGTGTTCGACGGGTAAGGTCGTAGAGCGACGCGCTTTGTTCCGTATCACGGATCATAAGCGCATTGTCCTTATTGATACTCTCCCAGTTAACAAACAGGATTTCGCCTGGATGTATATAGCCACCAGCCGAATGGTCTAAATCGTCATAGACAACGGGATGAAGCTCTCTTGTTTCGGTGAAGAACGTTTTCATCTTGAAGTAGCTTTGCTCATGCAGCTTATTGGGGGCTATCCACATGAACGCCACTTCAGAGCAAGGTGCGTCAGCACGCTCTGTCAGTTCGGTGCATAGGCGCATAAGCATCTCTGAAGCCATGATGGTCTTGCCGGCACCAGTAGGTGCTTCAAAAACAAGCGTGTGTCGCTGCCCTGCAAGTGACAGTAAGTCGATAGACTTATCAACCAATTCTTGAACAGCCTTCTGCTGATATTTCAATACTTTCATGCTTCGCCTCCTTCCTCATTCGTGTTGTTGTTTTCTTCAAAGTCGAGTGTCTGTTGTGCGTTTACTTCGGCTTCTGCTTGTGCTTTCATTTCCTGCAACGCTTCGTCAAGGAATTTTGGCTTGCGCTTGGGGAGCACTCGCTTGTATGCCTCATAGATGGCAGATGGTAGGGCGCATAGCTTTACACGCTCGGCAACATCTTCAAAGTCGTCGGTGTAAGGGTCGGCACCAGGCGAGAACACATACACCATAGTTTTGATGCCGTCGTCCTCGTTTTGCGCCATGAGCTGCACCAACAGCGAGATGGCACGTTCCTCGTAAATCACAAGCATACGATTTCCTTGTCCGTTATCAAAATAGCGGGCAATATTCGGATTGATGTGCTTTCCGCAGAATTCAGCCTCTGTATAAACATCGTTCTTGATGCAAAGCATGTCGGTGGCGAGACGAACGAGCTGGCGCATGTTCTTTACGCTCTTGTCGCGAGATAAAAAGTTGGTGCGGTAGTAGCGGAGGGTATTGTTGTGCAAGCCTTCCACTTCCTCGCCCTTGGGTGTGGTGTAGCCTTGGATTACTCGCTTGTTGCGCTCGTAGGTAACGTTCTCGCAGATATTGTTCTCGTTGTTGGTGACAAGGATACATTTGCGATGTCCACCGTCTTCAGCGTTGAGTTGCATGGTGGCGTGGAGAGTGGTGCCAGAGCCTGCGAAGAAGTCGAGGATGGAGGAATCCTGTTTAGACGCCATATTAAGAATGAATGATATCAAGGCAAGAGGCTTGGGATAATCAAATTTCTTTTCGGAAAAAATATCCATTACTTCTCTTGTTCCTCTTGCAGCATTCATTGCGTCCTCCAATACAAGATTTTGGTATGGCAAAGAACGTTCTATAGCATTATCATTGTTATCAACTTTTAAATATTGTTTGAAATAAATAGCCCATTTACCCTTTTTCTTTTCAAACAGAATAAAATCATTAGCTACACCCCATTCTACTTTTTGTCTTGACCACCTCCAATTCCAATGATCCTGTTTTTCTGTTAAACAACCTGGATACAATAATGTTCCATCAGGCATATCTATAGGATAATTCAAAGCTTCAGAATAATGACTACCTGTCATTCGACGGTCTAATTTATTAGTTACATAAGGACCTCGGAATTCTAAATGTTCATCTCTAAATTTATATTTCTTTATATCATCAACTGGCTTTGAATTAATATTAAGTTTTTCTTTTTGTTTTGCATACATCAAAACATATTCAGTAACGGTTTTTATAGTTTTTCCAGTATTAGAACCAGGGGTCGATTTCCATAACAAGTTTGTGATAAAATTGTTGCTTCCGAATATTTCATCACATAATAATTTTAAAGGAGCCTGTTCATTATCATCAATAGAGATAAAAATTACCCCCCCCGAAGAAAGTAAAGACTTCGCAATCTGAAGTCTTTTATTCATAAACGACAGCCACTTTGAATGACGATAACCGTCTTCACGGTCTACAAAAGAATCATTATAGACAAAATCCTTATTGCCTGTATTGTACGGTGGATCGATATATATCACGTCAATCTTGCCCTCGTGAGTATAAGCGAGAGCCGTGAGCGCTTCGAGGTTGTCACCTTCGATAAGGATATGGTTAGGCGCATCGGGAGACTTACTCACGATGGCACGCTCCGGCACCTCCGTGAGAACCGGCAGTTCGTCCACAAGACGTGTTTCTATTTCTTCTGGCTTGTCCTCCCACACCAAGCCGTACTTCTTCTGCGAACGAAGAAGCTCCACAAGCGAAGCCTTTTCTTCGTTTGTCAAGCCTTCGAGCTGCGTTATCTTTTTCGCTAGTTCATATTTATTCATGTTCAGCGTTATTTTCGTTAGAATGTTGAGAGTTGTTACTTCTTAGTGTCATTGAGTAAATCTTTGACATCAACTCCAAGAGCTTTAGCTATTTTGTCAAGGGTCTGTAAATCGGGTTGCGCAGTGTTTGTGCACCATTTGCTCACCGTACAAGTAGATTTATTGAGCTGTTCAGCTAACCATTTTCCCGATTTACCTTGCTCAACAAGAACTACTTTAATTCGATTTAGATTTACCATAGTTTCCAATTTATTAAATATAGAAACAAATTTATTAAAAAAAGAATAGGACAACGAATAGCAATATTGTTTTTATTATATTTTAAGACAACGAGGCTTATGTTAGAATCCAACAGTTTCATGCGACGAGCACCCTTATGGAAGGCGTAGCGAAGCGAGATGCAGCGGTGCCAGCATTGGATTTCACCCGAGCGCGTCCAGAGTTTGAGGTCTACGGGTTCGGGAGATTGGAGCATACCTTACGTGAAGTGCTTATTACATTGACTCAAGTTTCGGATTCAGCCCGCCCTTGCTAAATCCGAAACTACAGTTACATTGAAAATATTTGCAGAACTTTTAAAGCTACTTTCAAAAGTGTTGCTTTATCCATTATAATTCACTACCTTTGTCAGCAGTATAAAATAAATTAAATTAAATCCCTTTCTACACATTTTACACATGAAACATTTCAAACTTTTGCGCTATGCGTTAACGCTGAGTTTACTATGTTGCGTGACCTGTATTGCTCAGGCCATTGACATAGATGCTCCCGGCGTAATCTATCGCATCGTTAGCCAGTCGAACGGCCAAGCCGTGACGAATGGCAATAATAGTGCACATGACACCTACCTCTCAACTGCAGCTATCGACCTGCAGTCGGAGGGACAAGACTGGATGATTGTGCCCGTAATGGCCGACGAAGGCATTTATGCCTTCTATAATCCCCATTGCGACATGGGCATCGATATGGCCCCCACGGCTAAAGTGAAACACCGCGTACTGCAATGGGACGCTAAGTTTACCGATTCTAACCAGCAATTTCTGATAAAGAAGGTAGACACTGACGTGTTCCAATTCCTCAACAGCACGGGCGACCGCGCCATGACGCTTCGCAGTGACGGCTCTATCTACATGGATCAAGACCTCACGGCTGAGGCTACGCGCTTCACGTTGCAAGCAACTACGAATACGGTAAACATGCCCATAAAGGGCTACACCTACCTATTGCGCAACAAGAGCAATGGTCAAGTATTGAGCAATGGCGAAAGCCGCGCCTCGGCTGCTGTACTCTACACGGAGGACTACAAAGAAGGAGCCTATGGCCAACACTGGCAATACCGCACCGTAGAGTATCAGAAGAACAAACAAACACTCTATGCCTCTGTACTTTACAATGCCAAGTATGCCTATGCTATTGACGCTGGCTTGAATGGTAACAAAGTGCCCCTTCAATACGGCTTAGATGGTTCTAACTCTAACCAACAAGTATCATTTGTAGCCGTCGACGGCCAAGAGGGCGTTTACCGCATTGCCTATACCCACAATGGTACGACCTACTACCTTTCAGCCAATAGCAAGGGCGACACGTATATGGTCACCGACGCTGACGACGAGACGACCTACTTCACGCTTGAATATACTGACGCTTACGTGCCAGTGCTCAACGATTGGGAAAATCAGAAGATCTTTGCCGTCAATAAGGAAGAGGGCCATGCTACTTACATGCCTTATGCCAACACCACCGCCTTGCGTGCCGACGTTGCGCGTTACGCCAAACCTTGGCTTGACCCACAGAGCGACCGCTGGATGAGCCTTAACGGCATGTGGAAGATAAACTTCGTCAAGGACCCTGCACAGCGTCCTGGCGAAACGGACTTCTACGGCAACGATGTTGACGTATCGGCTTGGAACGACATCGAAGTGCCCTCGTGCGTTGAGATGAAAGGCTATGGCGACCCTTGGTACGTCAACGTTGACTATCCGTTTGAAGACAATCCACCCTACATCAGCATGAAGAGTGGCCTCTACAATTCCGTTAGTTCACTGCGTCGCAACTTCACCTTGCCCACAGGTTGGCAGAACAATCGCGTCTTCCTCCACTTCGACGGCATCTATAGCGGTGCCTACGTTTGGGTGAACGGTCAAAAGGTGGGCTATACGCAAGGCGCTAACAACGATGCCGAGTTTGACGTAACCCCCTACGTTCATGAGGGCGAGAATAACCTCAGCGTACAAGTGTTCCGCTTTACCGATGGTTCTTACCTCGAAGGACAAGATATGTGGCACATGAGTGGTATTCACCGCGACGTTTACCTCTTTGCTACGCCCAAGACCTACCTACGCGATCATTACATTACTGCTACGCTCGACGCTGCCAACCAATACACTTCTGGCACAATGAATGTGGCCTTAACGATGAACAATCGTGACGGTGGGGTAGTGGAGAAGCAAGTGCGCGTTCGTTTGCTCTCACCCCAAGGTACACAGTTGGCAGAACAAACGGCAAAGTTCAACTTTACCGAAGGCGCTGACGCTGAACAAACCCAAAACCTCAGCTTCGAAGGCCTTACTAACTTACAACTTTGGACAGCTGAGACCCCCAACCTCTACACCGTAGAGTTGGCACAGCTCGATGCTAACGGCCAAGAAGAAGAGGCTTTCGCTACGAAATATGGTTTCCGTCACATTGAAATCCCCTCAGACGACCACCGCGTCTACATCAACGGCAAGCAAGTCTACTTCAAGGGCGCTAACACCCAAGATACGCACCCCACACGTGGTCGTGCGATTGATGTCGAAACGATGTTGAAGGACGTTACCCTCATGAAGCAGGCCAACATCAATACCGTGCGCACCAGCCACTATCCACGTCAGGCCAAGATGTATGCTATGTTCGACTACTACGGACTTTACGCAATGGACGAGGCCGACCTTGAATGTCATAAGAACTGGGGCGACCACGGCACAGGCTACCAAAGTGGTACGTCAACCGGAATTTCAGCCGACCAAACTTGGCGAGCTGCTTATCTCGACCGCGCTCGTCGTATGGTCATGCGCGACCGCAACTTCCCCTCTGTCATCTTCTGGAGCCTTGGCAACGAGAGCGGCTATGGTGCTAACCTCGAAGCAGAATACAATCTTGTTAAGTCGCTTGATAATCGTATCGTACACTACGAAGGCGCAACCAATGCAGGCAAGTCAACAGCCACCGATCTCTGGAGCATTATGTACCCCTATCTTGAGGGTAACACTAAGTCGGTTCGCAACGATGCCAATAGCAACTGGGCACAACAGCCCTACTTTATGTGTGAATACGACCACGCTATGGGCAACTCTGTAGGTAACTTGCAAGAGTATTGGAACGTAATCGAAAGTAGTAAGTATGGCATTGGTGGTTGCATTTGGGACTGGGTTGACCAATCAATTGTAGCTCCGGCCGACATAAAGAACGGCACATTGACGCAGAATGGCTTTAACAAGTACGTGACAGGCTATGACTATCCCGCTGCGCCTCACCAAGGCAACTTCGTAAACAATGGTATAATCAACGCCGACCGTACTTGGAGCGCAAAGCTTGACGAAGTAAAGAAGGTGTACCAATACGTGAAGTTCAATAAGTTTGATGTAGCTACGCGTACGCTCACACTGACTAATGCTTACGACTTCACTTCGTTGAAGGACAAGACATTGAGCTATAATGTGACAGCCGACGGCAAGGTAATCTACAAGGGTTCACAATCGCTGACTGACATTCAGCCGGGCAGTGAAGCTAAGGTTACTATTCCTTATGACCTCAGTGCAGTCGATGAAGACCTTACGGGCAAGGAAGTATTGCTCAACCTCTCTGTACTCGAACCGAATGCGACCGCTTATGCTGAGGCCAACTATCCCGTAGCTGCGGCTCAGTTTACCATTCAGCAACGCGGCAATCTGCCTACAATCGCAGCCGTTGCTGCAGACGAAGCACTTACGCTTACACGTTCTGGCAACATCACGACCGTGAGCAATGATAAGGTGACGATGAGTTTCAACACGAGCACGGGATTGCTCACCACGTGGAAACAAAACGGCATAGACATTGTAAAGAACAATGTTGCGCCCGACTACGAGAACTATCGTTGGATAGAGAACGATGCTCCTTACGGCAACGATCCCAACTACAATTCAGGTAATGGCATCAGTAAGCGTACTGCTACAGTATCACTCTCATCTGACCATGCAAAGGCTACGGCAACGGTACGTGGTACGGGTTCTTGGGTCAACTACGTGTTCACTTACACCATTTATAAGAATGGTACGGTCGACCTCAAGACGCAGTTCACGCCACAGCAAAAGAGCACTGACTATCGCTATGCTATTCGTCGTTTGGGCTTGCAGATGCAGTTGCCCGGTGAATTTAAGAACGTGAGCTACTACGCTCGTGGTCCGTTAGAAAACTATACTGACCGCTGCACGGGTTCGTTCCTCGGTCGTTACACCAGCACTGTATGGGACATGAACGAGTACTACCTCCGTCCACAATCAATGGGCAATCGTCAAGACCTTCGTAGCTTGACCCTTGCTGACAATCATGGCAATAAGATCAATGTTGAAACCGATGGTCAGGTGGCCTTCTCTACGCTTTACTGGAGCGACCAACAACTGAAGGAGAAGTATCATAATTGGGAACTCGCTCTTCCCGACAATGATGAAGATCGCACGATTTATGCTCACTTCGACTACGCACAGCGTGGCGTTGGTTCGGGCAGTTGTGGTCCTGACGTATTGTCAAGCTATGCGGTTCCTACCTCTGGCACGTATGGTTACACCTTGCGTTTCACTACTTCTAATTCTATATTGGAAGGCGTCAACAAGACTACGACAAGCACTGTAGATGATTGGAAAATTACGCACGATGCTACCACTTTGAACATTCGTGGTAACATCGCAGCAGGCACTATCGTCCGTCTCTACAACGTAGGCGGCATGCTTTTAGACGAGGTGAAGGCTACGGCCAACGCGCAATGCCTTACGCTCTCGCTCTCTGCATTGCCTACGGGGTCTTACCTCGTTGAGGTGAACAATAAGAACGAACATCGAGTTCATAAGATCTTAAAGTAATCGCGTTTGAATAACGCCCGCTTTTACAAAAATGCTGAAACGTGCAGTATAACTGCGTGTTTCAGCATTTTTTTGCCAATTGCAAGCTAACCTGGGGGCTACGCGTCCTCACCTGGGGGCGACGCGTCTCCGAGGCTGCTGATAAAATAGCGGTTTATAGAGTTAAAGTCTTCCTTTTCGAGCTTTTTTAGGCTCGTATGGGAGAC
>ENA-UEQL01002178-UEQL01002178.1-human-gut-metagenome-genome-assembly--contig:-NODE-2178-length-13162-cov-84.416966_pt1 | contig 13162 bp, 12 predicted proteins | sample MGYA00242905_ERZ507926 | MGnify/ENA primary metagenome ERZ507926 (study PRJEB26167, sample SAMN06115531) | human gut metagenome | host: Homo sapiens | place: China:Henan | collected 2015-09-09...
ATGGCAGGAGATAGAAGCATTAGAACTTGGCAATAAAAAAATAGACGAGCTCCGAAAAGAAATAAACAATATCAATACATTAGTGTCCACTAAAAATTGTGGACGATTATATAAAGTTTAACAATCAAATAAAGTTGGTTCACAGAAACCAGTAAGTTCATTGACATTTTTGAAATTAGTATTGCAAAGCAGATCAGTCAGAGGTATCCTTTCAGCCAGGACTAAACTGACTGTCTCAAGCACCTCGAAGATTGAAAGTTCGGTCCCAATGTCATGCTGGACGATGGCGACCATGCAGTAAGCCGTGATGGCTGCATAGATTTGGATACGGACGGCATTCTCCGTTTCACCCCAGAACTTCTGGATGTTGAGATGCTGTTTCATCCATTTGAAGAACAGCTCAATCTGCCATCGGTTCTTGTATAAGTTTGCTACATCAAGAGCATCAAGACTCAACGCATTTGTGAGATAGACGAAGATCCTATTCTGCTCTTCATCGAAGTATTCTATTCTTCGAAGGACTGCCGGATAATCATGACTCGACTTGTATATCGTTAGCCTGATTATGGAATCCGATAGAACATTCTTCTTCATCCTGCGCTTCCATCTGACATGCTGGTACTTGAGCGTTTTCTTGGCTCTTACGACAAAGAAAGACCCGAGCTCATTAATATGAAAAAGCCTTCTGAAGTCGTTGTAGCCACGGTCGAACACATAAAATGCGTTTGGCTCGTATGGGATAACATCCATTCCGTTTACGTCATTTACCTTGGCCTTCGTGATATGAAAGATGGTCGGAACCTGAGCCTCGAGATCAAACAACGTATGCACTTTGATACCTCCTTTAGCACGTCTGAAGTGAGCCCAATCATACACGCTCAGACACAGGTCAATCGTGGTCGAGTCAAAGGCGTAGACCTTTCCATGGAGCTTGAAGATGTCCTTTATCCTCTTCTTTTGAGCGACCCTCACCATGTGGTTGGCGAACTCCTCGAAGATGCGATAGTCACGACTGTTGTTCGCTTTGGACAGGTTGCTTCGGGTGACGTTCTTGCCGAGACCGAGTCCGTAGAACTTGTTCTTGAACGGAGTCGATGCTACGATGAAACGTCTCAGTGACTCTTTGCCAGTCAACTGACCGAACATCAGAGTAAGGAGTTGATTCCAGCATGAAAAGTGCTTGACATACTTGTCGCCATCATACTTTTTGACAATGCGAAGGAAGACAAACTCGTCAAGAGCTTTGACCATTTGAGAGAAAACGTATGAACCTTTATTCATTGAGGAAGCTATTCTTCCACAAAGTTAAGTTCAAATCGTTGCGGTCTCAAAAGCCTTGCAATATACTAATATTCAATAATTTCAAAGAACTTTAGCTGATTTTTAGTGGACAGCTATGATAATTCATTATTAACGAAAAATAGGCAGAGAGTATAACGAGCCGCGCTGTTTATTTTAATTCTTGCTGAAAAACCGAACTATCACGCCCAAAAGAGATATCGCTATAACACCGATGTATATCATCGGGAAAATTTCCCAGTTCCAGGAAACGATTTTATAGTATCTCAAAAGGAACAAGACAAGAGATCCAAGAGAAATAACCGTGGCGAAGGAAAGCCACACCATCATTTTGCGGTTTTCCTCGCTCGATGCGAACTGTCCGTACATGTTGGTGTGGTGATGTTCGTGGTGGACTTCTATTCTCGCAGTTTTGTTTTCAATAGCCTCGTTGACCTTCCTGCTCACCTCTGAGCCGATTTTAGCCGAAATCCTCTCACATATTTTGTCTGCTATTCTGTTCGCAGCCTGCGACATATCCGGAGCAGGAACAGGAGTATTAGCAATAGTTTTCGTGATTTCAGCGGATACAGTTTCCCTGATTTTCTGGTATTCAGCCTCCGGGATTACCGCATCAGGACGTCTCGATACGAGTTCAATGACTTTATCGGTAACCGTCTTGTATGCGTCAATGCCCTGAGCGGCCTTTATGATGAGCTCCGCTGCAGCTTGTAACTGTTCCTGATATTCCTGCTCTTCCATATTAACCTTTGTCTCTGAGAGACTTTTTTTACTTACTTACTTTCTAAGTAAACTTTACTTAATAAGTAAAATAATTAACCACACACACCTGTTTATGTTTTTTACTTTACTTAATAAGTAACTTATGTTTATTTACTTAAAAAGTTAACGCTTTATTTTAATTCCACTGCCTCTAATCTGTTCAGTCCTGTTCTGTTCCTGTATGCGGACGACTTTCCCGGTATTCACGTTCAGGAGGGCATCCTTGAAGCGAATAACCCCGGAAGCATCCACCTTTAATTTCTGTATGTTTCCGTTTCGGGTTGTATAGGATATCTCCATTTCTTTTCCAGGGAGAAGAAAAATACTCTTTGGAGTTCTCGGACTGTTCTGCGGACTGACGGCATCAATCTTCCTGCAGATATCCTCCAGTTTCCTCCAATCGGCCCGCTCTGCCTCCAGTCTGTATACAGACTTCTCTCCGGTCAAGGCTTCCCATTTATCAAGTATCTGGTGCAGCTGTTCTTCAGAGACAAGGCTGCTTGCTTTCGTATTGCGGCCTTCTGCGGCAAGAGTAACCCTGAAGTCGGTCACCCCACCGAAGCTGTCCTTCAGAGGCTCCATGACGGCTTTCCTTTCAAGGAGGGCAAGTTCCAAGGAATCTTTGTTTTTCGCTGATATAACCAACGAATACAGATCGAATCGGCTTTCAGATTTCACTACATTGGAAGAATGGGACACCGTGGTTGTCGGCGTTGATATTCGCTGCGCAGCGGCCTTGAAGTCGAAGGCAATCTTCGGCTTGGTCTGCTCCTTGAGTTGCTGTATTTCGGACTTGATTGTCTCCATTCCCTCGCGGAACTCGTTCCTGGCATCCTTTGCCTGAAGATAATCCTTGAGGCGTTCCTGCTTCTCGATCTTGATCTGCGCCTTCTGCTGCTGCAGCGCATCTATGTCAGATTTCAGCCCTTCGATTTTGGCCAGGAGAGATTTCTTCTCACTCTTGATCTCAGATATGCGAATGTCTGTCGCAATCTTTCCGATAGCCATCGCAACCAGTCCGGCGATAGGATTCAGGAACATCAGCATTCCACCAATGGCTTTTATCACAGTTCCAGCATCTGAAGCCTTCTGGCGATCAGCATTGAGTTGATGGAACTCCTCCCAGGATTGCCTCAGCTCTCCGTATTTCCGGCTCGTCTCCGCTCCGATTGCTATTCCTGCCTGCTTGGTATCATTGTACAGTTGGAATGTATCTTTAACGGCATTATGTAGTCCCTGTATGGTCGGAACCATCTGGCTGTATGCCGCACGGAGTTCCTTCATCTTGTTCTGTTCCTGCTGCGCCGCCTGACGCTGCACCTCTCTTGCGGAGTTCTTGTCGATGGCCGCCTTGATATACCCGAATGAGAGCTGGCGGTCAAGGGATGAGCCCCTGAAGGTGTGCAGCTGTCCCTCGTACTCATAGGCGAAGGAGATACCGCCGCGCTTGCCATCCGAGGCCACTGTGAACTCACAGGAAATGCCCTTGGATGCGAGGACGGTCTTCAGTTCATCCAGGGACCTGGCCTCTGCCACAGCTTCCTTGACGATTGGCTTGACAAGCATCCTTACCTTCTCGTGCGGCTTGTGGGCGTTCTCAACGGCCTCTTTCTTTGCTGTCTCGCCCCATTGGTACCCGCGTTCCCTGGTGATGGCGGCAGCTGCCTCGTGAGCTTTCTCGATCAGACCCATAGTAGGGATGCGCTCCCCTCGATTGTTGACGATGTTCGCAACGATGTGGAGATGCTCGTGCGCTTTGTCGTAATGAGCCGAGATCATATACTGCGTATCATCAAAACCGATGCGCTGCATGAAGTCCTTTGCCACGTCCAGTTTCTCCGCATCGGTGGTGTGTTCTCCCGGTCTCCATGACAAGACCCAGTGATACACTGGCTTGCGTACGCCGCGTGCGTTGTCGGAATCAGGCGTTCTGTAAGCGAGTGCCTGCTGACGGAAATCGAAAGCGACCTGACGCGGATCAATCTTGATATTGCCGTCCTCATCATAAGAGAAATCGACACCGGAGAGACCGAGAAGCACCGACATGGAACTGTTGTCCATGCCGAACTTCATATCATATCGGACTGCTCCTCCGAAGCCGTTTCCTGTTGTAAGTTTGGCTATCATATTACCTCAATGCATTTCTGATCTGAAGAAGAATTGATGAAAGTTCTTCAGCCTCTTTCTTGCAGTTTTGCAATTCCTTCAAGTATCTTTCCAACGAAAAAGAATCTGTTACCATAGAGCCGGATTTCGCAATCTGATTGATATTGTTTCCCACTCTGTCGAGCGACACCTTCAACTCCCGGAGGGTGGTGATCTGCCCCATATCGAGGGACGGCATCACGTTCGCGGAGAAGGTGGCCTGTCTTACAAACTCGGAGAAAGTACGACCGGATTGCTGAAGTTTTGCTTCCACACGAGACCACTCATCAGGAGAGTAGCGGATATGCTTGACTATATCCTTTGTCTCTGATTCGGTTTTATGTGGTCTTCCGGTTTTCATCTTTCTTCTGTTGTTTTGGGGCTTGGGGGTTGGCGTGGGAAGGAGAGAAAAGACACGGGGGCGAAGCCCTGGGACCCGTGTGTTTTCGGGGCGTCCCTCCGTCCCGGTAAGGCTGCGAGCTTGCGAGCGGACGGGGCCGGAGGGCAAGTTTAACAAAGGTCGCGAGTAGCGGGCTTTGTGTCTTTTCGTATCACGAAAAGTAAACTTGCTCCTTCTACGGAACAAAGGTATATAATGTAAAGAAGAAAAGCAAGGCACATGCTTGGATTTCTTTACATAGGGCGGATTCATCTGGTGGATGAACTGCCCGGTATATACCTTCGTTCCGTAGTTATTGACACTTCCGCTGAAAAGAGAGAAAGGGACAAGCCGCCCGTGTCCGGTGGACACTCGACGACAGCTGCCGTCCGTCCCCGGTGGGGACTCGGTGAAACCGATAGGGACGAGCGGATGTCGGCGACCAGGGCGAGTCTTGTCCCGCGGGTAGGATGCCGGCTCTCCCTGGTGGGGAGTCCGACGTAGGTCGGAGCAGCCGAGTCATCCCTGGAGTTAAATCTGGTGGCAGACACTCCCCTGCCCAGACGCAAGGAAGGGCGGGGGATGTGGGCGACATAGCGACCGTTCTTCCCTTCACCGCCGTCCTTTTTACCTCTTATATCGCCAAGATTGCGACTGTCAGAAAAGAGAGATCATCATTTCCGAAGACTCATAGGAAGGCAGTCTGCCTTCAGTTCTTCCTTCCGGAAACGATAGGCATCAAATCCCCGAAGGCGGACACACGGTCAAGGCCGGCCGCAGGCCGCTTGTCTTGGCCTTGACAGCCTGGACGCCGCGGGTAACTTCGCCGGGAGGCTTCAGGAAGAATATAGTAATATATATTACAATAATACTATATTACTTTTTCTTATTGTGTTCTTTTACCGCGGCGTCAAACGCTGCCCTCGCCTGCGGTGGCCACTTGGACATATCGACGGTAGGGTGATCCTTCTTGTACTTCTCCCAGAACTCCGGTGTCTGCATCTGTCTTTGGAACTCTGCCTTCAGCATCGGAATCAGGAACTCAGGCACACCCATCGACCTCATCAGATCCTCCATGTTGAGTGCCCCGTAATTGATGGCATCCGTCAGTTCGTCGCGCGTTTCGCGGATGATTTCCGGAGTCTGTTCCTCGTACCCCTCCACATGCTGCATCGTTGACTCAGCGACTTTCCTGTCGGTAACGTAAGGAGCATTATATGCTGCACCCAAATCGTGAAGTTCTTGTGTCTGCGTATCCTCTACCTCGGAAATAACAATAGAGTCTTTCCTTGCCTTGGCGGCCTGCCATTCCTGTTCTGTGGTGTCCCACCATTTCATGACGGTTTTCTTATCAATTCCGAGTTCTTTCGCACAAGAATACTTTGTTCCGTCAGGATGGGACGCCCTCCAATCATTCACGAGATGAAACTTGTCTTTCCTGCCATTACCCTCCCTCCAAGACACACCGTCTCTTGCGCAACGGGCATCACGGATTGCCCGGATATCGAACAGATGCTCCTCCTGCCTGCGGCCTTTCCTTGTTCGATTCCTCTCCACCGGAACACCAGTGATTGCCCGGATGTCGTCGATCGGAAAAGTGCAGTAATTCTCATTGAAGGCGGAAGCTGCATCGTTCGCATCCTCAATGGTGAACCTGTCCTCCGGGTTAGGGGTATGAGAGAGAGCGTCCATTACGTCCACGAATGACTCCAAATCCGAACGGAACTCTTCTTCGGAGATGTCGCATTTCTTCGCATAGATGGCAAGAGCCATCATGCAGAAGTACCTGTGTCCTACCGTCGCATAGATCGGAACCTGTCTCTTCCACCAGTCATAAAGGTCCCGTTTTATATACCATCTGTTCGGCTGATGTCCCAGGATGATCCTCCGTTCGTACCACTCTGGCCAGAGTTCCCTTGCCTGCTTGAGGGTGCAGCGGCTCGGATTGTATGTTCCCGTGCGTACCAGGGCAAGCTCCTCCTCGGTAATCCAACCGCCACCGCCATACGCGAGGTCCTCCACCTTGTAGTATTTCTTCACGGCCGGATTGATGTTCTGAAAGGCCGTAACTGTTCTCCGGAACTTCGTCTGGGTTCCCGGAAGACGGAAGCCCTGACAGTTGCCCTGGAATTGCGGCTTATCCGGATTCTCGTGTGTGGTGCCGATATTCCATACTCTCCTGGTAAGCTCCTTCTTGATCTTGTTAAGGATTGCATATGTGTCCTTGAACATCGGTGCCGGAGTCTCCAGAAGGTAGTAGATATGGATGCCGTTGCCGGAGTTCACGATGATGTTCGGCTGCGGGAATGTGATTCGCTTCCTCGTCGGGTCTGACTGGAAAAGAAGATTCTCAACATTCTTTGCATCGACGCCGTCTATATCAATGGCTATGGCATAAAGATACCTGGCATTGTTCTTCAGCCTGCGCTTTCCTGTGTAAGACACCGGGGACATGATGACGAAAGGGTGCTGCAGCATCCCATAGATCTGTGTCGCCTGGCTGGTGATGACGAACGTCTTGTTCTTCTGCTTGCTGTGCTTGCCGTAAATCGCCTGGGCAATTCCATTGTAAACGTAAGAATACTTCGGCGGTCTTTTTGCCGAGCGGGGATGTTCCGTCCACCACTCATAAGCTTCGCACCACTCCTCCTCGAAGGGCAGGTATTCAAAGTCATCTCCTCGGCAGAAAATCAAACGGAGGAAGAGGTCAGTATCCAGTTCCCGGAAAGACGGATGATTCCTCAGATAGTCGTTCTTCTGATCATACCAACCGGTCAGGTCCTGCTCAACGACATCAGACTCCAAGTCACCTTCGGAGTCCTCCTGCCTTTCTTCTGGAACAGTACCATACCAAGCATCATCCGGTATATCACCAGGTACTTCCACCGACAGATCTACATGTATCTTCCCATCCATACAGAAACTTCTATCTATTCTTTTTCTATTTTTCTTTTCTTTGAGAGGGCGGCTCGCTGACGCTCGCCGCTTGTAGGGGGGCGTTATATTATCAATATATTTTTTCCACCTATTTGCAAAGGTACAAAATTCAGCCTATTCTACAACTCAATTTTTGAGAGGGCGGCTCGCTGACGCTCGCCGCATGTAGGGGGGCGTTATATTATCAATATATTTTTTCCACCTATTTGCGAGGCTTATGTCAACCTATCAAAAATTTTTTCGAGAATTCCATACCAGGGCGTTAATTTATTTCTATATTTGTATTCATAAAGTAATAAAGTAACATATTATATATGAAGAAAGCCAAGATCATCGCCGTTGCCAATCACAAGGGCGGAGTCGGAAAGACGGCATCGGTAGCCGCTATCGGAGCCATCCTTGCATCCAAGAAAAAGAAGGTTCTGCTGGTTGACCTAGACACCCAGGCGAACCTCACTAGACACTTCATGGAGGACATCCCCTCCCGTATCATTTACCACGCCATCCGCGAGCGCAAGGATCTTCCGATATATCAGATCAGGGAAAATCTGGATATCGTTCCGAGCGGCCTTGATATGGCCGGTATCGAGATTGATATGACCTCGATGCGTCAGCGCGAGAATATCATCAGCAATCTGCTGGAGCCGTTCCGCAACAGGTACGACTTCATCCTGATGGACTGCCCCCCATCCCTGGGCCTCGTCACCCTGAATGCACTGACGGCTGCCAACAAGTTGCTCGTCCCGATGAAAGCGGACCTTATGTCCTTCTACGGCCTGTCAATGATGGATAATTTCTGTGCCGGGATGCAGGATCTCAATCCTGGCATTCACATTGACCTAATCTTCTTCAACATCTACGAGAAGGGACAGAACATGACCGACGCCATCGAGGCGGACGTGCGAGAGAAATACGGCGACCGCGTTATGACGACCGTTGTCCGCAAGAACAACGACATCGCCAAGGCGGCTTTCGAATACACGGACGTTGTTTCGTACGATCCGGCCTGTAACGGTGCGAAGGACTTCCTTGCCCTTACCGAAGAGTTCGTCGAGAAGCTTTGACATAATATTTTTCACAAAGTAGTAAACTCATAAAGTAGTATAATAATATGGCAAAAAAACTCACAGTCCCTCAGAAGGGCACGGAGAAGGCTCCGGAACTTAACGTCAATCAGGAGAGGACTCCTCTCGAGAGGATGATTAAACCGGAGACGAAGGAAAAGAACGAGCGCACGACCATCTGTGTGAACCCTGAACTTTACAAAGCGTTCAAGGTCTATGCAGCGCAGCATGACACAACCGTCACCGCCCTACTGAATCAGGCAATGCGCGACATACTCACAAAGTAATAATTATTACAATTCATATAGTAATATGTTGGGCGAAAAACTGCCTATAGGTGTCCAGGACTTCGCAAAATTGCGCACCGAAGGGTACAAATACATAGATAAAAGCGGGATTGTCTATCGTCTAGCGAATGCGGGATGTTATTATTTCCTCTCCCGCCCGAGGCGTTTCGGGAAGAGCTTGTTCCTGTCAACTCTTGAAGCATATTTCCTTGGAAGGAAGGATTTGTTTTCCGGTCTTGAGATAGAGAGCCTGGAAAAGGACTGGATTGAATATCCCGTGCTGCATCTTGACTTAAATACACAGAAATACGAGAGTGATAGCGCTCTAAACAATGTTCTGAACGAAGTGTTGGACAGCTGGGAGCAGTTGTATGGAAAGAATCCAGCTGAAGTGGATTTCGGCAGAAGATTCCAAGGAATCATTCAACGAGCCTATGAAAAGACCAACAGGAGAGTGGTCATCCTTGTGGACGAGTACGACAAGCCAGTCCTGCAGGCAATAGGCAACGATGCTCTCCAGGACGAATACCGTTCCACCCTTAAGAGCTTCTACGGTGCATTGAAATCAAGCGACAGATACATACAGTTTGCCTTCCTGACCGGAGTCACGAAGTTCGGCAAGGTCAGCGTGTTCAGCGACCTGAACCACCTTAACGATATCTCCATGGATCCGAGGTATTATGATATCTGCGGATTGACGGAGAAGGAGATCCGGAGCAATCTGTCCAGGGAGGTCGAAGCTCTGGCCGGGAATCTCGGCGTACAGCCGGAAGATGCCTATGCCATGCTGAAAGAGAACTACGACGGATACCATTTCAGCGAAGATGATACTCCTGGCATGTATAACCCGTTCAGCATCCTGAATGCACTTGACAAGAAGAAACTCGGCTCGTACTGGTTTGAGACCGGAACCCCGACATACCTTGTCGAACTGCTCAAGAAACACAACTACAACCTTTCAGATCTTGAGAAGGAAGAGCCGACGGCCGATGAACTGAACAGCGTCGACTCGGCTTCCACCAATCCGATTCCAGTGATATATCAAAGCGGATATCTAACGATAAAAGGGTATGACAAGGAATTCAGTCTGTACAAGCTGGGGTATCCGAACAAAGAGGTGGAGGAGGGGTTCGTGAAGTTCCTCATTCCTTACTATACCAATGTCGAGAAAACGAGATCCGGCTTTGAGATCAGCCAATTTGTACTGTGTCTTAGAAACAAGGACATCGAGGGCTTCATGGCCCGTCTGCAGGCGTTCCTTTCCAATTGTCCTTACGAACTCCAGCCGGATCAGGAAAGGCACTTCCAGAGCGTGATGTATATCCTCACGACGCTTTGTGGCTTCTATGCCGAAGTGGAGGAACACACCAGCAAGGGAAGGATGGATATGACCATCAGGACCGACAGGTACATCTACGTCTTCGAGTTCAAGTTCAACGCCTCCGCAGAAATTGCTCTTAAGCAGATCGAGGACATGGGCTATGCTGACAAATTCAAGGAGGACAGTAGGGAAGTGATATGCATCGGGGCGAACTATAGCAGCGAAGCCAGAAATATCGATTCCTGGAAGGTTTCGGTTAATTGACTACTCTCCGTCCTTCAAGGCGGGGAGTATGTCAACCAAGGTGATTAAAGAATAGCACTAACAGTACAGAAATATGAGGTCAATTGTAACAATTTTGAGTTTTATACTCTTGTGCATACAGTTATCCGCACAGGAGAAAATTGAGGCATTAAAACTTATTAGCGATATCTGTGAGAAAAACATATCCATTGATGATTTTAAGAAACAGTATTCTGATTATTTCATAATAAATCACGATACAGATAGTACTGACTCTGGGCTTTTTATATTACAAAACCTTTCATTTGCTGGATATGAAAGCAACGGAGTGGTCTTCATTAGTTCTGATACCAAAATGAAAATTGTCACGATATCGCCAAATTACGAAATCCTCGACAGTGTTTCCAGATATCAGGTGGCTGACAAATATCACGAATACTTGCTTACAGTATTAGGACAACCAGATTTGGATGATATTTCATTTGATAATTCTACATTAAAACAGATACCACAAGGACTCAATATTAAGGAATCAACAACCTATACTTGGTTTAAGAACACGACAGTACCTTATATGTCAATTCGGTATAAGACAAATAAAGAAGACGTTTATAATCTTATGGCAGTAAGCGGATTTCCATTCTATTCCACCACCCCAATACAACGTCAGTTTTTCAAAACTTTGGAGTTTGGCAAAAACGTTACTAAAACCCAGATTGCGACTGCACTTGACATCCCATCTTACATAATCAAAGAGGAACGTAAATCCTATGGACGAACGTATCGTTGTTTAGAATCCGTGTATTTTGGCGGCGTTACATGGTCTTTTCTTGAAATCGGTACGGTTGATGGCAAACTTGCAACAGTGCGATTGACAAGTTCGGAACTCAAAGACAATACAGACATCTATGACACACTTCTTAAAGCACTGACCAACAAATACGGTGCACCAATAGAAGATGACGCTATGGTTCTCTGGGGTGATGGACTGACAGATATAACATTATCACACCAATACGGCGAATCTAAAGGAGGCGAAATGCGACACTACGTAGATCTCAATTATATAGATACCGAGCTGCATCAAAAAGCACAAAATATCATTGAAAACGAGCTCTGAGTACTCCCACCACTTTAGGTGTCACGATACTCCCCGTCCTTCAGGGCGGGGAGTATGTCAAAGCATCTCCTGCTAACTTGGTGTATCTAAGAGGACGGTAGAATCGTCACTTGCGTCTCTACGCAAGGCGGGGCTTATAAACAGAGAAGGCAGCAAGAAGAAGCCACAGATAAGTGTCGTACAGGTTTTCGAAGAAGCAGAAGAATACTCTAAGTGCTCCCTCTACGCGGCTGTTCAGTCGCCGAGTGAAAGACGTCGCATCAAACTTATCTGCGCAGAGTGTACTATCGCTAATTGCCCGGCTCGTCCCTAATCTGTATTCTGGTATTGGATGTGCTAAAATAAATCTGTTTTCAGCACATATTTTTTGCTATCTTTGTATAATCTTTAATCAAAGATTTATATGAAGGATATCCTGAAGGAACTGGAAGATATCGCTGAAAAGCTCGATACTATCAATACTCAGATGAATGATGAGGAACGAGTATGGGCTGAAGAGTTGGCTGATCGTAAGCGTCAGGGGCTGACCGGGGATGCAGCTGTCAAGCACTATAACGATTGGATGGATCGTCACGGGATGAGCCATCTGAAAGTGCCGTACCTAACGTAATATTGTAATATCGTAATATTGTAATATCATCCATGGATCGAACCGCAGTCATATACGCCAGGGTATCAAGTGCCTCTGACCGCCAGTCGACCGACCGTCAGGTGGCCGACCTTCGTGCATTTGCGGAAAAGGAAGGAATCGATGTAGTGGGGGAGTACGAGGAGCACGGAAGCGGAGCCAGGGAGGACAGGCCGGAGCTGCTCCGGTGCGTGGAGTTCCTCAGGAGGGGAGGGTGCAGCACGCTGCTCGTGTCGGAGATCTCCCGTCTCGGCAGAACGGTGAAGGGAGTGGTGAACACCATCGACGAGCTGACGAAGGTCGGGGTCAACGTCTATGTCCAGGACATCAATCTATGGACGCTGCTGCCCGATGGCAGCGAGAACCCGATGGCGAAGGTCATCCTGACCGTCCTCGCCCTGGGTGCGGAGCTGGAGCGCAAGAGCATCGTGAGCCGGCTGAACAGCGGCAGGGAAAGGGCGAAGGAGAAGGGCGTGAAAATGGGCCGCCCTGAGGGAACGAGGATGTCAGACAAGGATTTGCTCGACAAGTACCCGGAAGTAGTCAGAAAGCTCAGAAAAGGGCTGTCGATACGTGATGTGGCGCAGCTCTGCGGGAGGTCAGTTAGTACCGTACAGAGGGTCAAGAAGATTCTTTAAATATTACCTCAGATTCTCATAATCTATCTGACTATCGTTACTCAAAATTATATATTTTTATATGAAATAAAATTATATAATTTTGCGGACAAATACAGATTTGACATTATATATAATTCATCATTCATGTCCATTTATGTAAAAAATTCCTGCTGACCTTGTTTATGTCTTGTCAGTCACCATTTGCAAAACCATATTTGACCCTCAAAGAGGCTGAATTTGATAAGTCACTTGCTACATACTCAAGAAGTATTCACCTGTAAGAAGTTACTAATGACAAAAAAGAAATTGCCCGTTCGTTTTACGGGTCAGCACTTTACTATTGATAAAGTGCTAATA
>ENA-UEQL01002181-UEQL01002181.1-human-gut-metagenome-genome-assembly--contig:-NODE-2181-length-13155-cov-5.340648_pt1 | contig 13155 bp, 14 predicted proteins | sample MGYA00242905_ERZ507926 | MGnify/ENA primary metagenome ERZ507926 (study PRJEB26167, sample SAMN06115531) | human gut metagenome | host: Homo sapiens | place: China:Henan | collected 2015-09-09...
CTCACATTCGTTCGCGGCGCTGACCGCGCTTATTGTGCGCCGTGAACGAATGTGAGAGAGCCTGCCTGTGGGAAAACCGGAAATTTTTCACGTTTTCTTTGAAAACAGCTTGACTTTTCCGGTCAAATGCATCATAATATAATTGTATCGCAACACTGGTTCACTTTTCTTGTCGGAGACTTTTTTTATGGCGCAACTGAAATATGAGCAGATCAAGAGCTATTTGCAGGCGGAGGCGGTCAAGCCGGAATCGGCGACGCGCATGCCGACGGTGCGCGAACTGATGCGCCGGTTCAATGTTTCGCTCGTGACGGTGAACCGGGCGCTTTCGGAGCTGGAGCACGCCAAGGTGATCGTGCGCCGCCAGGGGGCCGGGATCGTCGCCGCCCAGTCCAGCCGCGAAGTCGCGCGGCTCGAAGCGGAGCCGGAATCCGGCCGGAAGTGCCTTGCCTTCGCCTATAACGACTATCCGGATGAAAATATCTGGAACACCATTCACATGATCGCGCAGTACACCCGCCAGCACGGCTGCAACCTGCTCGACTGCAAGATTTATCCGGATACCCCCACCGAAACGATCCTGAACCTCGTTCAGTCCCGGACGGATTGCGCCGGGCTGGTTCTGCTGTTCGGCTCCGACCGGATGGACCGCGAACAGCTTGAGGCGCTCGGCAGGCTGCCGATGCGGGTGGTGGCGGTCGGGGTGTCGTTTTCCCGGTTGGTGATGCGTTCCAGCGTTTCCTGCATCTGCTGCTGCAAAAGCAGCTGGTTCATCTGGGGCAGCAGGTCATTGATGCGCTGGGGGACGGTGCTCTGGTGGCGGATATAGCCCCGGGCACTGCCCTCCAGCAGCGGGGCGCCGTCCTCACTGATGAGGAAGGACTCCAGCTCGCTGCCGTGGAAAATGGTGCGGTCCAGCCCTTTATCCATGCAGAACAGGTTATTCTGATAGTCAAAGACGAATTTTTCGCTGAAGAAGCCGAATTCGACGGTTTCATCGATATGAAACTGATCCTTGAGGGCATGGTTCTGCTCCCGGAAGTCCCGGTATTCCAAAAACTGCTTCATATTGAAGCTGTTGCCGTCCTGGGCATCCACCACGCCGTAGCAGTCATTGCAGATGTAGTTTCCCTCAATTTTCCAGGGGAGAAGGCCCTTTACCTTTCCGCCGCAGATGGCGCAGGGGGGTCTTTTATCGAACAAGCCCATAATCTTACCTCCAGTCGATTTTTGCCGCCGCGGGGCGGCCGGTTGCTTCTATTGTAGCAGATGGGAACGGGCGGGGCAAGGGAAACCGCACCGGAGAAGGGGGAAATTTGCGGGCTTGTGCAGGGGGCAGGGGGACGGCCGCAGGCCCGGCGGCTCCGCCGCCGAAGCGAACCGTAGGTTCGCTTGACCGCCGGTAACGGCGGTCGGCCTGCGGCCGTGGGTGCAGGCTTGCGGCCTTGCATCGGATCCCGGGGTGGGGCAGGGCTGCAAAAGGCAGGGGCGTGGGCGTGCAGCAGGCAGGCCCCTGCAGAGAAAGGGCCCGCAGGGCCGCCCCGGCCTGCGGCCGGGGCGTAGGGGGGCGGCCTGCGGCCGCCCCCCAAAGCCGCCCGAAGGGCGGCTTGCCCTGCGGGCCCCATCCCGAAGCCCTGCAAAAATTCAGTTCTGTTCCTTCATTCGGTAGCCCACGCCGATCTCGGTGAGAATATACTGCGGCTCGGCGGGGTTCTGCTCCAGCTTGCGGCGGATATTGGCCATATTGACCCGCAAAAGCTGGCTGTTGCCGCCGGCGGCATCCCCCCACATCGCCTCGCTGATGCGGTCGTAGGTGAGGACCTTGCCGGCGCTGCGGCTCAAAAGCTCCACCAGGCGGTATTCGTTGGCGGTCAGATGCACCGGCTTGCCCTCGATGGTCACCAGGTGCTTATCATAATCGATGGTGAGTACCCCGGTGGTAAAGGCGGTGGTGCCGGCAGCGGGACCGGCCCGGCGCAGCGCCGCCCGGATGCGTGCCAGCAGCTCCGGAGAGCCGAACGGCTTGGTGATATAGTCATCGGCGCCGCAGTCCAGGGCGACCACCTTTTCACTTTCCTCGGTGCGGGCCGAAACCACAATGACCGGCAGGGCGTACCGCTGCCGCAGCTCCCGCAAAAGCTCCAGCCCGTCGGCGTCCGGCAGCCCGAGATCCAGCAGCAGCACTTGGTATTCCGCCCGGTCCAGCGCCGCACGGGCCTGTGCCGCACAGGTGGCCACCTCCACGGTGTAGCCGTCACCCTCCAGCACCGTCTTCATAAAATTACTGATGGAAAACTCGTCCTCCACGATCAGAATTCTACTCATCGCTTTCGTCCTCCTCTATGGTCAGTATCGGCAGGGTAATGGAAAAACAGGCGCCCCCCTGCGGGTCATTGGCGGCAGTGATCTGTCCGCCGTGTGCGTTTACGATGGTACGGCACACCGTCAGCCCGATGCCCATGCTGCGCCGGTCGCTGCCGGTCTGCTCGCTGCGGGTCCTCATGCCGTCAAAAATGCTTTCCAGCCGGTGGGGGTCTATTCCCACGCCGTCATCCGTCACCCGGATCTCCGCCTTTTCCCCACGGCGGCGGGCGGTCATGGTGATGTTCTGCACCCTTTGCCCGTGCAGGACGGCATTTTCCAGGATGTTCAGCAGCACCTGCTCCATCAGGGTGGCGTCCATCGGGGACATCAGCAGCTCCTCCGGGGCGGTCACCTGCACATGGTAGCCGGGGTATCGCCTGCGGAATTTGGCCGCGGCGCTGGCCATGACCTCCTCCACCGCCTCCGGCCGGGTGATGAGCTTGGTTTCCCCCTCGCCGCCCAGCCGGGTGATGGTCAAAAGGTTTTCCACCATGCGGATGAGCCATTTCGACTCCTCCTCGGCGCTTTGCAGCAGTTCCCGCTGCTTTTCGGGCGGCAGGGTGTCCTGCTGCTCCAGCACGGTACCTATTGCCCCGGAAATGGCCGTCAGCGGGGTGCGCAGGTCGTGGCTGACCGCCCGCAGCAGGTTGCCGCGGGTGCGCTCTTTTTCGTTTTCGGCCTTCAGGCGCTGGCGGTCCCGGCTGCGTACCGTTATGGCACTGGTCAGGATACCCACCGAAAACAGCGTCACAAAGGCGATGGGGTAGCCCGGCCCGGAAAAGCTCAATTTGGAAAACGGCTCGGTGAAGAAGTAATTGACCGCAAAAACCGAAAGCAGCGACCCCAGAACGCTCCACAGGTAGCCATCGGTAAAAAACCCGGTAAGGAATACCGCCAGCACGAAGATGACCGGGGCGGTATCCTTGGCGTAGCCCGCGCGCCCCAGATACAGGCAGATGAGCAGCGCCGCCAGGTGCAGCATCAGCATGGTGATGGCGTCCTGCTCCCATTTGTGATAGGTCGCGGCCTTTTCTATCAGTCTCACGGCGATGCTCCTTTCTGCGGCTTCTCTCTTTATCATAGCATCGTTCGGCCGTTTTGCAAAGTCCCCCCGCAAAAATTCCCCCCGCAGCCCGCTGCAGGGTACGGGCATACGGCCGCAGGCCCGGCGGTGCTGCGCACCGCCGAAACGGGCTTCGCCCGTTTGCCCGCCCTGTGGGCGGGCGGCCTGCGGCCGCCCGGGCAGGTGCGCATTTTTTGGCCTGCGGGGGCGGCGGGGGTTTCCGGCTGTGCTTTTTCGGGTTTGCGCAGGGGGCGGGTTAGGGCCGCAGGCCCGGCGGTGCTGCGCACCGCCGAAACGGGCTTCGCCCGTTTGCCCGCCCTGCGGGCGGGCGGCCTGCGGCCGTTTCCCCCGCTCCCCGCAAAAATCCCCCCGCGGCGGACCGCAGGGGGAAGCTTGCAGAATTATTTACCGAGGTAGGCCTCCCGGATGACCGGGTTTTCCAGAAGCTCCCGGCCGGGGCCCTCCAGAATGATCTCGCCGGTCTCCAGCACGTAGCCCTTATCGGCGGTGTGCAGCGCCATGTTGGCGTTCTGCTCGATAAGCAGAATGGTAACGCCCTGCTTATTGATCTCCCGGATGATCTGGAAGATATCCCGCACGATAAGGGGGGCAAGTCCCAGGGACGGCTCATCCATCATCATCAGCTTGGGACGGCTCATCAGCGCGCGGGCCACCGCCAGCATCTGCTGCTCGCCGCCGGAAAGGGTACCCGCCAGCTGCCAGTGGCGCTCCTTCAGGCGGGGGAACAGCGTAAAGCACCATTCAATGTCCTGATCCGGCTTATCCCGCCGCAGGTAGGCGCCGATCTTCATGTTTTCCAGCACCGTCATATCGGGGAAGACCCGGCGGCCCTCCGGCACCAGCGTGATGCCCCGCTTGACGATCTCATCACTGGGCATTCCCAAAAGCTCCTCGCCGTTGTAGGTGATGGAGCCGGCCTGTGCCTTGACCTGCCCGGCGATGGTTCGCAGCGTGGTGGATTTTCCGGCGCCGTTGGCGCCCACCAGCGTGACGATGCTGCCGTCCGGCACCTCGAAGGAGATATTCTTGACGGCACGGATGCCGCCGTAATTGACCTGAAGTTCCTGTACCTTAAGCATCGAGATCCACCCCCAAATACGCTTCAATGACCCGTTCATTTGCCTGGACCTCCACGGGGATGCCCTCGGCGATGAGCTTGCCGAATTCCAGCACATAGATGCGGTCGGAGATATCCATGACCAGATTCATGTGATGCTCGATGAGCAGGATGGAAAGGTCAAACTGCTCCCGGATCTCCCGGATGAATTCGGTCAGCTCCACCGTTTCCTGCGGGTTCATGCCGGCGGCCGGCTCATCCAGGATGAGTAGCCGCGGGTCGGTCGCCAGCGCACGGGCGATCTCCAGACGGCGCTGCTGGCCGTAGGGCAGGTTGGCGGCGGTCTCGTCCTTCAGCTCCGCCAGCCCCACGATCTCCAGAAGCTCCATCGCCTCCCGGCGCATCCGGGCCTCCTCCCTGCCGTTCAGGTGGAAGGTCGCCGCTAAAAAGCCGCCCCGGGCGTGCATATGCTTTGCGATGAGAACATTCTCGAAAACGGTCAGCTTGCCAAACAGCCGGATATTCTGGAAGGTGCGGGCCAGCCCCATTTTGGTGATCTGATCGGGGGTTTTCCGCAGGGTAGGGTGCCGGGCGAATTTATCCGCATCGCTGCCGAGATAGGTCTTTTTGGCCTTGCCGGCGGGATGCTCGCAAAGATAGGGCTTGCCGTCGAGATAAAGGCAGCCGTTGGTGGGGGCATAGACCCCCGTCACCACATTAAAGGCGGTGGTTTTGCCTGCGCCGTTCGGCCCGATCAGCGCAACGATCTCGCCCTGACGCACCTCCATCGAAAGGTCATCCACGGCCACCACGCCGCCGAACTGCATCGTAACATTTTCCAGCTTCAGAACGGGCTCACTCATGCACCACACCGCCTTTCACTGCTTTTTTGCCGGTAAAAAGATTCCGGAAGAACCGGCCGAGCTTCCCGAAGAACGCAAATACGGCGTCCCAGCTGAATTCCCTCGTCCCCATAAGCCCCTGCCGGTAGAACAGCACGATGACCATGATGACCACCGAGAACACCACCATGCGGAAGCCGTGGCCGAGCAGCGGGACCTTAAAGGTGCCGATGACGGTGGGGTTATCCAAAAAGCGCAGCCACCATTCACTGCACGCCACATACAGGAAGGAGCCCAGAATGGAGCCGGTGATGGAGCCGATGCCGCCGATGACGACAATGAGCAGGATCTCGTAGGTCATAGCGGTGGTAAAGTTTTTGGCATGGGCATTAAACTGGAACATGGCCAGCAGCGCCCCGCCGATGCCGGCAAAAAAGCTGCTGGTGCAGAAGGAAAGCATCTTGTGCTTCATCAGGTTGATGCCCATGGCCTCCGCTGCGATCTCATCCTCCCGGATGGCCTTGAACGCCCGCCCGTAGGTGGAATTGATGAGCAGCACGATGATGGCGATGCAGATTCCGGATACGATAAAGGGGAACAGGATGCTGTTATAGCCGGTGAATTTCCGCAGGATGTTGGAGGCATTGGTCAGCGGCCCCAGCTTTTCCCACTGGATAACGGCACGGAGGATCTCGGCAAAGCCGAGGGTGGCAATGGCCAGGTAGTCGCTTTTCAGACGCAGCACCGGCGCCCCGATGAGGGCGGCAAAGACCGCCGCCACCAGCCCCGCCAGGATCAGTGCCGGGATCTGCGGCATCTGGAACTGCACAATACCGCCGTCAAAATACTGGTACACATTGATGCGCTGCGCCACCGGGATGGTAAGGATGGCATAGGTATAAGCGCCCAGCAGCATAAAGCCCGCCTGCCCCAGGCTGAACAGCCCGGTAAAGCCGTTCAAAAGGTTCATCGAAACCACCAGCAGGGCATAGATGGCGCCCTTTTGCAGCACGGTGGAAAGCATCGAGCTTTTTAAGGGGCTGTTATCGATATACAGCAGCAGCGCCAGCAGCACCGCAGCCAGAAGGAGGGAGCAAAGCAGGTTGCGTTTTTTGTTGTTTTTCATCGTTTACACCTTCTCCTTCAGTTTCTCTCCGAACAGGCCGTTGGGCTTGATGAGGAGGATGATGATCAGCAGCGCAAAGGTAAAGGCATTGCTGAAGATGGAAATATTCTGATTGGATTTGATGAACGTTTCGCAGATGCCGATGATATAGGAGCCGATGACCGCCCCGGGCACCGAGCCGATGCCGCCGAACACCGCCGCCACGAAGGATTTCAGTCCCGGCATGGCGCCGATGGTGGGGCTGACCTGCCCGATGTAGCTGAAATACAAAATGGAGCCGACCGCCGCCAGAAAGGAGCCGATGACGAAGGTAAAGGAGATGATGCGGTCGATGCGGATGCCCATCAGCTGTGCGGTATCAAAGTCCTTGGCAACGGCACGCATGGCCATCCCCATTTTGGTGTGCTTGATCAGCAGCACCAGTGCGATGACCAGCAGGATGGTCAGCACGGGGGTCAGGATGGCCAGCCGCCGCACCGTGATGCTGCCGATCTGGATCTCGGTGCGCAGCCACGGGATATTGGGATAGGACTGCGCCAGACCGCCGGTGACATAGGTGGAAAGGTTCTGCAGCAGGTAGGAAACACCGATGGCGGAGATCATAACCGACATACGGGGGGCGGAGCGCAGCGGCTTATAGGCCACCTTTTCTATCATCACGCCCAGTATGACGGTAAGGATGAGGGTAAGGATCAGCCCCACCACGATGCTGCCGGCGCCCAGAAAGCCGCTGCTCCAGCTTGTGATGTAAATCATAATGAAGCCCGCGACCATAAACATATCGCCGTGGGCAAAGTTGATGAGCCGCAGGATGCCGTAAACCATCGTATAGCCGATGGCGATAAGCGCATACAGGCTGCCGATGGTCAGTCCCGATATAAGGATCTGGGCGTAGTAGGTAAAGTCATGCATATTACTGCCTCCAATAAAAAAGGATCTGCCGTAAAAGGGGCCGCGGCTCCCTTTGCCGGGGCTTTCATCCCGATGAAGCGATCAAAGCCCCCGCAAAGAATGCCGCTGTAAACGGCGGCAAGCGCAGCGAGGAAGGAACCCGTAGGCCCCCCTCGCCGCGCAGCCAAAGCATTTTTTATGCTGCCACAGCGTTATTTGCGGTTATTCGATGGTAACGGAGTCGGCAAAGACAAAGCCATCGGTGGTAGCGGTCTTGATGATGGCATAGCTCTTTACCGCATCGCCGTTCTCATCAAACTTCAGGTCGCCGGTAACAAGGCCGGGGACATCCAGCGCAGCCAGCGCATCCCGCAGGGTCGCGCCGTCGGTGGACTGGGCCTTCTCCAGCGCATAGTAGATGGCCATGTAGGCATCGTAGCCGCAGGCGGTCACGGCGGAGATCTCCTCGCTGTTGGAGTTATCGGTCAGGCGGGCGGAGTCCTCCTTCAGCCAGGCCTTGAAGCCCTCGGCAAAGGCGTTGGCGGCGGGGTTGGTATCGTCGCCCTCAATGAAGAAGGTGGAGAAGTAAACACCGTCGATGGAGGCGCCGGCTTCCACTACACGCTGAATGATGGAAACATCGTCCCAGGTATCGGAGGCAAGGATGCAGCCGTCGATGCCGGCCTCACGGGCCTGCTTGATGATAAAGGGAGCAGTCTCGATGGAGGTGGGAGCAAAGATAGCCCCGATGCCCTGCGCCGCAAGGCTGGCCATGGTGCCGGAGAAGTCGGTCTCACCGGTCTGGAAGTTGACCTCAACGACCTCGCCGCCCAGCTCCTTAAAGGCCTTTACGAAGTAGGCGCCCAAGCCGGCGGAATAGTCGTCACCGGCCTCGGTGATGACGGCAGCCTTGGTAACGCCCTGCTTTTTGGCAAACTGGGCATCGGCTACGCTCTGGAAGGGATCGATGAAGCAGACGCGGAAGTAGTAGTCATTGCCCTGGGTGACCTGCGGGTTGGTGCAGGAGGTACCGATGGCAGGGATCTTGGCCTGCTCGAAGTAGGGGCCGCCGGCAATGGCGCAGCCGGAGCCGTAGGTGCCCAGAACGGCGGTAACGCCCTTGGAGACCAGCTGCTGGGCAGCGGTGGGCGCCTTGGAGGAGTCGGACTGGTTATCGGCGTAGGTCAGCTGGATCTTGTATTCCTCGCCGCCGATGGTAACGGTGGGATACAGGGAGTGGGCATACTGGATGCCGAGGATCTCTTTCTTGCCGCCGGCGCCGTTCTGACCGGAGGTAGGCTCAAAGACACCGATGGTGATGGTCTTTTCGCCGTCGGAAGAGCCGGGCTTTTCGCCGCAGGCAACCATGGAAAGAACCATGACCAGGCAAAGCAGGATTGCGAGCAGTTTTTTCATTTTGTATTCCTCCTTATGGAATAATGAAATTGTACCTCCGGCGGCGTACACTTGTACGCCATGGGAAGATATTAGTAGTATTATAGCAACCGTCCCCCCGTTTGGCTACAATTTTTTTATTGCATTTTCGTCGGAATGCAGTAGAAAAACGGCCAAACTTGTGCATTTTGACAAGGTTCATTTGCAAGGCGGCTTTCATTTTACTAAAGTGTTTTTCCCTGCCGGAAAGGGACGGGCGCTGCTGTGCACCTACTGCGGACAGGTGTTCGCCTTTTCCTGTAATTTTGTGCAATCTTTCCCCCTGCCCCGCCGCATTGACGAAGGCTTTCGGGTGTGATAGTATAGTGGTATCTTTTATAAGGAGGCATTTTTATGAGCAAAATTCAAAAGATCTATGATTATCTCAAGGCCTGCAACGGGTTTTTCTTTGCCACCTGCGATGGCGACAAGCCCCGTGTACGCCCCTTCGGCTTTATGATGATCTTCGAGGATAAGCTGTACTTTGGCATGGGCACCCACAAGGAAAGCTACCGTCAGGTACAGGCCAACCCCAATGTGGAGATCTGTGCGATGCATCCCGAGGGGGGCTTTATCCGTGTAAAGGGCGTAGCGCACTTTGATATGCGTCCCGAGGTACAGGCCGAGATGTTCCGGGTTTCCCCCAACCTGCGCAAGATGTACAACGAGGAAACCGGCATGGTGCAGGCCACCTTCTATCTCTCCGACATCGTGGCGGAGACCAGCAAGGACAATGTTTTCACCCCCATCACCGATTGATCTCGGCATAGCAATTCGCCCCGGGCAGCCGTTGTCCGGGGCGGTTTTCTTTGGGCGGCCCGCTGCAGGGTGCGGGAACCGGGGCGCAGCCCGGCGGCTCCGCCGCCTAAAGCGTGCCTGCGGCACGCTTCCCGCCGCCCCCCTGCGGGGGGCGGCGGGGGCTGCGCCCCGGCCCTCTCCCCCGCCGCCATGCCTACCCCATACCGCAAAAAAATCACCCCGCAGCCGGCGCCGCAGGGTGACTTTTTTATTTTCATTATCGCTCCGCCAGCGCCTGCAGCTTCTTCAGTGCGCCCACGGTGCCGGTGTTGTAGATCTGCTGCAGCACCAGTACATCCTTGATGTTCTTTTCCGCCACCAGGTCGTACATCGAGCCCTTATAATACCGGAAATCGATCCAGTACAGGTACTGGTAGTGGTCCACCAGAAAGGGGATCAGTGCGTTGCCGTAGCTGTCCTTGATGACCAGGCAGGCGGAGCCGTCGGTGATCGCCGGGTTCTCCACCACGTTATAGGGCTGGTCGCCGCCCGCAAAGGCGCCGTACTTTACGCTGCTGCCGTAATCGGAAACATCGTTCACCACAAACCAGTCGTACACCGTGCCGTCCGGCATTGTCATCTTCATTTTGTTGGTGCCCATCGGCTTATACGCTATGACGGTATCGGGGTCGCCCGCCAGTGAGGTAATGCCGCTGGTGGAATAGTAGGTGCCCAAAAATCCGGGGTATTCCACCCGTTCAAACTGATCCAATGTGTGCGGGGTCAGCCCGGCCGCCGCCGCATACCGGGTGTAGGCGTAGTAGGCGCCCAGCGCCGTCCAGTGGTGGTCGGTCCGGAAATACAGGTATTCCTCCACGTGGCTGCGCAGCGTGTCGTAAACCTCCACCGTTTTTATGCCCGGCGCCATGCGACTGTAAATATACCGTATGGCCTGCCGCTGGTCGCTGGAATGCAGCTCCTTTTGCAGCTCATCGCTCAACAGCAGACTGTTAAGGGGCGCCACCATACTGTAAAGCTGCGCCTTCCCCTCCAGCCGCTTTTCCATCTCATTCAGGATGGCAGCGTACCAGTCGGCGTTTTGCTGCTCAAAATAATACAGCCCGTACCCGGCGTTCCCGCTGACATACAGCCCGCTGATCATCTCCCCGCCGCCGCTTACGTTGCCGTCGCGGGAGGGCTCATCGGGTTCCTGCCCGGGGTCGTCCTTGGGCAGCGTGGGCAGCTCGCCCTGCCCGCCCTCTATATCGGGGATCTCCTCGCCGCCGTTTTCCCCGCCGACGATCACATCGGTGCGGATGCCGTAAAGCCCCTGCACCGCCTTGTTCCCGGCGATAAGCGTTTCCCGCAGGGGGTAGGTATCGGCGTACCACTTATCGATTCCGGAAAACCAGCTGCCATCCCAGAAGGACGCCCAGCTGAAGGCCGGGAATTCGGTCAGCCGGCGCTTTTCTATCTCACTTTCGGCGGGGCGCGGCAGCAAAATGCCGATCACACACAGCACCGCCAGCGTCCCGAAAAACACCGCCAGCTTTACCGTCCGGATGCGCCCCCGGTCAATCTCCTTCATGCCCGCAGTCCCCCTTTCCTTTTCACTCATTTCAGGGCGCTTCCCACCGCCCCGCCCCGCAAAAGCCGCGGGCACCGGGGCGCAGCCCGCCCGCCTGCGGCGGGCTCCGCGCGCTTCGCGCGCGGCTTTCGGCTTCGCCGAAAGGGGCTGCGCCCCGTCCCCTCCCGGCCTTCGGTTTTATCAGAACTGGAAATACAAAAACGGATTGTAGCTGTCCCCGGCCAGCGCCATGGCCGAAAGCAGCAGCAGCACCACCGGGTGGATGACCTCCCACACCGCGGCAGCACCCCGCAGCAGCGGCCGTTCGGTCGCCTTCCACCGCTGCCACAGCCCGGAGGCCAGCGGCGTGCAGGCCAGCCCCGCCGCAGCCAGCAGGAATATATTATTCTTCAGGCTGATCTTTACCGTCATGCCGGCCGCAGCCGCCCCGCCGCCGAACAGCCCCCGCAGCGCCATCCCCAGCGCCGCCGCATCACGGAAGCGGAAGATGACCCAGCAGAAATACACGATAAGCAGCACCGCAATGTGCCGCACCACCGACGGGATTTTTTGCAGCCGCTCCCCCAGCAGGAATTTTTCCACGGCAAGAAAGACGAAAAAGTACAGCCCCCACAGCACATAGTTCCAGCTGGCGCCGTGCCACAGGCCGGTCAGCCCCCACACGATCAACAGGTTCAGAAGCTGACGCCCCCGGCCGCAGCGGTTGCCGCCCAGCGGGATATAGACATAATCCCGGAAAAAGGAGGACAGCGAAATGTGCCACCGCCGCCAGAAATCGGTGACCGAGGAGGCAATATAGGGGTAGTTGAAGTTTTCCCGGTAATGGAACCCGCACATCAGCCCCATGCCGATGGCCATATCGGAATAGGCGGAAAAATCGAGGTAGATCTGCAGCGTATAGCACAGTCCGCCCAGCCACAGCCCCGCCGTCGGGATGCCGGAAAGCCCCCCGGCAGTGGGCAGCCAGCGGTCGGCCAGCACCGCCACGGAATTGGCCAGTACCGCTTTTTTTGCCAGCCCCACCGTAAACCGGCTGACGCCCCGGCTGATCTCCTCGGGCAGCACCCGGCGGGTCTCTATATCATGGGCGACATCCCGGTACCGCACAATAGGCCCGGCAATGCACTGATGGAACAGGCTGGCGTACAAAAGCAGCAGCCAGTATTTTTTCTGGGCCTCCACCTCACCGCGGTACACATCCGCCACATAGCTGATGAGCTGGAAGGTATAAAAGCTGATGCCGATGGGCAAAACGATCTCCGGGATCAGCGGCGGCCATCCGAACAGCCCCTGCAAATTCCCCAGTAAAAACCCGGTGTATTTGAAGACGCCCAGAACCGCCAGCACCAGCGCAACGCACAGGGTCAGGTGCAGCTTTTTCCGGCCCGGCTGCTTTTCTATCCGCAGGGCAAAAAACCAGCACAGGGCGGTATCCAGCAAAAGCAGCACCACATACCGCGGCCCCGCCCAGCTGAAAAACACCATCGAGAAGATGAGCATGGCAATATTCTTTTGTCGCACGCCCCGCAGCGCCGCCTGCGAAACCAGGTTAAGCGCCAAAAACAGGAACACAAACAGCAGGCTGGAAAATACCATCTGACCCTCCCCGAACGGCAAAGAAAAAAGTCCCCGTTTCCGGCCGTTCATTGTCATAAAAAACAGAGACCCGATGGCTCTATTTTACCCTTGTGCGTATGCCCTTTGCAACGGCTTTTTCCGCCGATTCCGTTATGGGAACTGCGCCCGTTGTGTCGGTGACAAGCATTACGGCTTTTCTGCCCTTTACCATTTCGACCGACTTCGCCAAGCCGCCGAAAAATTCATAGTAGTGGTCGAGGTCGGTTATCTCATATTCGTTGTTGTCACGAACCTGCGAAACTATCTCAACGCTTTTCAGATTCTGCTCGTAAAGGTCAGCTGTATCGCCGCCGTGCATTTTGCGGCTGTATGCATAATGGAGCGAGGTGAGGAACTGACTTCCGAGCTGTTCTTCCTTTTCCCAAGCCTTTGTTTCGATTATCGAAGTTAGAC
>ENA-UEQL01002190-UEQL01002190.1-human-gut-metagenome-genome-assembly--contig:-NODE-2190-length-13122-cov-7.458260_pt1 | contig 13122 bp, 10 predicted proteins | sample MGYA00242905_ERZ507926 | MGnify/ENA primary metagenome ERZ507926 (study PRJEB26167, sample SAMN06115531) | human gut metagenome | host: Homo sapiens | place: China:Henan | collected 2015-09-09...
ATACCGCGCCGTATCGTCCGCCTCGCTCAATGCAGGATATCGTGCTGTCCGCTATTCCGGCCCTTTCTGCGAGGGCCCCCCAATTAGCCCCCCAATTAGGCAGATAAATTGCAGTTTATTTATTACCCCAAATCTGCTAAGCCCATACTACATATTTTGTACTTATTACAAAATAGTTAATAAATAATGAACAAAGTATTGCATTACTGTAAGTAATGTTATAACTTTGCACACATATAAAATACAAGGACAAGCCTACTATCTTGATAGAACAAATACATAGTAAGCTTTTATTACTACTACTCACTTTTGAAATTATTATATTGAACTAAAATAGGTTGCCGCGCCATTTCTCTGTAGAAGGGTACGACACCCATTGGCATTCAATTCACTTCTAACCCTAAACCCTTTAATCAGAAAATGGATTTTATTCAAGGACCCTGGACTGAACAAATTAATGTGACCGACTTCGTAAAGCGCAACATTACGCCTTACGAAGGTGATGCTTCGTTCTTGGCTGGCCCCACCGAGCGCACACGCAAGTTGTGGAACATCTGCCTACAAGCCCTCGAAGAGGAACGTGCCAACGGTGGTGTTCGTTCACTCGACCCCGACACGGTGTCAACCATCAGTTCGCACAAAGCTGGTTACATCGACAAGGACAACGAACTCATCGTTGGCCTTCAGACTGACGAGTTGCTGAAGCGTGCTATCAAGCCCTTCGGTGGCATCAAGGTAGTAGAAAAAGCTTGTGCACAACAGGGACACCCTGTTAACGATAAGGTAAAAGACATCTTTACACACTATCGCAAGACGCACAACGACGGTGTGTTTGACGTTTACACGGAAGAAATTCGTCGTTTCCGTTCGCTCGGCTTCCTCACTGGTTTGCCCGACAACTATGCCCGTGGCCGTATCATTGGTGACTACCGCCGTTTGGCCGTTTACGGTATCGACCGTTTGATTGCAGCTAAGGAGGCCGACAAGGCAGCTATTGGCAGTCCAATGACCGAATCACGCATTCGCTTGCGTGAAGAAGTGGCAGAGCAAATCAAGGCATTGAAAGAGATGAAGGTGATGGGCGAATACTATGGTCTTGACCTCGCTCGTCCTGCCCAAAACGCACAAGAAGCTGTACAGTGGGTTTACATGGCCTACCTCGCAGCCGTTAAGGAACAAGATGGTGCCGCCATGTCGTTGGGTAATGTATCTTCATTCCTCGACATCTACATTGAGCACGACTTGAAGCATAACCTCATCGACGAAACCTTCGCTCAAGAGTTGATTGACCAATTCGTGATGAAGCTCCGCATGGTACGCCACTTGCGTATGGACGCTTACAACGAAATCTTTGCGGGCGACCCCACTTGGGTAACAGAGTCATTGGGCGGCCGCTTCAACGACGGCACTCTCAAGGTGACGAAGACGTCATTCCGTTTCTTGCAAACGCTCTACAACCTCGGTCCTTCTCCCGAACCCAACTTGACCGTACTTTGGAGTCCTGAGTTACCACAAGGTTGGAAGGAATTCTGTGCTAAGGTGAGCGTTGACACCTCATCTATCCAATACGAGAATGATACCCTCATGCGTGAAGTACGTGGCGAGGACGACTATGGTATCGCTTGCTGCGTTTCTTACCAAGCTATTGGTCGTCAAATTCAGTTCTTCGGTGCTCGTTGCAACTTAGCAAAGGCCCTCTTGTTGGCTATCAATGGTGGTCGTTGCGAAAAGACGGGTACGGTAATGCTCGAAGGCATTCCTACGCTCACCTCTGACGTATTGAACTATGACGAGGTATTGAAGAACTATAAGCTCGTACTTAAGCAGATTGCACGCATTTACAATGATGCGATGAACATCATTCACTACATGCACGACAAGTACTACTACGAGAAGGCACAGATGGCGCTCATCGACACTGATCCCGCTATCAACATCGCCTATGGTGCTGCCGGTCTTTCTATTGCTATCGACTCTCTCTCTGCTATCAAGTATGCCAAGGTAACAGCTAAGCGCAACGACATTGGCTTGACTGAAGGCTTTGACATCGACGGTGAGTTCCCATGCTTCGGTAATAACGACGACCGCGTTGACCACCTTGGCGTTGACCTCGTTTACTACTTCGACGAAGAGCTGAAGAAGTTGCCCGTTTACAAGAACGCACAACCTACCCTTTCTTTGCTCACCATTACGTCAAACGTAATGTATGGCAAGAAGACGGGTGCAACTCCCGATGGCCGCGAAGCAGGTGTAGCTTTCGCTCCAGGTGCCAACCCCATGCACGGACGTGACAAGAGCGGTGCAGTTGCTTCTTTGGCTTCAGTAGCTAAATTGCGCTACCGCGACTCACAAGACGGTGTTTCTAACACGTTTAGCATCGTACCCCAAAGTTTGGGCCGAACTGCTGAAGACCGTGTTGAGAACCTCGTTACAATGATGGACGGCTACTTTACCAAGGGTGCACACCACCTCAACGTGAACGTGCTCAACCGCGAAATGCTTGAGGACGCTATGGAACACCCCGAGAAGTATCCTCAACTCACCATTCGCGTGAGCGGTTACGCTGTTAACTTCGTAAAGCTTTCTCGCGAACATCAGTTGGAGGTAATCTCACGCTCATTCCACGAACGTATGTAATACACGCACCAAAACATTAAATATTCTATCCACTTTCAATCACTATGCAAAGTTTTATACTATCTTTGCATAGTGTTTTTTTACATTATAAATCTAACCATTTAACATGAAGAATATTTACCTATTACTCTCCGCTGCCCTCGTTTTGGGCGCTTGCCAAAGTGATGCTTTAGACGAAGCTTCCGTTCAACCCAACACTCCTACAACCACTATTACCCCTACCCCACAAGTTTCTTTTGCACAACCCGATGGGGCCGTTAAACTTAGCAACAACACTGCACAGGCCGTATGGCAACTCCTGCAAAAGGTGTCGCCCGAACAAGCCTTGCAATTAGGCGAAACCGAAATAACCGATGCGCAGTACGCTGAAATTAAAGAATTTGTGGAAGAAGCCGGTGCTGAAAACGTGGATCCTGCCAGCCCCTCTTTGAAGGTGATCGCCGACCACATTCGTGCTTGCACGTTCTCGGTTGCCGACGGTATTGCGCCGGGCAATGAAGGTCGCGCTTATGTGCTTCGTCGCATCTGCCGCCGTGCCATTCGTCATGGCTACAAGCTCGGTGCTCGTAAGCCCTTCTTCGCCGGTCTCGTGGACGCTCTCGTGGCCGAAATGGGTGACGCATATCCCGAAATCAAGAATCCGAAGATTAAGGCCGTGTTGGCCAAAGAAGAAGAACGTTTTGCTCAAACGCTCTCTCAAGGCATGGAAATGCTCGATAAGGCCATCGCTGAAACCAAAGACGGCGTCTTGGACGGCAAGGTTGCCTTTAAGCTTCATGACACGTACGGCTTCCCTGTGGACTTGACCGCTGACGTTTGCCGTGAACGCGGTTTAACTGTGGATATGGAAGGCTTTGAAGCCGGCATGGCCGAGCAACGCGAAATGGCTCGCGCCAATGCGAAGTTCAAGATGGCCGCAGGGCTTGAATATAACGGTGCCGACACCGAATTTACGGGCTATGAAAAGACGGCTGACGAAGGCTGTCAAGTGATTGCTTTGTACGTGGACGGTCAAGCAACCGAAGAAGCCGCTGCGGGCGACGACTGTGTGGTTGTGCTCAATACGACGCCTTTCTATGGCGAAAGCGGCGGTCAAGTGGGCGATACCGGTACGATGAAAAACGGTACGACAATCCTTAATGTCATCGATACGCAAAAGATCAAGGCTCATGTGACGGGGCACCATGTGCACGTTGCCGAAGGTAGCGTTAAGGTCGGTGACGTCTTTGACGTTCAAGTCGATGCGGCTCGTCGCGATGCTTGCCGTCGCAATCACTCCTGCGCTCACTTGTTGCAATACGCACTTCGTGAAGTGTTGGGTGATCACGTGCAACAACGCGGCTCTTGGGTGGGCCCGGACGTTGCTCGTTTTGACTTCTTAAATAATGAAGCCATGACGGTGGAACAAATCCACGCTGTGGAAGACATCATCAATCGCGAAATTTTGGCCAATCACGAAGTTCGCTGTGAATTGATGAGCATTGAAGACGCCAAGAAGACGGGCGCTACGATGCTTTTCGGCGAAAAGTATGGTGAAACGGTTCGCGTGCTTCACATCGGTCCCTCTACCGAATTGTGCGGTGGTACGCACGTGGCTCGCACGGGTGATATCGGCTCCTTTAAGCTTTTGAGCGAATCGGGTATTGCAGCCGGCATTCGTCGTATCGAAATGACGACGGGTTTAAATGTCGTTGCCTTTACGCGTAAGCAAGAAACGATGATTAAGGATACGGCAGCCGCTTTGAAGTCGCCGATCGACAAGTTAGTGGACAAGGCTCACGGCACATTTGAGCAAGTGAAAACGTTAAAGACCGAAATCGGTCGTTTAAACTCCAAGATTGCCCAAATGTTGACGCAAACCTTGGTCGCAAGCGCCAAGCCCTTCGGTGATTATCAATTGCTCGTGGCTCAGGCTCACGATGTAGACGCAAAGGCACTGCGAGGCATGGCTGAATCGATTCGCGACAAGCTCGGCACGGCCGTGGTGGTGCTTGCTTGTGTGAGCGACGAAGGCAAGGTGCAAATCGTCTGTGCAGTTACGAAGAGCTTGACCTCTCGCGTTAAGGCCGGTGAAGTGGCCGGTCACGTTGCTGCTTTGATGGGCGGTCGCGGAGGCGGTAAGCCCGATTGCGCCATGGCCGGTGCGACCGATGCTTCGAAGTTAACGGAAGCTTTAGCCTCGGTTGAAGGCTTCTTAGCCGGTAAGTAATCGCTATGGCAGGGGATATTCAAATCGATGCTCGGATTGACACGTGCGGAACGTGTTGTCCGATGCCGGTGCTAAAGACCAAAAAGGCGCTTGCCACAATGCAAAGTGGTCAAGTGCTTGAGGTCTTGGCAACCGATCCCGCCAGTGTGGCCGATCTGAAGCAATTTGCGGCACAGACCGGTCACACGGTCCTGTCACAGGAAAAGGTTGAAGGCCACTTTGTGCACTTAATTCGAAAGCACTAAAGCCGATTCGAGACAAACAACGCCGCAAAGGGTATCCGATGCGGCGTTGCTGTTTTGCGGTTTCAGTGTGTGCGCTCAATTAATGAGGCAGACGCTTAATGAGTGAGGACGTATCCCAACGGTTGCCACCCATTTCCTGAACTTCTGCATAGAAGCGATCAACCATTTCTACGACGGGCAGTGTTGAGCCGTTGGCTTTAGCCTCTGCCATACAAAGTCCCAGATCTTTTCGCATCCAGTCAACAGCAAAGCCGAAATCGAATTGATCGGCAATCATGGTCTTGCCGCGATTGTCCATCTGCCAGCTTTGAGCCGCTCCTTTCCCGATCACTTTTAAGACCAATTCCATATCAAGCCCGGCGTTTAGCCCAAAGGCAATCGACTCAGAAAGCGCTTGCACGACGCCGGCGATGCAGATTTGGTTGCACATCTTAGCGAGTTGCCCACAGCCGCTTTCGCCAATGCGGGTGACGGCTTGAGCAAAAGCACCGATCACAGGTCGCACGGATTCAAAGACTTCGGCATCGCCCCCACACATCACGGTCAAGACGCCGTTAACGGCGCCGGCTTCGCCACCTGAGACCGGGGCATCAATAAAGTGAAGGCCGGCTTCTTTTGCCTTGGCGTAAAGCTCACGCGCCACTTGGGCGCTGTCGGTTGTGCAGTCAACAAGCACAGCACCTTTTTTCATGCCAGCAAAGGCACCAGTTTCGCCCAACACCACGCTTCTGAGGTCATCATCGTTACCCACACAGGTAAAGATGACGTCGGCATCTTTAGCGGCTTGAGCGGGCGTCTCGGCAACCGCCCCTTTATGTTCTTTTGCCCAACGAAGTGCTTTTTCGGTCGTGCGGTTATAAACCGTCACGCGGTGGCCGGCAGCGGCTAAGTGGCCTGCCATTGGATAGCCCATCGTGCCCAAGCCGATAAAGGCAACGGTTTTGGCGGGCACGGATTCATACGTTTTAGCCATGTCAAAATCCTTTCAATCACTAACCAAACTCTAACTAAAAGGGCGCCCCAATTGTGTTGGCGGCGCCCTGTGCTTTAAGTGTTACTTCGAACCCTGATTAACGAACACCGCGTTCCTTAATCGTTGCTTCGGCAATCTCGACACACTTACGAGCCAAGGTTGCCGTCGGGTCCACAATGGCAACGGTCTTGCCGGCTACGGCAAAGTCATCGCATTCGTGGAAGATCAAGGGCAATTCGGTGCAACCGAGGATGAGCACGTTGCAATCGTGAGCTTGCACCATGTATTCGGCTGCTTTGTAGAGTTCATCGTAGCAAACGCCCGTTGTGAAACCGGCCTTGGCCCCTTGCGGACCATAAATGGCACTCATCACGAGCTTTTGATGTTCTTCATCAGGCGTAAACATCTTCATGCCCATGGCATCGGCCTTCTTGCCGTAGATGCCCGTGGCAATCGTGCCGCTTGTGGCCAAAAGACCGACGCGAGCATCATCTCCGAACTTGGCTTTGATTTCATCGAGCATCGTTTGTTGCATGTCGATGAAGGGTACATCCAAGTGACGCAACAGACGCGGTAAGAATGCGTGAGCGGTGTTGCACGGAATGATGATGTAATCGCAACCGTCGTTTTGCAGACGCTTGGCGCAGTTATACATGGCAATCGTGGGATCGGGGCCGTCGTTTAAGAGACAGGCCGTGCGGTCATCGATTTGCGGGTTTTGTTCAATAACGACCTTGAAGTGTTCTTGGTCGGTCTTGGCGGGGCTTGCCTTTACGATCTTGTCGTAGAGGTCAACCGTTGCGGCCGGTCCCAAACCGCCGATCAAGCCGAGTTTAAAGGGTTTGGGTAACTTTTGCGTCGATTGAACAAGAGCGGCCTTCGCAAACGCTTCAAAGACGTCTACGGCCGCAATGCCGGCTTTTTGCATGCAGGCAACTTGCAAGGCAAATTGCGTGCAGTTCGGAATGATCACTTGAGCACCCTTGGCAACGAGGCGGCCTGCGATTTCTGCCAACGCTTTACCGCATTCTTCATTGGGACCTTGAGCTCGGATTTGTTCACGCAATTCATTGAGTTTTTCGGTGTCGGCTTCATCGGGCATCACAAACGTCATGCGTTGAGAAAGGTCGCATGCGCCGTCCAAACAAGCCGAGGCGTTACCGGCATCAAGCACACCCACGGTTCCCATCGAGGGATCCATTTGGGCCATCAAAGCCGTCTTCATATCAAGAATAGGCGTTTGGATTTCGCGTTGGATTTCGTGGATGTAGGGGCCGCACTTAAAGTCGGGCACAAGGATGAGATCGGCACCAAGATCGGCCAAGAGTTCACATTCGTTAAAGATAAAGATCTTGCGGTCGCTTACAGCAAAAACAGGATCGGGGTCAATTTTGAAGGTATCTTCAGTCATCAACACGCAAACGTCATCGCCCGCTTCGGCCAAAAGTTTTGTTTTGACCTTTCCGGCAAGCCATGTGTTCTTTGCCTTTCGCCCGCCTTGGAACGTCTTGTTCGCCATGAGCTTCTTCCGGCAGCGCAGCCATGTATCAGACGATACCAGCCCCTCGCTGGGAGCAAGAACAAGTATCTGATCTTTCAGGTGCTTGTTTTTTCTTTCCTGCACATCCCGGCCCTGATAGAGATAGCAGCCGTTTGTTCCGGCAAAATCTGTCGCTTCATTGACTACCACCGTCCCCTGACTTTTGAAGAACTCGTACATATCGAGGTCGGCCTGCGCGTAAATGGGATTTCTCAAAAGCTGGGAGATAAAGCCCCGTGTCATTTCCTTGCCGTAGATCAGGATGCCCTCGTCGGCAAAGTAACGGGCGATGTCCCCGAAAGAGGTTGCGGGCTGAGAGTACATTTCAAACATCAGCTTTGCAATATCTGCCGTTTCCGGGTCAGGCTTCATCATTTTTGTGCGGATGCCCTCAATGGTGGTCGGCTCCAGTTGGAAGCCGTAGGGGGCCGCGCCGCTCATGTGAAAACCGTGCTGGCAGCGGGAATAGTAGGCATCGGTCACGCGCTTCTGGATGGTTTCACGTTCAAGCTGGGCGAACACAATGCAGATATTCAGCATGGCCCGCCCCATCGGGGTGGACGTGTCAAACTTCTCCGTGGAAGATACGAACTCAACATTGTATTCCTGAAAAGTTTCCATCATGGTTGCGAAGTCCAGAATGGAACGGCTGATACGATCCAGCTTGTAGACCACTACGCGCTTGATCAGGCCCCGGCGAATATCGGCCATCATTTCTTGGAACTTGGGCCTGTCGGTATTCTTGCCGGAATAGCCCTTGTCGGTGTACTTGCGGAAATTGCCTCCTCTCAATTCATACTTGCAGAACTCAATCTGGCTTTCAATGCTGATACTGTCCTTGCGGTCAACGGACTGTCTGCCATAAATGGCATCTTCACGAATAATCATTTGGTGCTCCTTTCCGTGTAGGAGCTACCAAACCTTACACCTATATTATACCTCTGGCAGCCCCGCATCTCAAGGATGTCCCGCATTAGTGCATCTGCGCCCGTCCCGGCGCATACTTCACAAAGACCTCATACAGACAGCTTTCAATTTCACGCTTGCGCTTATCCCGTGCTCGGGGAGAGAGCATCGGGGTCAGGTTTTCCACGGTGATGGATTTGCCCTGAAAAGACGCGGTTTTGACTTCCTTGTGATAGCCGACTCTTGCCTCCGTCATCTGAAAACCTCCTATAACAATCAGCGGTGTGAATAGATTTGATGGTTTCCCGTTGTCCGTGGGGAAACGTGAAAGGACGGCACAAAAGCGCCGTCCTTTGACCTTGCCCCACCTCTGGCCACGATGACCAGAAGCAGCGGGACAGTTGTTTTCCGTTTCAATCCACAAAAGAGGGAGCCGCCGCGCCGGAATGGTTTGGGCTGTCATAAGACAGAAAGACCCGGTTTGACGGCTCCCTGTATGATTGTTGTGTGCCGTATTTGCCACGCATCCCCGGCACGGGGAGTATTCCAGACCGCCGATGGCTTCGGCTGCATAGCCCCACAGTACCGCTGCCCGTGGAGGGCTGGCGCATACCGCAGGGACTCCCCCTCAAGTCTGTGGGAGGGCGTGAGCAAGTTTCATTATCCTCCGCGCTGTCCTCGCGCCCGGTTTGCCAGCACCGGGTCAAAGGCTGCGTTGATCGCTCGGCCAGCTTGTCCATCACCTCCTGAACTGGCTGTCGTGGCGGCGCACCTTACGTCGCTATCACGCGGATTTCGTATCGGGAATACTGTCTATTCAGTTTTCAAGGCGAGGAAGAAAACTCCTCTCACCTATCAGGAGGTTTCGGGGGCAAATGTACTCCCTCTTACAGAGATTTTTTCAAAATATTTTTCATAGCGGCCAGCCCGCGCTCAATGGAGCAGCAGATGCGGCTCCGGCCAACGCCCTCGGCTGCCGCGATCTCGGCCTTGCTCATGCCGAGAAGATAGTGCTGGTACACACGCCGGGCCTGCGTGGGCGGGAGCTGGGTCAGCGCGTCATAGAGGGCAAACGTGGTTTCCCGCGCCTCAATGTACTCGTCCGGGGTCATGGGCTGGCGGAGCACGTCGGCCTCAAAGCCGGGATCGGTGTCCAGCGAGCACTCGCCATTTCTGCGCTTCTGCCGCTTGTAGCTGTCGCACAGGCGGCCTCCCATAGAGAGGGTGGCGGCGATCTCGTCCGAAACTTCCAGCATCACATTTTCGGTCATATAGGGGTAATACCGTTTCAGGTTGATAGTCGTCATAATTGTCCTCCATTTCAAAAGGTGGTTGGTGAGTGCGGATTGAAATGGAGAACAGGCGGCCCCCGGCACCTTGGAGCCTCTGGCCACCGTGACCAGAAGCAGGGGCATATAAAAGTGCCCGCACAGCATGACGCTATACGGACGCAAGCAAATAAATATCTTGTTACATGATGTTTAATTTCACTTTCAAAGCCGGACTGCTCTGATGGAGGGGCTACGCTTTTTTTAGCTGGTGCAGATCATGAACGCTATGAAAAAGCAGAATGGACACGGCGGCAATCCCCCTATGTGCCGCCGTGGAGTTACACGGTGTCGGGGCTTCGCTGGTTTAGGATAGACGAAAAGAAACGGCGGCTCTGAAAATCAAAGCCGTCGCTTCATGGGCGCGTGAAAATGCATCTGCGTTACGACGGCTTTTTTCTTTTGCCGTCGTGCGGCAGTTATGTTCTATATACTTTTGCAAGCTACTCCATTTCTCGATACCGCGCCGCGATTTCTTCTGTAATCGGCAGTAGCTGACAATCTTCGATCGAATACACCTGATCGCATAACTGCTCAATATCCTTATAATGGTGTGAAGTCAGAAAAATGGTCTTGCCTTCCGCTTTCAGCATACGGATGATGGCCTTTACATCCTCATAGGTTTTGTAGTCCAATGCGTTAAAAGGCTCATCCAAAATCAGAATATCCTGCCCCTCCATAATTGCCTGTGCAAGCCCCAATTTCTGCTTCATGCCAAGAGAATAATTGTCTACTTTCGCCTTGTTATCGGGGTCAAGCCCCACTTTGGTCATGGTCTGCCGAATTTCTTTCTCTCCAATTTTCCCTTGAATGTCCGCAAGGAATTTCAGGTTTTGAAAGCCACTGTAAATACCGATAAAGCCAGGGGAATTGATAAATACACCCATATCTGCGGGGAAGTCACGACCATTTTTACCAATCTGCCTGCCACGCACATATACGCTGCCCTGATCTGGCTTCTCAAAGCCGCATATAATCTTGAACAGCACCGACTTTCCGCTGCCGTTAGCGCCAACCAAACCAACAGTTGTTCCCTGTTCTACAGACAGGGAAATATTCTGAAGAATTGCCCTGCCGCTAAAACTTTTTGATACATTTCTTACTTCAATATATGAACTCATATTCTGTCCTCCTAATTCAATATTTTCTTGTAGCCCCACATAAGGATTCCTGCAATCATCAGCGTTAAAATAGCGGCCTCTATACCAAAGGCGGACACAGCGGAAATTCCAATTCCCGGTTCCACAACAGAAATTCTTGTCAGGCTGGAAAGGCCAAAGGGCGAATAAGCTACCCAATTCCCCGGAAGGATACAGAGCAGATTTCCCGCCACTAACACAAGGAAACCGATTGTAACCTGTCTTGTGGCAATGTAGATGCCGAGCATAATCAGATATTGCACCAATATATCAAGGCACTTCATTAAAACCGCATAGAGCATAAGCCTGAAAGAAACGATTGTTAATCCAGTGCTGAATAGGGATGCCCCTATAAGGCCAGCCATAAGCCAAAAGATTATATATACCATGAGAAATATTATGCTGACCGATAAAATGCCCTTCACCAAATGCCTGCGGCCTTTCGAGCGCACAGAAACAAATATAGATTGCCCATTCACTGTTTGCTCCACAAAAGCGGCAAGCAGGTAAAGCGGCACACCGCTAATAATCAGCAGTTCAAGAAAAGGTAGAACTTGAAAATATCCGGTGCCATGTCCTGCGAACAGGGTATAAATCCATTCTACGCCTGATATGGCGGCACCATTACCCATCGCCTTGTAAATCGAAACTCCCAACACAACACCTAAAAGAATCAGCAGATTGCGAGGGATCATGAGCGCGTGAAAATAGTAGCCAGCTATATCACGGCGGGACAACGGTATATGCGGCAACTGCCCCCGCCACGCAAACCGAATAGATATAGCAATTATCAAAACAAGGAGCAGCAAGGTACAGGCGGTTATCTCAAAACGATGGGGCACGACCAAATTGTGGTGTAAAATCAGCAAATGATTAAAACTCGTCAGCGGAATATTTTGAATTGCCGGAAGCTTGATCCACACAGCCGAGAGGACATAAAGAACGATTACAATTCGGATCGTCCACTTTCTCCCAGTGAAATGTCCAATCCACATACAGATTCCAAATATCAGCCAACTTCCAATAAGCTGATAGAGGGTAAAACAGACAAACGCCTGCAAGGGACTGGCAAAAAGCTGTTCCAGAGTGGAAAATAACTCGGCTTCCGTTGCACCCGCAGCAAGGTTCCATTCGTTGCCTAAAGGTAATCCTATACCAGACAGAAGAATTGCCCCAGTTTGAACAGCCGTCAGAATGACTGCAATCAAACCGACCCCAATCCATTTTTTCAGAAAATAAGAATGGTAACTTTGAAACCGTAAGATTACTGGCTCTCCGTCGTCATCAATAAAGGAAAAGCAGCTTAACAGTACAATCGGCAGCACAAAATAGGTCAGATAGTAATGATCTGATACCGCCGACAAGATGTGCCGCTCGTATGCAATACCTCCGTTTAACCTCCCGCTGATGGAAAAAAGTATACATCCGGTAAATAGGGCAAGCGACTTTCCATATCCCCACAAACGGAGATCCTTTCTGATAAGCGCAATCATAACGGACTCCTAAATGGTTACGACAGCATTTTTCTTAGAAAGGAGAAACGCTGTCAGGCCAATCACAATGCTTAAAACGATTGGGCCAAAGAAGAAAGAGAAGATTGACACGACCTCTGGATTGACTGTTGTGGGATCAAAAGCTACGACCAGCCGCAGTCTCTCCAGGCAGAGAATAGCCAGGACAAAATTTTCTAAAATGGAATACATAAACGGCCCGGTAAGGATTACAAAAATGTTCTTGCAGTATAAAGCGAGGATAAATCCGAAGGTCATTACAAAAAGGCTGACTATGCCTCTCCAAAGGGACAGGGCAACTGCATATAACAGCGGGGTCTTTATAAATGCGTTTTCAAATATATGGCAAAACGGATTTTCAACGAAAGGAACCACTGGCGGTTTCACATAGAGGGCAAACACCGCCGATAGTATATAAGGAATCACAATAATACAAAGGGTTCCCAGCGCATATGCAATCCATTTGGCAGTCAGGTACTTCTTAATTTTCACTCGCGGCATGACATAGAGCAGGAAGTTGTTTTTGCGCTCGTAATACAAATTCCAGCATAGCGGCACCACATTCTCGAAGTTTATATCGTTGCCAGTTAAGGTTATAATATCCACTGTTTTGTCGTCAGTGTTTGGGTATATC
>ENA-UEQL01002191-UEQL01002191.1-human-gut-metagenome-genome-assembly--contig:-NODE-2191-length-13122-cov-5.071522_pt1 | contig 13122 bp, 7 predicted proteins | sample MGYA00242905_ERZ507926 | MGnify/ENA primary metagenome ERZ507926 (study PRJEB26167, sample SAMN06115531) | human gut metagenome | host: Homo sapiens | place: China:Henan | collected 2015-09-09 | study...
ATCCCGATAATTGATGCTGCCGCCGGCATTGAAATCGGCTCTTCCGTAGAACGGAATTCCCAACACTAATTTGTCGGCAGATACCCCTGCATTCAGGTATTCGTCTACGGAACGCTGGCAGTCCCAGTAATTACTTGGCTTGTTCAATGCTGATTGATGCTGGGGGGCATCAACCAGATCATAGGCCATGATATTGACGAAATCTACATACGGGTCTACGGCCTTTACATCAATATATTTATAGCCTTCGCCTTGGGGACGCTTGTCCATGCAATAACCTGCATAGGTCAATAGGGTGGACTGCCCCAACGCTGCACGCAGGTCTTTCATCAATAGGGTGAAGTTTTCCACATCTACCAACTCGTCATAGGCATTGCTGCCGAAGGTCATACCGGGAAATTCCCAGTCAATGTCAATACCGTCTATGCCCTCACTCGAAACAAAGGCTTTGCAGTCTTGTGCGAATTGCTTGCGCATTTCCGGACTCTTCGCCAGGGCGGAGAAACCTCCGTCCTGGGAATTGTCAGTATTGGAAACGCTATTGGTAAAAGAGAGTAATATCTTCACATGTGGATACTGGCTCTTTATTTTCTTTACCTTATCAAAACGGGATTTATCACCTTGCAGGCCAAACTTTTCATAAATTCCGTTTTTAACATATAATTCTGCAAAAGCGTAGTTTATGTGGGTCAGGTATTTGGCATCGGGTATGGATGTGCCATAATAAGTGACGTAGCCCAATGCAACCCGGCCTGCAACCTGCTCGGCCATTTCGGTCTCGCTGTCTTCATTTCCCGGAGCTGGCAGTCCGGGAATGTAGTCGTCATTGTGACATGCAGCTACAAGAAAGACAGTAGCTATTATAAATAGCAGTTTCCTTTTCATAGAGAGTGCATATTATTCAGAATCGGTTCCTGCTTCAGTCTTGAAGTAAGCATACCAGCCGCTGTCGTCCCAATCCACACCACCGCTATACTTGCCGGGATGATAGATTGTGATATAGTTCTCATCCAGTGTCAGCAGCCAAAATTTGTTGCTGCCTACGCTTTGTCCGTTGTCGTCATAATTTCCTCCGATGGTGGGGATGCTCGTTATCAGTTCACCCAGTACTCCGTCTTCCGGTTTTTCGTGTGTGAAGGAGAAAGTACCTTCTGCCTTCAGGTTTCCGCTGGCATCATAGGTTTTCATCTTGTTTCCGTCGAATTCGAATACCATGGACTGGTCTCCCGCTTCGGCGGCAGTGACATTGGCCCACCAGGCAAAATTTGATTCGGGAGTATAGCCTGCACTGGTATATTTCCAGCCTCCATGAGCCCCCATATTGCAGACGGAGCCCCAGCTGACTTCACGGAACTTCCAGGTCTTCTTGGCAGATTTGTCACTCTTGTCGGTTGCACCGGTGAAGTAAGTGGACCAATCGTCGAATACATTGGTCACAGTCACTACAACCGGATCTGTCTTGATAATCTGATTGGCGGAAATGCCCATATAGTAGATGGAATAGTCCGCATTGGACTCCATGATGACCGTAGCGTTGTCCGTGACCAGAGTCTTACTTTGTTTACTTCCTTCGCCCCCCCATTCTATGTGCCATGAACCGCCAATGTCCGGGCGGGAGTTTTTCAGGGCTATATACTGGTCGCCTTCCACTACTCCGTCTTGGTTGGGGAAGGGTTGGGTAATGGATATGGCGGCTTGTAATGCCTCTTTGGTTATGGGTGTACCGGCATCAGTCACATATTTGTCTCGCAAGTCTTCGTCTTCGATAGGATCGCATGCAGTAACGATGAAGGCTGAAGCAAGCATTGCTATCAATATTTTTGTTACTTTCATATTGTCTTTATTTATAGGTTAATACTCTTACATATTGTTCCAATCCGAGAACTGGGCAGATGCATCCCAGCCTGGATTCTGCTCAAGGACTCCATTGGAGATGTCGATTTCGTCTTGCGGAATGGGCCAGTAGCCTTGGGTTGCTTGTAGGCGTTTCTTATAGTCGAATTTTACCATCGGTACCACCGTAGCGGCATTTATTATATTGAACCCGGTCTGTTTGTTGAGTATGTCACCGGCTTCCTCAAGCGAAGGACCCGACCAGCGAAGGATATCCCACCAGCGGATGGACTCGAATGCAAGTTCCCAGCGGCGTTCCTGCTTGATGGCTTCCAGGGAGTAGGCCACCGGAGCCAAGTGGGAGCGGGCACGTACCTTGTTCAGACCCGTAGCGTCTTGTTTCAGCTCGGACTGCATGAGCAGGACGTCGGCAAAACGGATATGAATCAAGTCGGCAATTTGGAGTAGCTGTTGGGATGTCTGCGAAGATATTCCGGGGAACATCTGCTTGCCGAAAGGTTCGATTTTGCCTTTATTGTAGGAATTGATATTGATGTATTTTTTCTGGAAATAGCCGGTTTGTTCATAGTAACGATAGGATACGGTATATTCCGGTTCACCCTCGTCCATGGTGCAGTCCATCAGCACATTGCCGGCAACATTCGGATCAAGTGCTTTGTACGACCATATGGAACCGGTCAGACGGGGATCCTCCTTGTAACCGTCCGTATAGGTCTGCTTGGCGGCCCAGTCTTTCCATTCGTTGACCATAGCCGGAGATACGGGGCCAGCTCCCCAACCGGTGCCGAAGGGATAACTGTCTTTGTTGGAATAGTTGTCGGCAGACGGTGAATAGAATTGCGCGCATGTGTTGGAGAACCAGGTATAGGTCCAGTCGGATTTCAGGTTATGTTTGTTGGCGAATAAAGTTTCGTCGGAACTGTTTCCTTCCCATTTCAGGTTATGGTTGATAACGTATTGGTAACGGAACCCTTCGGTATTGTCTTCGGTAGCATCGTTGGTGTAGGCCCAGATGTTGCGTTGGTCGGACACCAGTTTATGACCGGAGTTGTTTACACAGTCATCTATCCAAGAGATGACCTCCTCTTTGGTAGTTCCGTTGGGGAGTTCGTTTTTTTCGTAGCGTCCGGTATAGAAAAGGAATACACGTGCCATCATGGCTTCGGCAGCATATTTTGTAGCGTGTCCGGTCATGTCTGAGCCTTTCGGATAAATCTTTGCCGGCATCATTTCGATAGCGTTTTTCAAGTCGGCTGCAATCTGGGTGTAGATTTCGTCTACGGATGCACGCGGCAGGTTGGTACTTTCCAGTGTGGTGCGTAAAGGAACTCCGCCAAAGACTTGTGCCAGCTCATAATAAGCCATGGCACGCAGGAAGTAGGACTCACCGAAAAGTCGGTTACGTTCGCTCTCGCTGGACCATGATTTCACATTCTCCATTGTGTTGATGGCATTGTTGGCACGGTTGATAAGGGTGTAGCAACGGTCCCAGATGCCGGCAAATGTATTCAGATTGCCACTGTACATAAGGAAGTTGGTGGCACAGTTGTTGGAGTAGGAGAGGTTGCCTCCCAGACAGTCGTCACCTGCCAACTGGGCAATGTAATACTGGGAAGAGGTTTCAGGACTTTCAAACAACAGATGGGCGTATATGGCCGTCACCATCTCTTGGGCATCCTTTTCTGTCTCCGGGAAGTTGGCGGTTGTCTTTTCGGTCAAAAGTTCCGAATCGAGGAAGTTTTCGCATCCTGAAAGAAGAATCAGTATTGCTGATGCTATGAATAATATCTTTTTCATAATTTCTTCGGTTAATTAGAATTTTACATTTAAGCCTATCATATAGGTACGTGCACTGGGGTAGTAGCCCAGGTCGATGCCTGATGCCCAACCATAATCGTCGCCACCGTAACCGATTTCCGGGTCCATACCGGAATAGCCGGTGAAGGTAAAGAGGTTCTGTGCGGTCAGATATAGGCGCAGCTGTTGTACCGGTAACTTCTTGAATGCTTTCTTGAAGTCGAATCCCACAGTGATGTTCTTTATCTTGAGATAGTCTCCATCTTCGATATAAATGTCTGATACTCTGTTCCAGTTGGAGCTGGAAGCGCTGGACAGTCTCGGGAACTTGTTGGACGTACCTTCGCCGTGCCAGCGTTGGAATATCTCTGCTGTATAGTTATTCAAGGGTGAGGAGGAGAAGTCACGATAACACTTCAGAATCTGCTGGCCGAATGCGCCGTAAGTAGTGATTGAGAAGTCAATGGCCTTCCAGCTGGCATTCAGGGAAAGTCCCATTGTCAGGTCGGGATTCGGGTTACCTATCATAGTACGGTCATTGGCATCGAGCGTACCGCTATTGTCGGTGTCTGCCCAGATTACGTCACCCGGCTGTGTCTTGTCGCCGTTCAGTTTCGGACCTTTGTAGTTGTCTATCTGTTCCTGGTTCTGGAATATGCCGTTACTCTTGTAGCCGTAGAAGTAGCCGATGGGTTTGCCTACTTCAGCACGGAAGCACTCTTCGGCTCCTTCCCACAGAACGCTGCCGCTACCGTGGATGATTCCGTCTTTGTTGGCAATCTTGGTCACTTCATTCTTGTTGTGAGCAAGGGTCAGGTTGGCTCCATATTGGAAATCCTTTCCGATGTTGTCGTTCCAGTGGAGTCCTACTTCAATACCCGTGTTTTTTACATTACCGCCATTGACGGACACTGCATTGGCACCGAAGGAAGAGAGTACCGGAGCCGTAACCAGCCAGTCTCTGGTATTTTTGTTATACCAGTCGAATTCAAAGCCCAGGCGGTTGTTCAAGAAGCGTGCATCGATACCGAAATTCAATTGCTCCTGTGTTTCCCAGGTAAGGTCCGGGTTGGTCAGTCGGTAGGCGTATGAACCGGTACTGATGAGGTCCATGGAGTCGCCGAACGTATAACCGCCATATCCGTTGTTGGAAGTTATCAGTGAAAGATATTGGAAAGTAGATACATTACAGTTACCGTTTTGCCCCCAGGAAGCGCGTAGCTTTAAGAAGTCCAGCCATTTGATTCCTGACATGAAGGACTCGTTGCTGATAACCCATCCTGCGGATACTGAAGGGAAGTATCCCCAGCGGTGTCCGCGGGCAAAAGTGGAGGAACCGTCCGCACGCATGATGACAGAAGCCATGTATTTCTCCTGATAGTTGTAGTTGACACGTCCGAAGAAGGAGGCGATGGAACCTTCCCCGTTAGGCTTGCCAGTCAAGGAGGACACACTGTTGGCGGTCAATGGAACATTGGACAAATAAGCGTGCTTGAAGTCATAGAAGTTTGAGCCTATGGCTGAACCGCTCATTTCTTCTCCCATACCCCATTTTTCAATACTCTGACCTACCAGGACGTCGATGTTATGGTCATCGATATTGAAGATGTAGTTGGCTGTATTGTCCCATGACCAACGGTTATACATAGACATGGATTGGGTAACCTTGTCTTCTGCGTTGTTGAGTGACGCACTCAGATAATCGAATCTCGGCAAATAGGAACGATAACTGGAGGCTCCCATGATGTAACCGAACTGGCTCTTGATACGCAGGTTCTTGATGGGTTGCAGTTCTGCATAGAAGCTGCTCTGCATGTAATGGGACTTGCTTAGGTTCTGGTTCATATAGTAGTCCAGATAAGCTATCGGGTTTTTATTGGCTCCGTTGGAGATATCCCATTTGTAGTTGTCCTTTTCCTGGTCTGCGTAGAGGTAGTAGTCTCCGTCTGAATTGTAAGGGTGCATCAACGGGCTCATGATGAGCATATTGTGCACTCCGTTCCAATAAATGCCGCCGGTTCCGAATGAACATTGTGTTTGCGAATATTTGTAGTTGATGGTTTCGCCCACTTTCAGGAAGTCAAGATTGCCTTTTTTCATGACTACGTGGTCCGAGTTGACGCGGAAGTTGTAGCGGTTCATTTCAGGAAATTCGCCGGGAACTCCCATGGTGGCTTCTTGGTTGGTGTATGAAATACCTATGGCATATCTGGAACGGTCTGTTCCTCCGGTGATGTTGACTGCGTGGTTCTGTACCAATGCATCTTCATTCAGCACTTCCTTCAGCCAGTTTGTCCCTTTCCATGTTCCGTTCTGTATGGCCTGCAAATCCCTTTCCGGAATATAGGTCGCCCAGTTGTACGGACTCAATCCGTCCATTACACGGCCTTCATCCTGCATCATCATGTACTCTTGGGCATTGAGGATAGTAGGGATTTTGTAGAGGTTCTGCACGCCGACATAGCCGTCGTAACTGACTTCGGCAACGCCGGTTTTACCTCGTTTGGTGGTAATCAGGATAACGCCGTTGGCAGCACGCGCACCATAGATGGCGGCGGAAGCGGCATCCTTCAAGACGTCCAAAGATTCAATGTCACTCGGGTTCAGCCCGTCGATGCTACCGTTGGCAACTCCATCTACCACATAAAGCGGGGAGAAGGTTCCGGTAGTACCGATACCGCGGATATTCACCTTAAAGCCCGAACCCAGGAAGCCGTTGTTTTGCGTGATGTTGACACCCGGTGACTGGCTCTGCAAAGCGCCCAGGGCATCCACAGTGTTCAGCTTGGCTATGTCTTCTCCTTTCACTTGTACAGTGGCGCCGGTGACAAGTTTCTTTTTCTGTACACCGTAACCGACAACAACTACTTCATCCAGTAGTTCGGAATCTTCTGTAAGGGTGATTTTCATGTTGGCATCTGCTTTGGCTTCCTGCGTCTTATAACCGATGTAGGAAATGACCAGGGTGGCACCTCTTTTTACGTTTAGCGAGAATTTACCGTATAAGTCGGTGGTAACTCCATTGGTAGTACCTTTTTCCAAGATACTTGCTCCGATGATAGGCTCTCCATTCTGGTCGACAACAATACCGCGGGCTGTTTGTGCCTGCATCTGTTCTGTCACTCCGAATGAATTTTCCGAGTAGGTCTCTATTGCCATGATTTTGCTGCTTCCTATAAATAGGGAGGCGATGGCAATTGCTGTGAGGATTTTGTTGTTCGATGTTCCTCGTTTACGATTTTCATTCATAATAGATGTTTTTTGTTTAAGCTAATGGATCTCAAAATAAATAGGTTGAATAGAAGATGACACTAATAGTGTCTTGGGGCTTTCGGGTAAATCATAGGCATTCATTGTTTTTCTAAGGTTACTATATATAATATGGTATATTCTTGGTTAATATCAATGTGCTTTCCAGAGCTTCCGGATTGTTGTTATCAAATATAATCCTAATTTTCATTATTTAAAATATAGAATCGTATGTATTAAAATATGTTGTCCATTATTTTATTTGCTTAAGAAATTTGCGTGAATGAAATCTTGTTTGAGAGCAAACTTGGTTGCATGTTTTTGATTTTGTGCTAAAATCAGTTAATATATTGATTTTTATGCTATTGGTTTATGTTTTTTAAAACTATTGTAAATAATATTCTTGGTTTGGGAAATCTTATTTAAGTCTCGTTAACTAAATATGCACTGTCTGTAATTACTTCGAATAAAAAAAAGGAGCTTTGTCTTGCTTGGGATTTAGTTAAAATATATGTTGTTTGTTCATTTGCAAAACTTGTTGTACCTTTGCAACCGGATTTAAAATGTATGATGCCGTGAATAGCGGTCGTGTATTCTAGAACACCACGTAAAAAACAGGAGTATGAAACAAAAAGTATCTGTACCTTTTATGTTGCTGGGCATTCTGTTCAATGTATGCTTGATTGCAGCCAATCTTCTTGAGACTAAAGTTATCCAGGTTTTTGGTATTACCGTAACAGCCGGATTGCTGGTCTTCCCGATTTCTTATATTATCAACGATTGCATAGCCGAGGTTTGGGGCTTTCGTAAAGCCCGCCTGATTATCTGGAGCGGTTTTGCCATGAACTTTTTTGTGGTAATGCTGGGACTGATAGCCGTGGCGTTGCCTGCCGCCCCTTTCTGGGATGGTGCCGCGCATTTCAATTTTGTTTTTGGAATGGCGCCCCGTATTGTCATAGCCAGTCTGACGGCATTCTTGGTGGGCTCTTTTCTGAATGCCTACGTAATGAGCCGCATGAAACTGGCAAGCAACGGGCGTAATTTCTCCGCACGTGCCATTTGGTCGACGGTGGTTGGTGAGACGGCAGACTCGTTGATTTTCTTTCCGGTGGCGTTCGGAGGAATCATTGCATGGCGGGAGTTGCTGGTGATGATGTGTATCCAGATTCTGCTGAAGTCCATGTACGAGGTATTGATACTGCCTGTGACTATCCGTGTGGTAAAAGCTATTAAGCGGATAGACGGTAGTGATGTCTATGATGAAGGCATCTCCTATAAAGTATGGAAAATAGGCGATATTTAAAGCCCCTTACCCGTAGTGAGGGGAAATCAGTTATTATGTCAAACAAATAATTAGCAATGCCCTCTCTGTTTCCCTCCCTCCCTACGGGGGAGGGCAAGGGGAGAGGCTTTTAACAAGATGAATAGGGACACTGCTTTGGTGGTATTCAGTGGCGGGCAGGACTCGACCACTTGCCTCTTTTGGGCAAAACGTGAATTTAAGAAAGTGTATGCGCTGAGTTTTCTGTATGGACAGAAACATCAGAAGGAAGTGGACTTGGCGAGGGCCATTGCCCGTAAGGCAGGTGTGGAGTTCGAAGTAATGGATGTTTCCTTTATCGGCCGGCTGGGACATAACTCATTGACAGATGCCGGCATGGAGATGGACCAGGAGAAGCCGGCAGACAGCTTTCCGAATACTTTTGTGCCGGGACGCAATCTGTTTTTCCTGAGTATAGCCGCCGTCTACGCCCGCGAGCGGGGGATTAATCATATTGTGACGGGGGTGTCGCAGACCGATTTCAGCGGTTATCCCGATTGCCGGGATGCTTTCATCAAGTCGCTTAACGTGACGCTGAACCTGGCTATGGACGAGCAATTCGTACTGCACACACCACTGATGTGGATTGACAAAGCGGAGACCTGGGCGCTGGCAGACGAGCTTGGAGTGCTCGAACTTATACGTCACGAAACGCTGACTTGTTATAACGGTATCCCGGGAGATGGTTGTGGACACTGCCCGGCATGCACGTTGCGCAGAGAAGGATTGGAAAAGTTTTTGGCTTCTACTAAATGAGGCACACTTGTATCACTAAAAATATATGGCTATGACAGAATTGAAAGACCAACTTTCCCTTTTGGGGAGAAAGACAGAATACCGTCAGGACTATGCCCCCGAAGTATTGGAGGCATTTGATAACAAGCATCCCGGCAATGACTACTGGGTGCGTTTCAACTGCCCCGAATTCACCAGCCTCTGTCCCATCACGGGGCAACCGGACTTTGCGGAAATCCGTATTTGCTATATCCCCGATGTCAAGATGGTAGAGAGCAAGAGTTTGAAACTCTACTTGTTCAGCTTCCGCAATCATGGTGCTTTCCACGAGGATTGCGTGAACATCATAATGAAAGACCTCATTCATTTGATGAACCCTAAGTATATTGAGGTGACGGGTATCTTCACCCCGCGCGGAGGCATCTCCATTTATCCGTATGCCAATTACGGACGTCCCGGCACGAAGTTCGAGCAGATGGCAGAGCATCGTTTGATGAACCGTGAATGAGGACTGTTTTTGAAGGCCTCCGTAAATAATAAAGGGAGGCTTTGGGAGCAAATGATTGTTGCGCCGCTATATTTTATATTCTTGCTTACTAAAAACTATTCGTCCGACATATGTTTAATTATCGTCCAACAGCTATCGGACGATAATTAAACATATGTCGGACGATAATGTAACGACTGTCGGACGAATAGTCTTTAGTCAATGAAACATTAACCTGCTACCATCTTGGAAAGAATCTTTCCTATAGAGGATAGTAGGGGATGACTTTTGCAAAGATATAGACGATTCTTTAATAAAAATAGCGCCTTTTCCCAAAGACGCTATTCCCTCTTTATGACTTATTCACTACAAAGGGTTATTTTATTCTTTTGTAGCCATAGACAGCAAGGTTACCCAGTTCTTCTTCGATGCGCAATAGTTGGTTGTACTTCGCCATGCGGTCGGAGCGGCTCAGAGAACCGGTCTTGATTTGTCCGCTGTTGGTGGCAACGGCAATGTCTGCAATGGTGGCGTCCTCGGTTTCGCCGGAACGGTGAGAAGTCACTGTGGTATAACCGTGGCGGTGTGCCATTTCGATAGCATCCAGCGTTTCACTGAGTGAACCGATTTGATTGACTTTGATAAGGATGGAATTGGCGCAGCCCATGGCAATACCTTTTTCAAGGAATTCCACGTTAGTCACGAACAGGTCGTCGCCAACCAGCTGGCAACGGTTGCCGATGCGTTCGGTCAACTTCTTCCAGCCTTCCCAGTCGTTTTCGCTCATGCCATCCTCGATGGAGTCAATCGGGTAGTTATTAATCAAATCTTCCAAGTAAGCTATTTGTTCGTCGGCAGTACGTTTTTTACCATTTTCGCCTTCAAAGATGGAGTAGTCATAGATACCGTTCTTAAAGAACTCGGATGAGGCACAGTCCATACCGATTTTCACATCCTTGCCCGGTTCGTAGCCGGCAGCCTTGATGGCGCTCATGATGGAGTCCAGCGCATCTTCTGTTCCTGCCAGTGCCGGTGCAAAACCGCCTTCGTCACCTACGGCAGTGCTGAGGCCGCGGTCGTGCAACACTTTTTTCAAGGCGTGGAATACTTCGGCTCCCATGCGCAGGCCTTCACGGAAGGAAGAGGCGCCTACCGGCCGAATCATAAATTCTTGGAAAGCGATAGGAGCGTCGCTGTGTGAACCTCCATTGATGATATTCATCATCGGGACCGGCATTACGTAGGTATTTACTCCACCGATATATCTGTATAAAGGTATATCGAGATAATTGGCAGCGGCTTTGGCTACTGCCAGTGAGACACCCAGAATGGCGTTGGCACCCAGCTTGGATTTGGTAGGCGTGCCGTCCAACTCAAGCATCTTGTGGTCGATGGTACGCTGTTCCAGTGACGACCAGCCAATCAGTGCCGGTGCGATTATCTTGTTGACGTTTTCTACTGCTTTTAGTGTACCTTTACCACCGTAGCGTTGCTTGTCGCCATCGCGAAGTTCCAGCGCTTCGTGCTCGCCGGTAGAAGCACCGGAAGGCACTGCTGCGCGTCCCATAACACCGCATTCCAGAATAACGTCCACTTCTACTGTGGGATTGCCGCGTGAATCAAGGATTTCACGGGCTACAATCTTTTCAATTTTCATACTTAAACTTTAATAATTTATTGTCCGTTGTCTTGTTTTAATTTGCAGCAAAGGTCGTACAAAAAGGCATATTGGGCAATACCTATAAATAGGGGTTTTTCATTTCCCGGCTCCTCTTTTTTTAGATTTATTATTGATAATACCTATCAATGGTGATTGCATAATATGATATATACGATAAATCCACTCCATATAATTACCTACAATAAGTGATTGCACAGCTGGCTGTTAATAATGACCTTTGCACCGGTTTACTAACAACATTATAATTATTATAAAATTGAAAGCATATACACTTAAATTCTCGCTGCTGTTTTTCCTTCTGTTGGCTTCTCTGTCTGTACATGCGCAGAGGAGAGGAGGGATGATTTCGGGTAGAATCATTTCTACGGAAAAAGAAACGGTGGATTTTGCGACTGTTTATCTGAAAGGGACGAGTTATGGAGGAACCACGAATCAGGAAGGCCTCTATCACATCAAGGCGCCTGCCGGCGACTATACGCTGGTGGTGTCTGCCGTAGGTTATACAAAGGTGGAGAAAAAGGTGAAACTGGTCAATGATGAGCGGATGAAGCTGAACATAACCATCGCTCCCGAAACGCAACAGCTGGACGAGGTGACTATCGTTTCTACCGGAGTAAGCCGGGTGAAGAGGTCGGCATTCAATGCTGTGGCAGTCGATACAAAGGAACTCCAGAACACCACGAAGAATCTGAGCGATGCCTTGACCAAGGCTCCGGGCATGAAACTCCGTGAGTCGGGTGGGGTAGGTTCGGATATGCAGTTGATGCTGGACGGTTTTAGCGGAAAGCACGTCAAGGTGTTCATTGACGGTGTGCCGCAGGAAGGTGTGGGAAGCTCCTTCAGCCTGAACAATATTCCGGTGAGCTTTGCCGACCGTATAGAGGTATATAAAGGTGTGGTTCCCGTAGGTTTCGGAACGGATGCCATTGGAGGTGTCATCAACATCGTTACCAACAAGAAACGCCGGAACTGGTTCCTGGATGCTTCTTATTCTTACGGCTCGTTCAATACCCACCGCTCATACGTTAACTTCGGACAGACTTTCAAGAACGGTTTCAGCTATGAAATCAATGCCTTTCAAAACTACTCGGACAACGATTATCATGTAGATGTGCCGGTAAAGGATTTTGAGACGGGCAGTTTCAACGAAAGTGAGAAGGTGCGCGTGAAGCGTTTCAATGATACTTACCACAACGAAGCCATTGTGGCCAAAGCGGGTATTGTGGACAAAAGTTGGGCAGACCGGCTGATGTTCGGTTTCACCTATTCGCACATGTACAAGGACATACAGACCGGTGTACGCCAGAAGACAGTCTTCGGAGAAAAGCACCGCTTCGGCCATTCACTAATGCCTTCGATGGAATACAGCAAACGCAACTTGATAATCAAGGGGCTGGATATGGTGTTGACAGCCAACTACAATCGCAATGCCACTACGAATGTGGATACTGCCCGCTATGAATACAACTGGCTTGGTGAGAAACATCCGCTGAACAGTCCCGGCGAACAGTCCCGCCAGTATTCCCGTGCCGATAATGACAATTGGAACGGTACATTGACCTTGAATTACCGCATTGCCAGAGTCCACATGCTGACTTTCAATCATGTGTTGAGTGCATTCCAGCGTGATAATACTTCACTGTTGGCGGTGGAAGAACAGACGGATGCCATTGCCAAGCAGACCCGCAAGAATATCTCCGGTTTGTCATACCGCCTGATGCCTTCCGAAAAGTGGAACTTCTCGGCATTCGGCAAATACTACCGCCAGTATGTGGCAGGACCTATGGCCGAGGATGATATCGGTAGTAATTATGTACGCACCAGCCGTACGGTAGACTCTTGGGGATATGGTGCTGCCGGAACCTACTTCATCCTACCCGGCTTGCAGGCGAAGCTCTCTTATGAAAAAGCTTACCGCCTGCCCACTATCGAAGAGATGTTTGGTGACGAAGACCTGGAGAGTGGAGACATCGGCATCCGTCCCGAGAAAAGTGACAA
>ENA-UEQL01002199-UEQL01002199.1-human-gut-metagenome-genome-assembly--contig:-NODE-2199-length-13097-cov-13.045469_pt1 | contig 13097 bp, 10 predicted proteins | sample MGYA00242905_ERZ507926 | MGnify/ENA primary metagenome ERZ507926 (study PRJEB26167, sample SAMN06115531) | human gut metagenome | host: Homo sapiens | place: China:Henan | collected 2015-09-09...
TAAAACGTTTGGTTATCAAGATTTGATTGTCGATTATAGAGGTATTCCGGAGATGCAATCTTTCGGACATCCGGTAGTGCTGGATGTGACACATTCTTTGCAACAACCTAATCAGACTTCTGGAGTGACAGGAGGTATGCCGCAGCTTATTGAAACTGTGGCAAAGGCTGGTGTGGCAGTTGGTGTGGATGGGTTGTTTATGGAAACTCATGAAGATCCTTCTAAAGCAAAAAGCGATGGAGCCAATATGCTAAAATTGGACTTGCTGGAAGACTTGCTGATTAAACTGGTTCGTATTCGTCAATCTTTGTAATGTATGATGGGGCGGTTGGTTGAGATAAAAGTCTGGAAAGAGATTGTAGCGTCTTTGTTTGTATGTCTTACATTGTCAGTAGGAAAGGGATATGCCCAAAGCGAATCTATGGTGTCTTCTACAGACAATGTGCCGCTGTTAGAGAGAATGACGGATGGTAAGCGGAAGGTGGATTGGGCAGATATGAATATTCAGTTCTGTTCTGCTGCCGATGTCTCCTTTAATAATGCCAAACTGGATGAAGCGGCATTTAAGGTGCATCGTATCCGTTTGGAGGTGTTAGGGGGATTTCATGAAAAATTCTCCTATCATTTTCGTCAGTCTTTGAATCAATATACTACTCCCAATATTCCCTTGGATAATCTGTCTGGTTCAGTGGAATTGGCTATGGTAGGTTGGCAGTTGAATGACAAATGGAAACTGACTGCCGGAAAGCAACCTGTCCAGTTCAGTGGGTATGAGTGCTGGGTGAATGCCATTAAAGTGCGGCATTACTCTGATTTCAATAACACGATACCATGCTATCAGGCGGGTTTGAATGCGGCCTACAAGATGAATGACAACCATGAGTTTAATTTTCAGTTGACAAATAATCGGAACGGAGATAGTGCTGATCAGTTTATGTATGGACTTCCGGAAGGGGTAGAGCCTACTAAAATTCCTTTGCTGGCAACTGTTAACTGGGACGGTTATTTTGTAGATCATGCCATGCAGCTTCGTTATTCTCTTTCCTATGGACAGCTGGCAAAAAATAAGAATGTATTTTATTTTACTTGTGGAAATGTATGGGACAAGAAACCCTTTTTAGGCTACATTGATTTTATGTATTCGCGTGAGGGCATCGACTCCAAAGGACTTATTAGTGAGGTAACAGCTGTGAATGGTGAAGGTACTACGGTGCCGAATGTGGACTACTTTACAACTATATTCAATTTAGACTACCGTGTGGCTTCACATTGGAATATGTATGTAAAAGGAGTCTATGAACAGGGCAATGTGTTTAAATCGAATGACGAGTTTTCATCAGGAACCTATCGCAGGGTATGGAACGTACAGTTTTGTGCAGAGTATTATCCTTTGAAAAACAGTGAGCTGTTGTGCTATCTTCACCTATTATATAAGAATATACATTTGACAGAGAAAGCACGTTCGTGGGGAGCGGAAAGTTATAACCACCAGCGCATCTCATTAGGTTTGGTTTATACACTGCCCGTTTTCTGAGAAGAAGTTATTTTCTGCATGGCATCTGTTTATATATTCCAATAAAAAACTATATCTTTGCAACGCAATTACGGTTTGGATTACATTAAAAAGTAAAAAGATATGCTTACTATTAAACAAATTACAGAAGACACCGACAAGGTGATTCGTGGATTGGAGAAAAAGCATTTTGCAAATGCAAGAGAAACAATTGCAAAAGTGCTTGAACTGAATGATCAGAGACGTAGCGCACAAAACCAATTAGATAAAAATCTCTCAGAAGTAAATTCTACATCGAAGACTATCGGTGCTTTGATGAAAGAGGGAAAAAAGGAAGAGGCTGCCGCAAATGTTATAAGCTATATGAATGAAACCGAAAAAGACACCAAAGAAATGTGGAGAGCCGAAACAACAAGCACTCAAACTCTCAATGACGGCTCGCTCAACGGCTACAACGGACTTTCAATGTTCAACTCAATGGCTAACGAGGATATGACCGTATTCTTTGAGAACTTCGGTATGATGGGCTGGCAGAGCGGCAACAGATACACCTATGCCGAAAGCTCGCCTGTAACCAACACATTTATGAACCTTAAATATCTCATCTCAAGAGATGGCAGGTATCAGAACAGCTACGATCTTACAAACTACTATCAGCAGGGCAGTATTATTCTCCTTAAAAACGAGCATTACATTCCTATGGGATTTATGGTAAATTCCGACTTGCTCAAGTGGCAGGTAAACAGAAATGAAGACCAGTTCAATCCGTTTGACCGGCAAAATGAATTTTTCAAGCTGGCAACCGGCGTAAAGGACAATGTATATACTCAGCTTGAGGTAGTGTCGCAGGGACACACAGACTACTCACAGTTCCCTGTAAACAAAATTTCGTACGGCAATTACAGCTACAACTGCACAGACACCACCACAACACCGCACCTCAAGTGGAACTACACAGCGCCGTACACAGGCTATGTGTATGTATATGCTGACATAGACGGTAAAGACGATGTATCGCTTATGATAAACGATGAGTCGCAGAACGCAAAAACACTCGGTATGAGCAGACCGTATATCGCTTGCGGCGGATATGTAAACGAGGGCGATAAAATCTCGGTTTACGCTGAACTCCCACAGGGACAGGCAGGCAATGCCCATGTATATGTAAATATGCTTAATCAAGATGTTTTTGAGCAGGGCTATGCAAAGATAAGCAAAGATGTTATGACAACCACAGAATGTACGGGTTCATCTATGAAGGGCACAATCAACGCAAGCAAAGACGGACTTTTCTACACCTCTATTCCTAACGAAGAGGGCGGTTGGAAAGCATATGTTGACGGCAGAGAGGTAAATATTACTCCTGTCGGAAATGCGCTTGTGGCATTTAACCTTTCAAGGGGCGAGCACAACATTGAGCTTGTGTATTATCCAAGGGGCTTTAAGCCGGGCGCTGTTGCAACGGCGGTGTGCCTTGCAGGATTTGTGGCAATTTGCGTTTATATCTATATTATTAAAAAGAAAAAGGGCAAAAAGGCAGTCGAAGATATAACTCCGACACCACAGCCTGTAAAAACTAAAAAAGCAAAAACCCAAAACATTAATACTTGATTTGATAAAAAGGCAGTTTCGTAAATTCGGAACTGCTTTTTTGCGTATATTTTGGCGGTTCTTTATCAAAAGTTGGGGTAAATTGTAGTTTGGCGGAGTGTCGGTCGGGCATTGAAATTTAGCTAACGCTAAATTATCCTCCCAAAAACAAAAAAGTTTACTCAATTTTTTCAAAAATTGCGGGTTTGGGCAGCGCCCATAAAATCTTCCGATACAACAATTTATCAGGCGCAAACAGCCACGCTGTTTGCGTGCTAAAACTAAGTTTGCTAAAACAGGCGACAGCCATTAAAAAAGCCTATATTTTATTAATGAAATAACGAATTTCTTTTCTTATTGCTATCGCATTTATGGGCTTTCGCCGTTGCGTTCAAGCCGCCAAACAGCGAGCTGTTTGGCTATTGTTAGATTGCATAAGCAGAAAGTATTTGTGGGCTTTGCCCACACCCACGACCTTTGAAAAGGTCGACCAAACTTTTATAATTGCTTGGCAAATCAATTTGCTAAACCATAATTTATTATTGTTACCCCAACATTTAGAACAAAACCATTTTAGCTTATAAATATAACATTATAGACTTAATAATTTTAAAATTTAGTTCAAGCCTTTTTAAAGGTTGACTAAACTTTTATGACTGCACGGTAAGGTATTTTCCAAAAACATAATTTAAAGAACAAAAGAACGGTCTGCACGCTGCAAACCGTTCTTTAAGATTTGGTATAAATAAAATTTGTAGTTTTAATTAATAAGCAAGGCTCAATCTTCTGTCTGTTTCATTAATAATAAATGCACAGCTAAGCGGCGGAATTGTTAATTTTCCGTTTTCGAGGTTTGTATCTAAAATAGGTGTACCGTCTGCATATCCCGGCGGTGGGTCCATAATTCTTTCTTCATTGCTTGCATTAAACGCACAATAAAGCGATGACTTGCTGTCAAGACGGATATAGCTCAGAAAATTTTTGTCAGCCGTAACCTTTACAAAATCACCGTCCCAAAGCGGTGAGCAGGACTTTCTTAAATTACCGAGAGCCTTATGCCACTCGATAAGTTCCTTATCCTCTCTGCCCCACGGATAACAGCAACGGTTGAACGGATCTCTGTATCCCTCAAGACCTGCCTCATCACCGTAATATACGCATGGGAAACCCGGTAAAGTATACTGCATACCTACGGCAAGCTTTAAAAGTGCTGTACCACGCTTACGCTGATCGTAGCTTAACTTTTGATTTGCCTGCCACTGACGATCTCTGCCGTTGAGTGGCTCGCCTGCAATAACTGTAAGCGCACGCTCTGTATCGTGAGTTGAAAGCGAGTTCATAAGCACACGAAGAACAGGACGAGGATAGTTTTCGATAACGCTCATAATCTGATTCATAACATATTTTGCGTCTGCACCACGGCAGAAATCAAGGATTGCGTTTCTGAAAACATAGTTCATAACCGAGTCAAGCTCTTCGCCGAGCAAGAATTTTCTTCTTGCGCCGTAGCTTTCCTTGTTACTTGCGTCTTCCCATACTTCGCCTACAATAAAGCCCTCGGGATCTTCTTCCTTTACTGCCTTACGCAGGTTTTCCATAAATTCATCGGGCAGCTCATCGGCTACATCAAGTCGCCAGCCTGAGTTACCGTAACGCATATATGTTCTTACGATACCGTCCTTACCGTTGATATATTCGTTAAACACAGGGTCGGTTTCGTTTACCTCCGGCAAGGTGTAAAAGCCCCACCATGAATGGTAATCGTTTGGCCAGTTATTGAACTTATACCAGCTGTAATACGGAGAATTTTGATCTCTGTAAGCGCCTGTATTCTCGCCGTATCTGCCGTTTCTGTTAAAATACTTACTGTCAGAACCTGTATGAGAGTAAACACCGTCGTTAATTACATGGATTCCTCTCTTTTTAGCCTCTGCACAAAGATTTATGAAATCCTCGTTTGTACCGAGAATCGGGTCAACCTTTGAATAGTCGCCCGTATCGTAACGGTGGTTTGAGTATGCCTCACCGATAGGATTAAGATAAATACAGCTTACGCCCAATTCCTCAAGGTAATCGAGCTTTTGTGTAATTCCCTTAAGGTCACCCATAAAGAAATCGCTGTTTGTAATTTCGCCGTTCTCGTTAGGCCACCACTGTGGGAGTGCGTACCAATCGGTATTACGCTGAAAATCTGTACGGGTAAGGTTCTTTTCTTCGCCGCTAAAATTAAATCTGTCAGGCAAAATCTGATACATTACACCGCCAACAGGCCACTTTGGTGTAGTAAAGCCCTTTTTGTAGCAGGTAAGCTGCCAACTTCTGCCCGGTGAGGTTTCTATGGTGCTGATATTATACGGATCAGACGGTACAATATATCTGATACCGTATTTTGTTTGAAGTTTAAAGCCATACCAGTACAGACCGATTTTGTTAGGAGTAAAGTCAGCCTCCCAGATTTCGGTAGCGTCATCAAATGTGCCGCACCAGAAAAAGCCGAAGTATTCCCAGTTGTAATCGTAGTCATACTTTACTGCCAACGCCGCTCTCTGAGTGTGGAGATCTCTTGGCAAAAGTATTCTTAAATGTATGGTCGTTCCCTGCTCTACCGCACCGAATGGTGAACGATAGTAAATTTTTTGTGAATCAAAAGGAACTGGCATATAATCACTTCCCTGTAAAATAATATTCCGCAAAAGCCTTTTTGATATGTAATGTTAATAAATTGTTATTAATTATTATCAAAAAAACTATATTATAAATAGCAAAACAATGTGAAATCAACAAAACGCAACTGTTTTGTCGCACATATTATATAATATCACAAAATTTGATCCTTTACAATATAGCAGACAAAAAATAGCAAAAAACCGACATACAAGGATAATTTTATCAAAATAAGATTACAACTTTAACATAATTCTTTAATAACGCAGCATTTTATATTATAATTTAGGGTGGATTATAATTTATGGTATAAGCTCTGTTTTTGCAGAGCAAGGCTGAATATGGAGAGATAATGTAATGAATACTAAAAGAAAAGTCACCGTTCAGATCGAAGGCAGGAACTATTCGGTGATTACTGCCGATGACGAAAAATATGTGCAGAATGTTGCCGATGAGGTTATTGCTCAAATCAAAGAAATTATTAGATCAAGTCACCACCTCGACACAAGGGATTGTGCAATTCTTGCGGCGCTGAATTTTTGCGATGACCGCAACAAGGCATTGCGCAACAAAAAGGATTGCATTTCAAAGGCAGACAAAATCATTCGCCAAACAAACGACCTCAACAAGCAGTGCACCGAGTACAAAAACCGCCTTGCCGAGGTTATCAACGAAAACACTGCCCTTACACGAAAATATTTAAGACTTGAAAAGGAGAATCAGCAGCTGAGAAATGCTCTGCAACAGGCGGTAAACTCTGCACAAACAGAGGAAAACGGCGCAGTTGAGGAAGAAGAAAATGACGAAATAGTCCGAAAAATGCGCCAACAGCAAATCTCGCTTTTTGACTGATTGCTATGATTATGGAAAATAAAATTGAAATTCTTGCGCCTGCCGGCAGTATGGACAGCGTTGCAGCCGCCGTACGAAGCGGAGCAGATGCCGTATATTTGGGCGAAAAGGAATTTTCCGCCCGTTCTTCTGCGCATAATTTTGACGAAAATGAGCTTATCGAGGCGGTTCGCTACTGCCACATCCACTCTGTAAAGGTGTATGTCACAATTAACACCATAGTTTTCGATGACGAAATGCAGAGAATGAAAGAGGCTATACTTCTCGCCGCAAGGGCAGATGTAGACGCACTCATTGTACAAAATATGGGTGTTGCCAAACTTGCCCGTCAGCTTGTGCCGTCAATGCACCTGCATGCATCTACTCAGATGAGCGTTCACTCGTACCTCGGCGTAAAGGCGCTTTACGAAATGGGCTTTGAACGAGTTGTTGTGTCAAGAGAAATGAGCAAGGCAGAGCTTGAAAAAGCCGCCCAAATTCCCGTAGAGCTTGAGGTTTTTGTTCATGGTGCGCTTTGTATGTGCGTGTCGGGACAATGCTATTTCAGCGCAATGCTCGGCTCAAGGAGCGGAAACCGAGGAGCTTGCGCTCAGCCCTGCCGTCTGCCGTTTTCGGTAGGAAAGGTAAAGGACGGTCACGCACTCAGCCTAAAAGACAACAGCATTATACCATATATTACGCAGCTTGAAGAAATGGGTGTAGCCTCTGCCAAAATTGAGGGCAGAATGAAAAGGCCCGAATATGTTTCTGCCGCAGTTCGTGCCTGCAAGGAACAGCGTGACAGCGGCTTTATTAGCGGTGATACAGCCGAAATTTTAAAAAGCGTGTTTTCCCGCACAGGCTTTACAGACGGCTACTATACGGGAAAAACGGGTTACGAAATGTTTGGCTACCGCAGGAAAAACGATGTTGTGGCTGCCGATGAAAAGCTGTTTGCAAAAATTCGCCGGAGCTACAAGGACGAGCTTAGCAACATTGCCATAAGCGGTATTTTTACTGCAAAAATCGGCGAAAATCCAACACTCGAAATTTCAGACGGCTCGCATACGGTTAAGGTTTCTTCTGACTTTGTTTGTCAGAAAGCCGAAAAGGTTGCCCTTGACAAGGCAAAATGCGAAACTCAGCTAAAGAAAACGGGCTCAACGGCATATTTCTTTGACAGCTTGAGTATAAATACAGAGGACAGCCTCTCTCTCCCACTTTCAGTGCTAAACGCAATGCGCAGAGATGCGCTTGCACGACTTGACGATTTAAGGGCGGTGTGGCACAACTATATTATTAACAATGTTGAAATTACAGAGCCCGACACCTCTCTGGTGCCAAAGGGCAACGCAATAAGAGCAAGAATGACTACCGCAAAGTTTTCGCCTGCTTTTAAGGAATGTGAGCTTGTTTATGTTCCGATTTTTACCGACAGCGAAAAGCTGAAATCGCTTATTGCCAACGGCTACAATATCGGTGTGGAAATTCCGAGAGGTCTGTTTAAAAACGAGGACAGAATTGCCAAAAGGCTTGCGGAAGTTAAACAGCTCGGCATTAATGACGCACTTTGCGGAAACTTGGCCGCCGTATATATGGCAAAAAGCGAAAAAATGCGTGTGCATGGCGGTTTTGGACTTAACCTTGTGAACACCTATGACCTGCTTTGGGCGGAGGAATACGGTTTTGAAGATGTTGAACTCAGCTTTGAGCTTACTTTTGAGCGGATAAACCGCCTTGGCGGAACTATAAAAAGGGGTATTATCACCTACGGACATCTTCCGCTTATGCTCACTGTAAACTGCCCTGCAAAGAGCGAGAACATTTCTTGCAAAACTTGCAAAAATTCCTCAAAAATGACGGACAGAAAAGGTGAGAAATTTCCGCTGAAATGTGACGGAATATGCACCGAAGTGTTGAATTGTGTACCGCTTTATATCTCTAAAAAAGAGTTTTCCACACTTTCAACATCTTTTTATTCACTTCGTTTGACTGTTGAAAACTATGTTGAAAGTGTTAAAAGTATGTGCGAATTTACGGAAAATCCGATGTTAAAAGTCAAATCAACAAGAGGTTTATACCTCAGGGGTGTTAAATAGAATTGTTAAAACAATGTTAATGTTAATAACTCTGTTAAATTTGTTTAAAAGAATTAAATTAAATTGCTGTTACACAAATTACAAACTTTTAATATTCTAATTTCACATTATTAATTTTTTAAGTCTGATTCTTTTGCAAGGAATTTTAAAAATTCCTGCAAAATTTGATTGCAGATGCAACCTAAATTGAAAGGAACACCATGGAATTAAAGATAAAAAAGGTAAAAGATAACGCAAAAATCCCCAAAATTGCAACAAGCGGCGCAGCAGGGATGGATTTGTATGCCTGCATCGCCGATAAAATTACACTTGAACCGCAACAGATTGCCGTTGTGCCGACAGGCATAGCCATTGAACTTCCCGATTCATCGGTAGCGGCGTTTATTTACGCAAGGAGCGGACTCGGAATAAAGCATGGCATTTGCCTTGCCAACGGTGTCGGCGTTATTGACAGCGATTACAGAGGCGAAATTTGCGTTGGCCTTTGCAATGTTTCTGATAAGCCGTACGCTGTCGAGCCGTTTGAAAGGGTGGCGCAGATGGTGATTGCACCCGTAATTGTGCCGACCGTAACAGAAGTAACCGAGCTTTCGGATACAGAGCGTGGCGAGGGCGGTTTTGGCTCAACGGGAACAAAATAAGGAAAATATTTTTGATTAATAAAAATGCAAAACATTATGTTCTTGCCAAATGCGGCAAGAAGATACAAGGAGGATAATTATGTCAGAATTTAAGAAAATTAACGCATCAGATATTAACGAAAGCGTGTTTGATCTTATCGGCAAGGATTGGGCGCTTGTAACAAGCGGCAGTGCCGACAACTTCAACACAATGACAATCAGCTGGGGCGGCGCAGGCATTATGTGGGGCAAACCCGTTGCCTTTACTTTCATTCGCCCTCAGCGCTATACTTTTGAGTTTATTGAGAAAAACGATTACTACACAATGAGCTTTTTTGATGAAAAATATCGTGACGCACTCAAACTTTGCGGTTCAAAGAGCGGCAGAGATGTAGATAAGGTTGCCGAAACAGGACTTACACCTGCTTTTACAGAGGATGGTATTCCGTACTTTGCCGAGGCAAAACTCGTGCTCGTGTGCAAAAAGATGTATTCGCAGTTTTTAAACAGCGAGAGTATTCTTGACGAACAGAGTGTAAGTAAATGGTATGATAATGATTTTCATAAAATGTATATCAGCGAGATAAAAGAAGTTTTGACAAAATAATTTCTGAAAATATTGCAAAACAGGCAGACGCATTGAGCATCTGCCTGTTTTGCAAACTTAGTTTTAGCATGCAAACAGCAAAGCTGTTTGCGCCTGAAATGAAAATATAAAGGAAACTTTTTATGGGCTCTGCCCAAACCCGCAACCCTTTAAAAAGGGTTGACCTAAATTTTTAGTTTTTATTATTTAAAATATGTTAAATCAAATTTACGCAACAATTAACAGCAAATTTCCCCTCCAAAACAAAAATACAACAAAAATTGAAAAGCACCATGCCAACAAAAACACGGTGCTTTCCTGTTCTTAAAAAAATGAGGGGTACAATTACGGGCACATTGCCCGCATTGAGGAGGGTAGAACAATATACTCGGCGGTTGCGGTTCCGCCTTTTGAGTACAGTTATATTAAACTATATTTATTTGAAAATCGTGTGAATTTAATATGAAATCCTATTGAAAAAATTATTTTTTGAAATAAAACAAATGTTTGATTTTTTAGGGGAAATGTGTTATAATATGGTAGGCCGTAATAGTTATTTACAAGTCGGCACTTTCGCAAATTTGTGAGGTCACTATGAAACCATTAAGTAAAAGTCAACAGGCTATTTTTAATTATTTAAAACAATGTGCCGATGAGGGCAGAACTCCGTCTGTACGAGAAATATGCGAGGCAACAGGGTTAAAATCCACCTCAACGGTTCATCATCACCTAAGCGCACTCGAAGAAAAAGGACTTATTGAGCGTGAGCACGGTTTAAACCGCTGCATACGCATCGCAGGTGAAGAGCGCAGTGTAAATGTTCCTCTTGTGGGCAGTGTTGCGGCAGGTTATCCTATCCTTGCCGTTGAAGAAATCGAAACATACATACCTATTCCCGAAAGTCTTAGCCGTGGCAGAGAACTTTTTGCACTGCATGTAAAAGGCGAAAGTATGATAAAAGCAGGTATTTTTGACGGTGATATTGTAATTGTAAACCGCACACCTGTTGCGTCCAACGGCGAAATAGTAGTTGCCCTTATCGGCGACGAGGCAACGGTTAAACGATTTTATAAGGAAAACGGTCATTTCAGATTACAGCCTGAAAATGACGATTTTGAACCGATTATAGCTGACGAGGTAGCAATCCTCGGCAAGGTTATATCTTTGATTAGATATTATTAAGTATAAACAACGGACAGAAATGCCAAAAGTCTGTATTTATGCGGATTTTTGGCATTTGTTTTATTGAATTGCTCTATTGTGGGGAGAGTAACAATTTGGAGGTACTGTAATGGATAATTTGGAAGTAAAATTTTATGATGCAGTTAATGATGAATTATTAAAATTTGCAGTAATAATCTCACAGAGCAACGGCAAGTGGGTATTTTGCAAGCATAAAGAAAGAGATACCTATGAAGTGCCGGGAGGGCATAGAGAAGCAGACGAGAATATTCTTGAAACTGCTAAAAGAGAGTTACAGGAAGAAACAGGAGCAGTAGAATTTGAGATAAAGCCAATATGTGTTTATTCAGTGATAGGTAAGACACGAGTAAATAATACAGGAGAGGAAACATTTGGTTTGCTTTGTTTTGCAGAGATAACCGAATTTGCTAAAGAATTACATAGCGAAATGGAGAAGGTTGTTCTTATGGATGAGTTACCTGAAAACTGGACATATCCTTTGATACAGCCGAAATTGATAGAAAAGTATTTACAGATGAAAAAAATTTTATAATCGGAACAACAGTAACTGTCACTGTTGACAGACCATTGGGCAGTTACCATCCGAAACACAAGGATATGTATTATTCGTTAAATTACGGTTACATTGAAGATATTATTGATATCGTACATAGGAAAGATGACATAGAAGAAAAGTGGGTGGTTGTGCCTGACGGAATGATATTTTCTAAAGATGAAATTAGGCAACGAGTTCATTTTTAAGAGCAATATTTTGATAGTGAAATTGTGATGTGATGTTAAGATTTTTAGGTTTTTATTAAAATTTGGGTAAATTATGGTTTAGTGCATAAAGTTTCGTTTTATAAATTCAAAATTCAGGTCAACCCTTTTTAAAGGGTTGCGGGTTTTGGCAGAGCCCATAAAATAGTAAAAAGGCACTGAATTGAAATATAAATAAACAGTTGCAATTATATTATAGAATAACTAAAATTTAGATTATTCAAGAGTTTAGTAGAAAACAAAAGTTAAGACTAATAAGTGGCAGAGAGCAAGAAAGTTGCACATTAGCAGTCTTAGAGAAAAGATATTCCAAAGGACGCAAAAGTTTGCGTGTGTGGCTAATTTGCTCTTAAAAAGTGGCAAATCAGTAGTTTAGTAGCGTGCTTTTTTCTTTGTTGCTGTCGCAATTAAGAGGCTTTCGCCGTTATGTTCCAGCCGCCAAACGGCAGCCGTTTGGCTATCGCGAGATTGCATAAAAGGAAAGTATTTGTGGGCGTTGCCCACACCTACAACCTTTAAAAAGGTTGACCAAACTTTTAACTTCTGGCGGAAAATTTGACTTTCGCATTACTTTGTTGCCCGACTGAAAATCGGCTAAGCCCATTATTTTTAAATATTACTCAACATTCAGAATAGCACCACTTTTATTTAACAAACAAATGAAAGAGGACAGCAGTCGAAGAAGTCTGCTGTCCTTTTCATATTTTATTTAAAGAGAGAGATAAAAGCGTTTTTATACGATTTAAGGTGACAGTTTAAAAAGCTATCGCTTTTTTTGGTAGGACTGTAGTGGGTTACAAGTACCGCTGAAACAAGAAAAAGTGAAGCATATGAAGTAAAAAGCTTTTTCTTGTCAACCTTAAGGTTTTCGGCTTTCTTAATTAAAAAGTCCAGAATCAGCTTTTCTGCTTTCATACGCTTCACCTGCCTTTAAAATTATGCAAGCTCTCCGTCAAGATTAAAATTCAGTTTAAATTGACCTCCCGAAAGATCAAGTCTTGCCTCGGAGTGAGAACGGAATCTTTAGTAATGTAAATTTTCTCGGATTTCGCATTCTCATATAAAGGTCAAAGCAAAGGTAATCAACACCCTCTACTGCCTTGTCCCAATTTGCTGTTTCATCAGGCGCTGCTGTGCCGATTTATTCATAGCATACCTCGCTTATTCTCCGCAGAAATATATGCCAATAATTCCTGTTGACTGTATTCTTCTGTTTTGAGAAACAGTTACTT
>ENA-UEQL01002209-UEQL01002209.1-human-gut-metagenome-genome-assembly--contig:-NODE-2209-length-13063-cov-10.305329_pt1 | contig 13063 bp, 13 predicted proteins | sample MGYA00242905_ERZ507926 | MGnify/ENA primary metagenome ERZ507926 (study PRJEB26167, sample SAMN06115531) | human gut metagenome | host: Homo sapiens | place: China:Henan | collected 2015-09-09...
CGTTCGGTTGATTGCCCGCAAAAAAATCCCCGCGCCGGCATCCGCGGGGATTTTTTTTGCCTTTTGGGCGGGGCGCGAAATTTCGGGCATTTCAAATTTTCGGAGGTTGCGCATAATTTGGAAAACCGGCTCTGTATTTTGGAATTTATCAGGCCGTGTTCAAAATTGCGCGGCGACAAGCGGGGCGGTCGGGAAAACAAATTCTTTCAAATGCCGTATTCGCCGGTTTTTTTAGGTCGATTCGGGGCGCATTCTTTTGTTCGGGCGCAAAAAAAGGGCGCGCAATCTTGCGCGCACTCCCATTTATTTTCGCGGTTTGCCGCTTTATTGCAGATAATATTCCGGCGGGTTATTTTATTGTGAGAATTACGTTTTTATCGGACTTGGAGTTGCGGCCTATTTTGCCCTCCGTTATTGTGGCTTTCAGCGCGCCGACGTTTACGGTCTGCCCCATCGAGCATGGGTTGCCGTTTACCGTAAAGCGCGTGAGCTTGCCGAGCTGGCTCTTTTTGTTCGCGAACTCTATGAGGGTGTAGACCCCCTTCTTGGCTTTTGGCGATATTCGCACGTCGAGGTCGCAGCCTGTGAAGTTGACTTCCCCGCCCGTAAATTTGAGCGCGGGGATATGCCCGTCCTCTTCGACCATCTGGATTTTGAAAGCCCACTGTTCGGGTTTTTCGGAGAATATTGTGTCGATTACCGTTCCCTCGCCGAATGTCGCGACCGTTTTGCCTTCGAGGACAAAATTGAACCCGCCGCGCGTATTGGAATTTACCAGCGGGTGCACGGGAATTATGCAACCCAGCGTTCCCGCCATATCGAATTTCGTGTTTTTGAGCGTCAGGCTGGCGTTGCCTATGCTGCGGTGTCCGTCCCAATAGCTGATTGAGAGGTTGCCGCCGAATTCAAGATTGCAGTCCTCAAACGCGACGGTCGATGAGCCGCCGCCGGGCACGCCCATGTTCAGCCCCCTCTTGACCTTTATGGTCTTGCCCTTTGCGGTGATGGTTGAGCCGTCGCCGTTGGAAATCTGGCCGACTTGAATGTTGGCGTCGATGTCGAGCTTGTACCCCCAGCCCCAGCGCGTGGCGAGCGTGTCGTTGACGCCGGGCTTGGAGGGGAGCGGCGGGGTTTCAAAATCGCCGCTGCTACCCCAGTGGCAGGTGGAGTACTTCATGTTTTTCTCCTCCTGCGTTTCGGGGTTTCTCTTGCCGGCGAAATACGTGAGCGCGAACGCCTGCGCGCAGGATGCGGCGAGAATCACCAAAATTTTTATCGAGACTGTCGTTTTCATTGATGGAGCGTATAAATAAATTTCCCGCAAGGCGGTGCGGACGCGCGCACTGCGCCTTTTACATAAAATTTTCGCTTTTTTTTGGCGGGTGTCAAGAAGGTTATTGCGCGCTCGCACCCCGCAAAATGCGCGCCGCGCCGGCGTGGAGAACCCCGCGCCGCTACTGTTTGCGCCTGCGGCTCTTTGCCAGCAATCCCGCTATCGCAACTCTCGCGCGCGATTCGAGCCGCTCGATCTCCTCCTCGTCCAGATCTTTGGAGTTTTTCGCCTCTTCGAGCGCTTTTTCGGCGGCGTCGCGGGCTTTTTGCATTTCGTCCTCGTCGAACTGCTGCACGTCTATGGCCGATTCGGTGAGAACCGATATGGAGTCGCCGAGGCATCGGGCGTAGCCTTCGTCTATCGCGACGCTCTCTTCGCTCCCGCCGGAAAACGCGAGCACAGCCCCCGCGTCGAGAATTGTGATGAGGGGGATGTGCCCGGGCAGTATCTGTATTTCGCCGTTGCTGGCCGGCAGCGAAACCGCGTCGAGCGAGTCCCTTTTGTAGGCGATTCCCGACGGGGTGACGATTTCGAGGGAGAGCGGCATTTATTTACCCTTGTTCTTTTCGTAGGATTCCAGAACTTCGTCGATGGTTCCCTTGTAGGCGAAGTCGTTTTCGTTCACGTGGTCGAGCTTGCCGTCGAGGATCATCGCGAACCCTTTGATAGTCTCCGCGACCGGAACGTATGTGCCCGGTATGCCCGAGAACACCTCCGAGACGTGCATCGGGTGCGAGAGGTATTTTTGGACTTTGCGCGCGCGGGAGACCGTGAGCTTGTCTTCGTCGGAGAGCTCGTCTATGCCGAGAATCGCTATGATGTCCTGCAAGTCCTTGTATTTTTGCAGGAGCTCCTGCACGCCGCGCGCCACCCTGAAATGCTCCGCCCCCACTATGTCGGCGGACAGCGCGTTGGAGGTGGAGGCGAGCGGGTCGATCGCCGGATATATGCCCAGAGCCGCTATCGAGCGGTCGAGGACGATGGTGGAGTCGAGGTGCGCGAAAGTGTTGGCGGGGGCGGGGTCGGTGAGGTCGTCCGCGGGCACGTATACCGCCTGGAAAGAGGTGATGGAGCCCTTTTTCGTCGAGGTGATGCGCTCCTGCAATTCGCCCATTTCCTGCGCGAGGGTCGGCTGGTAGCCGACTGCCGACGGGGAGCGCCCAAGCAGGGCGCTTACCTCGCTGCCCGCCTGCGAAAACCTGAATATGTTGTCGATGAAAAGCAGAACGTCCTGCCCCTGCGCGTCGCGGAAGTACTCCGCCATGGTGAGCGCCGTGAGAGCCACCCTCATGCGCGCCCCCGGGGGCTCGTTCATCTGCCCGTAGACGAGCGCGACTTTCGATTTCTCGGGGTTCTTCTGGTCGATTACGCCCGAATCCGTCATTTCGTGGTAGAGGTCGTTGCCTTCCCTCGAGCGCTCGCCGACGCCCGCGAATACCGAAAATCCGCCGTGGGCCTTGGCGATGTTGTGGATGAGCTCCATGATTACGACGGTCTTCCCGACGCCCGCGCCCCCGAACGCCCCAACCTTGCCGCCTTTGAGGAACGGGCAGATGAGGTCGATGGGCTTGATGCCGGTCTCCAGAATTTCCGCGCGCGTGCTTTGCTCCAAAAGCGACGGGGCCTTGCGGTGTATCGGCAGCCTTTCGGAGGTCGCGACGGGGCCCTTCTGGTCTATCGGATCCCCCGTGACGTTGAAAATCCTCCCGAGGGTCGCCGCGCCGACGGGCACTTTTATCGGGGATTGGGTGTCGACCACTTCGTCGCCGCGCTTCAGCCCTTCGGTGGAGGTCATTGCCACCGTCCTGACGACGCCCTCGCCGAGCTGCTGCTGCACTTCAAGCACTATCTTCGCGCCGTCGCCGCCCGTCGTGAGCGCGTTGTAAATTGCGGGAATCGAGTCGGCGGGGAACTCGACGTCCACAACCGCCCCTATGACTTGTTTTATTCTGCCTGAACTCATTTTGCGTTTCTCTTTAAATTAGTCTCCGGTTTCTGCCGCGGCGGACGAAAGCTCGAGTATTTCGGTCGTGATGGCGGACTGGCGCGCCTTGTTGTACTCAAGATTGAGCTCCGAGAGCAGCGCGTCGGCGTTGTCGCTTGCGCTCTTCATCGCGACCATGCGCGCGGAGTGCTCCGAGGCCTTGGCGTCGAGCGCTATGTGGTGGAGGCTCTGCCTTATGTAATACTGCGGAAGCCTTGCGAGGACTTCGCCCGCGGAGGGCTCGAACTTCACGTTGCGCTCCTCGCGCGCGGCGACAGCAACGTCCGCCATTTTGTACGACTTGCGCAGGCGCTCTATGAAGGGGGTGAGGTCGTCGGCGGGCGCGAGCTTCACAAGGGCGGTCTCCTGCCTGAGAGTGTTCACAAAGATCGGGTACAGAACCTCTATGCTGCCGTACTCCCCGCTGTCCCTGGCGAGCTTCATGGCGAACTCCGCCACTTTGCGCGTCTCGGCGAAGGCGACGGCGTCGCTTATCTTAAACTGCCCTTTGAGCGCCCTGCCCGTCTTCGCTATAAACCGCCCCGCGCGCGAGCCGACCGCAATGTAGTCGGCCTCTTCCCTCGGGATTTCGGCGACGGCCTTGAAGATGTTGGAATTCAGGCTGCCGCACAGCCCCTTGTCGGTCGAAAACACTATGACGAGCCGTTTCTTTCCGGTCGCGTTCGCCGCGCGGGAAATCATTTTGCCGAGGCGTTCGAGCACGGTTTCGGTGAGGTCCATCAGCAGTATGGCGTACGCCCTGCCCGCCTCCGCGCTGTTCTGGGCCCTCTTCATTTTAGACGCCGCAACGAGCTCCATGGCGTGGGTGATCTGCCCGGTGCTCGCGACCGCCTTCATGCGGTTTCTGATTTCGCGCATCCCCTTCATGGCCGTTTACGCGAAAGTCTTTCTCCACTCTTCGCAGGCGGATTTCATCTTTGCGTCGAGATCGCCGTCGAAGGCGCCCTTTTTGAGTATTTCCGCGAGCAGCTCCGGCTTGCGCGCCGAAAGGAAGCTTTCAAGGGCGGCTTTGGCGTCGGACACGCGGGCGACTTCGATGTCTGCGAAGAATCCGTTTTTGAGAGCCCAGAGGACGGCGATTTCGGCGTCCGCGCCCATCGGGGCGTTGTTGGGCTGCTTCATGATTTCCGCGAGCCTGTCGCCCTTGTCTATTATAGCCTTCGTGCGCGCGTCGAGGTCGGAGCCGAACTGCGCGAAGGCGGCGAGCTCCTTGTATTGCGCGTATTCGCCCTTGAGCGTCGCCGCGACCTGCTTGAACGCCTTTATCTGCGCCGAAGAGCCCACGCGGGACACCGAAATTCCCACCGAAATCGCGGGCCTTACGCCCTTGTTGAAGAGGTCGGTCTCCAAAAATATCTGGCCGTCCGTGATGGATATGACGTTTGTCGGAATGTAGGCGCTGACGTCGCCCTGCTGCGTCTCGATTATCGGGAGGGCCGTGAGCGAGCCGTTGCCGTTTTCCTCGTTTAGGCGCGCGGCGCGCTCAAGCAGGCGGGAGTGCAGGTAGAACACGTCGCCCGGGTACGCCTCGCGCCCCGACGGGCGCTTTAACAGCAGCGACACCTGCCTGTACGCAGCGGCGTGCTTGGAGAGGTCGTCGTAGACTATGAGCGCGTCCATTCCGTTTTGCATGAAGTATTCGCCCATCGCGCAGCCCGCATAGGGGGCGATGTAGAGGTTGGCGGCGTTCTCGGCGGCGGAAGCCGCGACGATCGTCGTGTACTTCATCGCCCCGCGCTTCTCGAGAAGCTGTATGGTGCGCGCTATGTTTGAATTTTTCTGGCCGATAGCCACATATATCGAGTAGACGGGGCGGAAGCCCTCCTCGCCCGCATGCTCGTCGTTTATGCGCGCCTGGTTTATTATTGCGTCGAGGGCGATTGAGGTTTTTCCGGTGCAGCGGTCGCCGATGATGAGCTCGCGCTGCCCCCTGCCTATCGGCAGCATGGCGTCGACTTCAAGTATCCCCGTTTGCAGCGGCTGGTTGACGGACTTGCGCGGAAGTATGCCCGGGGCGATCTTTTCGACGGGATAAAAGTCGTCGGCGGAGATTTCGCCCTTGCCGTCGAGCGGGCGGCCGAGCGCGTCGACAACCCTTCCCAAAAGCCCCTTGCCGACGGGGACGCTCAAAAGCTTTCCGGTTGTGCGCGCCTCCCCGCCCTCCTTGACGTTCGAGGCGTCGCCGAGCAGTATGCAGCCGACTTCGTCCTCGCCGAGGTTGAGCGCTATTCCCGTGACGCCCCCGCCGAAGTCGATCATCTCGTTGTACATCGCCTCGCTCAGCCCGTCGAGGCGCGCGACGCCGTCGGCGAGCGATATTATGGTTCCGACGTTCGCGCGGCGGTTGCGCTTTTCCACGGCGTCTATGCGCGCCGATATCTCTTTGATTATCTCGTCCATTGCTTCAAACTTCACATGATGCTTTCAAGGGAGAGTTTGGCGGAACGCTCCCATATTATGTCGCCGCAGATTATCCGCACGCCGCCTATGAGCGACGGGTCTACCCTGCGGGCGAATGTCAAATCCCCCCTGCCCGTCTGGCTTTCGACAAACTTTTTCAGCCTTTCAAACGCGGCGTCGGAGAGTTCGGCGGAGCTTTCCACGGTGACGGATGCCGCCCTCGCCTTTCTTTGCACCAGCCGCTCGTACTTTCTTAGCACCGCGAGCTTGCGCGCGGCGGACCCCCCGCGGCATGCGACTTCGCACGCCGCGGCGACGCGCTTCGGGTCTATCCGCCCGTCTGGGCCGGCGGAGCATTCCGCCAAAAGTTTTGCCTCGTCCGCGGCGTTCATTTCCCCTCCGCGAGCTCCTCTGCGGCGCGCTCGTCGAGCTTTTTGCGCTGTTCGGGCGTCAATATGCCGTTCACCGCTTCTTCCGCCGCCTTTGCGACCAGAACGCACAATTCGTCCCGTAGTTCGCGCTTCATGCGCTCCCTGTCCTGCGCGAGCTGTTCGTCGGACTGCCGCCGGATTTCCGCCGCCTGTTCCGCCGCCGCCGCCGCCGCCTTTTCTACAACGGCCTTTGCGTCGGCGCGCGCGGATTCCAATATGCGGGTGGCTTCGAGGGCGGCTTCGGCCGCCTGTTTGTCGGCTTCAGCTTTCGCCGCGGCGAGCTTTGCGGCGGCTTCCTCGGCGTCTTTGAGCCCCTTTTCTATTTTTTCGCGCCGCTTGTCGGCGGCGGCCATTACGGGTTTGAACGCCAAATAATACAGGGCGCACGCCACTATCGCAAACGACACCCCCTGGCTGACCAATAGCCGCCATTCTATGCCGAATTGCGTGAGAAATTCCAGCGGGTTTGAGCCCGCCGCAATCAATGCGCTCATTGCCGCCCCGCTTTATTTGCCGAGAAACAGCGAGTAAAACGCCACCGCTTCCGCGAGCGCCATTCCGAGGATGCCGAGCACCATTATCTTGCCGAACGCGCCCGGGTTGCGGCCCGTGGCGTCGACGGCTTTTGCGCCGACAAACCCCACGCCGAGAGCGGCGCCGAGGCAGCCGAGGGCCCCCTGTATGCTTCCGCTGATGTTTCCCATTTGATTGACTGCTTCTGCTATTATTTCCGTCATTTTGTTTTCTTTCGGGTTAAATTTTTTTCCGGCGTCCTTTCCGCTCACTCCTCCTCATGGTTTGTCAAAAGCCCTATGTACACCGCGGTCAGCAGTGTAAACAGAAACGCCTGGATGAGGCCTATAAGTATTTCGAGCAGGTAGAACGGCAGCGGTATGACCCAGGAAATCCACGAAGGCAGCTCCGCCGCGAGCGAGTGCATGTTTTCGAGCAGCACTTCTCCGCCGAATACGTTGCCGAAAAGCCGGAATGAGAGCGACAGCAGCCTCATTATTATGGATATTATGTCGATGCAGCCCACCGCGAAAAATACCGCGAAAAGCGAAAAATATATCGGAAGCGCCACTTCCTTGGGGTCGGCTTTGTTCCCGAACGTGTCGTGCAGGAACACCTTGAGCCCCGCGTACTTGAGCACAAAATATATCCACGCCCCGAACGATATCATCGCCAGCGCAAGCGTAGTGTTGAGGTCGGAATTGGCCGCGCGCAAAAACGGGACAAACTTCACGAATTCCGCAGCGGCGGCCCCTGCGGCGGAACCGGAAGTCTCGCGGGGGAAAAATCCCTCCGGAGGCGTCCCTTGCCCCGTATAGACGATTTCCTCTCCTATCGAGCCGACGCCCGGCAGAAGGCCGCTCCAGTTCATTATCAATATGAAGAAAAAGAACCCAAGCAGCAGCGGAAATGCCGCGCGAAAGGCTTTTTTGCCCATGAGCGGCTCGAATATTCCGGATAAGGAGGAAATTACGGCTTCAACCGCCATCTGTCCCCTGCCGGGCACGAGCTTTGCTTCTCTGCCTATCATGAGGCGGAACCCCAAAATTATTGCGGCCGCGAAAACCCACGTTGTGAACATCGAGTTTGTGACGGGAAACCCCAAGACGTCGAAAAGACGTTCTCCTTTTACTTCGGCGCAAAAGCCTTCGGTTGCGAATGCGGCTTGCGCCGCAAACGCGATCGCGCATGTTTTCAAAAATCTAAAATTCCCGATAACAAACATTCCGAATTTTAAAGTTCCCCTTTTGGAAATTTTGTCAATAAAAAGATAAAAACGCTCAAATTTTGCGCCTATTGGAGGCGCCGGCCTCCCCCGCCGGCGCGCGTTTTCCGGACGTTTCCGGCGCAAATGGCGGAATGTTGTTATTGCGCGCTTTGAAAAAAATGGCAGGCGCGGGCAGCCGGCCGGCATTTGGAGTTTTTTCAATTTTGCTCGCTTCCCGCCCGATGGCATTCCGCAGGGCGCATATATTAATATTAGAGCGAAGAATGATATCAAAGAAAACGAAAGGAGTTGCGGGATTGCGGAAGAACTGTTCCGCAATCGCCAGATTTTGGCAAACTATGCCCTTCCTTCCCCATGGCTGCGACACAGGCGCCTTGCGGTTTTTATCCGGTTTTAGTTTGTGCCGCGTTTCCGCTATTCCCTCCTTGCCCTTCCCCCGCCCTGCCTTTCGGGCTTTTCATGTCTTTTCCCGTTCCGCGGATTTTTCGCAAGCGGTTTTCATGCTATTTTTCTTTTTTATATGTTATCGCAGATTTTTTTCTCTTTCTTTTTTTGCCTCCTCTTCTCTCATTGTTTTGTCCCCTCGCCCCGCTTTTCGATTCTCTTCTACCCCCCCCCCCCCTGCTCCGCTGCCCGCGTAAAAGTTTTTCTTGCGGGTAGGCGAAAATGTCGGATTATGTCGCAATGCTAACATTGGGAAAGGATTCCGAGTACGGCGTAATAGTCTGCGGCGCGGGGCACGCCGGCTGCGAGGCGGCGCTCGCGTCGGCGCGCATGGGCGTGCGCACGCTCCTGCTTTCGGGCAGCCTCGACACTGTCGCCCAAATGAGCTGCAATCCGGCGATCGGCGGGCTTGCCAAAGGGCATATTGTAAGGGAAATCGACGCGCTCGGCGGGGAAATGGCGGTCAACGCCGACGCCACCGGAATACAGTTCCGCGTCCTAAACGCCTCAAAGGGGCCCGCCGTCCGCGCCCCGCGCGCCCAGTGCGACAAAAAGGCGTACCAGTTCAGGATGAAGCGCGTTCTCGAGTCCGCCCCCAATTTGGAGCTCTTTCAGGCGGAGGTCACGGGGCTTATCGCTTCAAACGGCGAAATCCGCGGGGTGTCTACGAATCTCGGGGCGGATTTTTACGCCCGAAGCGTGGTTTTGACAACCGGAACTTTTTTGCGGGGGCTTTTGTTTGTCGGCTCTTCAAAGACGGAAGGCGGCAGAATGGGGGATTTTTCGTCAAAGAGGCTTTCAGAGAGCCTCGAGGCCCTTGGCATATCGCTCGCGCGCTTGAAGACGGGGACTCCCGCGCGGATCCTCGCAAAAAGCATAGATTTTTCCAAATGCCAGATGCAGCCCGGAGACGAGCCGCCGCAGCTTTTCGCGTTTTACGACACCCGCACCGACGCCTACGAAGCGGCCGCGTCGCGCGAGGGCTGGATTTCCGACTGTCCCCCGTGCGCGCTTTCGGGCGTTTCCTCCGCCTCCGCCGCGCGCGCCGTGTCTTGCGAAGAGGCCGAAAACGCGGCTTCCGATTTCCGCAAAAAAATGTTCCACGTGGAACAATCGCTTGCCTTCGGGGATTTCGAAGGTTTCGGAAAAAGCCAAATGGCGTGCTACGAGACCTCTACAACCGCAAGAACCGCCGAGATTATTAAAGCCAATCTTCGGCGCTCCGCCATGTACGGGGGGGAGATAAAGGGCGTCGGCCCGCGGTATTGCCCGAGCATTGAGGACAAAATCGTGCGTTTTCCGGCAAAGGAGGGGCATCGGCTCTTCCTCGAACCCGAGGGAAGGCTCACCGATGAGTGGTATATAAACGGGCTTTCGACCTCCATGCCGCTCGACGTGCAGCTCGAGATAATCAGAAGCGTTCCGGGCCTTGAAAAGGCCGAGGTGGCGCGGCCCGCGTACGCCGTTGAATACGACTACGCCCCTCCCACCCAGCTTCGGGCGACGTTGGAGTCGAAGATTGTCTCCGGGCTCTTTTGCGCGGGCCAGATAAACGGGACGAGCGGGTACGAGGAGGCGGCGGGGCAGGGACTTTTGGCCGGCGCCAACGCCGCGGCGAGGGTTCTTGGGATCGAGCCCGTCGTGCTCGGAAGGCATGAGAGCTATATAGGGGTGCTGGTCGACGATTTGGTGACAAAGGGAACGTTCGAGCCGTACAGAATGTTCACAAGCCGCGCCGAATACAGGCTTTTGCTTAACCATTCGAGCGCGGAAATCCGCCTTCTGCCGTATGCCAGAAGGCTTGGGCTTCTTGCCCGCGGTCGCGAGCGGGCGATTGCCTTGAAGTCGGAGGCTGTCCGGATATGGTCCGGGCGTCTCGATTCCGGAAAGGCGGGGGATTCTTTGCGCAGAGGCGAGAACGCCGCCTTGCCGGCGGGGTTTCTCGCGCTTCCGCCGGAGGCGCGCGCCGAAATTCTTTACAGGGTTGCGTACAAGGGGTATCTCGAAAGGGATTTGCGCCAGATAGAAAAGATGAGCGGCTGGGAGAACATACGCATTCCCTCCGGTTTGGATTATTCGAGAGCTGTCGGCCTGCGGCTCGAGGCGCGCCAAAAGCTTGAAAAGTTCGCCCCGTCGACGATAGGGCAGGCGAGCAGGATATCCGGAGTTTCCCCGGCGGATATCGGGGTTTTGCTCGTGTATGTGAAATCTTTCGGCGGGTGACGGGTTGCGGCGCGCATGCTCGCGCCCTTTTTTTTGCCCGGATTGCAATCGTCGGATTGAAATATTTTCCGCCCGCCTTTCGGAAATTTTACCGTCGCGGCAGATTTTTGGGAGAAAGTTCCCGAAAAACGGCCTCTAAAAATGCCTCGAATCGCGATTTTTGGGCTGAATTTGATACCTGGGTATGCAAGAGGGAGTAAAACGGCAAATAGGGGCGTTTTTTTGCGTTTTGGGGCGTTTTTGCAAAAAATGAGATTTTTAAGCCTTTGCCAACTTAAACGTTTCTCCCCAAAACGGAGTGTATGCCGGCACGTCGCCGCATTTTTCCCCTATTTCGCCACCGAGCGAAATCGGCCATCTCCATTTTCCAATTTCGTGCCCTAGTTCAAGTATGTGCGAAATCAGCACCGCTTTCGGCCTTACAGTCTGCTTTGCGCATTTGGGGATGTCCAGACCCACCGCGATATGCGGGATAAACACGTCGGGTTCTCGTTCGGGCACGGCCTGTTTTGTGTCGCAGGCGTCTCCCGTATGGAAGATGCGCGCGCCTCCCGCGGATTCGCCGCAGTCTATTTCGTACGTCAGGACGAACTTTTCAAGGCGCTTGTTGTGGTCGCAGCATTTGGTTAGGATTGTGGCGTCGCCGAATTTGAAGCGCCTGTTGCCCGCGGAGTAGTGCGGGGTGTCCATGTAGTTTTGGACTACGGGCTTGCCCGCTTTTTTTAGCGCGCTGATGAGCGGCTGGCAGATGTGGTCTTGGTGGTTGTGCGTAATGAGCAGAAAGTCCAAGCTGCCCGCTATTTCCGCCGCGCGGGGATGGCAGAGGTCTATCGCGAATGTAAGAGCCGGAGTTTTTATGACATATCCCATGTTGTAGACAAGCCTCAGGTGCGTCTCTCCTCGGCGGGGTTTGCTGTTTTTTGCCCATTCCGCCGTCTTTGAAAACGCGTCGTCAAAATAGCGCAATATGGCGAATTTCTCGCGCATTTTTTTTGCAGTTTTTGCGCCGGCTTGGAGGTATTCGGCAAAATGGCGCGCGGAGCACGCGTCTGCGGCCCTTTGGATATTTTCGGCGGCTTTCGCGCGGGCGGGGCAGGGGGTTCGCATGTCGGTTTTTAGCGCCTCGTCGATGAGCGGAAGCGCGGGAGCGTTTGCCGCGCCGGCCATTGCGCAAAATGCCGGAAGCGCGGCTGCGGATGCCGTTTTCAAAAACGCGCGTCTATTCATGTGTTTTCCCTTTCAATTTTTTCGATAGGGGAATGTTCCACGTGGAACATTCGGGCCTTTCTCGCAACGGGCTACATTTTTCTTGCAAACGCGAAGGCGTCAATGTTTTTAAACCCGAGCTTCTTTAAAACTCTTGCGCATTCCGACATCGTCGCCCCGCTCGTCATTACGTCGTCAACAATCACTATGTGCGCGCCTTTTGGGATTTTTGATACCTTTCTATTGTTTGCCTTAAACGCTCCTTTTATGTTTTCAAGCCTTTCCTCTTTTGTCAGGTGCGTTTGCGTATCGGTTCTCTTTGTCCTTCTGAGGGCGTTCGATATCGTTATCCCTGAGTTTGGGAACGCGCGAATTGCGGCGTTCGCGATTATTTCGCTTTGGTTGTATCCGCGCTTCATCTTTCGCGCAAAGTGCAACGGCACCGGAATCAGAACGGAATCTTTTAGGAATTCTCCGAGCTTCGGGGTTTCCTTCATTATCTTTGTCATATCCGACGCGAGGTGCGGGGAGCTTCTGTATTTTAATCCGAGGGCAAGCTCCCTTGCGGGGCCGCTGAAAACGCAACACGCCATGCTCCAGTTGAACGACGGAGGATCCTTTGCGCACTTCGGGCAAAATGCGGAATTGGGCGAGTCGTTTGGCCCGATTATTTCCGAACAGCGGAGGCACCGCCCGCCTTTTATTATGTAGATGTCCCTTTCGCAGCCCTCGCAGACAAAGTCGTATTTTCCTGAGTTGTTGGCGGCGCCGCAATAGACGCATCTTCTTGGGAAAAACGCATCGAGCAGCGCGGTAGCGCCGCGCCTCGCCGCCGTGAGGATTGCGCCCATTTTAATGTTTGTTGAAATTTATCAATTTTTATTTTTTTTCGATGCCGGACTCCCTATGCTTTTTGCATGCCGCAAAAGGGATTCCCCTGCCTGCATAAAGGCGATGCTATATTGCGGATTTTTGCGGCATTGTCAATGGGCGAGTTTGTCAAAGATAAGTATCGGAAAGATGCGAGGGGGCGGCCAAGAGAAATGAAAAACGCGCGGCAAAGCGAATGCAAATGGGGCGGCGATATTTTCTTTTGCGGGCGAAAGCGCCGGAATTGAGGCCGCCGGACGGGCGCGGTGCAGGGCGGCGAAAAGGAGCCGAAGAATGATTTTGCGGCAAAGTTGAAAAAATATTAAAAAAACAGCTTGACAATATATGCAGTGGAGGGCTTAATGCGAGGTCTTTTCACATTGGGGCGGGGTGGCGCGAGGGCGCAGAGC
>ENA-UEQL01002213-UEQL01002213.1-human-gut-metagenome-genome-assembly--contig:-NODE-2213-length-13055-cov-8.693019_pt1 | contig 13055 bp, 6 predicted proteins | sample MGYA00242905_ERZ507926 | MGnify/ENA primary metagenome ERZ507926 (study PRJEB26167, sample SAMN06115531) | human gut metagenome | host: Homo sapiens | place: China:Henan | collected 2015-09-09 | study...
TCTCGGCATGTATCCCTACACGTTGCCCGACACCGAAAAGGCAATCAACCCCGACACCGAAAAGGCGGCTCTCACCTATGACGAGGACGGACTTTTTGCCCTGTATCAGGTTTATATGAACATGGTTCGCGGCGGCAAAAAGGTGGACTTCACCATTACCAACAAGCTGACGGGAGAGGTCATCCACGAGGAATCCTTTGAAAACGTGAGAAAAGCGGGTCTCGGAAGTCCCACGTTCCTTTACAACGGAAACAGTCTCGAAGAGGACGTCGATTTTTATGACCAGCTGCTGCTCACGCCCAGCAGACTTTCTCTTGCCAACAACACGCAGTACACGGCTACCATTACGGGATACGTGGACTACAAGGACGGAATAGTGCCCAACAACACCTATTCCTTCGATTTCAGAATAGACAACGAGAATCCCGTTCTTACCAAAGTCGAGTATCGTACCGAGATTGAGAGGGACGACAAAAAGAATCCCATACATACGTACATGGATTTGTACGTCTATGACAATCAGTATGCGGCGGCGGTTCTTCCCTGCTTTATAACCGGAGAAAACCAAAACGCAACTCTTCAGATGCTGAGCAGCCACGCCATTCCCGTAAGAGGAGAGAGAAGAAGCGTAACCAAAGTGTCTTGGGACATAACCGAATATCTGGATTATGCCGACGAGAATTACGATTTCTTCTTCATACAGCTTACAGACTATGCGCTCAACACCAGTATGTTTGCCGTTACGCTGCCCAGAGACGTGACAGACGTTCAGCTGAAGGAAACCGAGCTGACTCTGAGCGTAGGGGAGCTGTACGAGGTGACTCCCATTGTCACTCCCGACGACCAGTGGACGGACGGCTTTGTTTGGAGCAGCAGCAACGAAGATGTCGTCAAGGTGCAGGACGGTGAAATTTACGCCGTCGGAAAGGGTACCGCTACGGTGACGGTCGTGGACAAAGACACGCTCCTGAGCAACGATCCCCGTTGGGAGGGCGCGGCTACAATCAGGGTAACCGTGCTCGGCGAAGGCGACGACGGCTATGTCGCGCAAAAAGCTCCCGCATTGGAGGATATAGAAACCACTTTCTATGAATATCTCTATGCGCACAACAGAGTAAACGACGACGATTGGAATCCCGATTATCCTCGATTCATAACCGGTACGGTAAAGATTTATCCGGGCGAGAAAATCAAAATAGATTATGTCGTGAAGCCTTGGTACATAGATTTGTCCAACTATGACATAGAATGGAAATCCAGCAACACGCGCTATGTTACTTACAGTCAGGACCAGTACGGAAACGACGAAATAACTGCCGTCAAGGAGGGAAGCGCTACCGTTTCCATAACGCTTCGTCCCAAAGCAGGTTCGGGTATATCCGGCGTGCCTTTCTCCGTATACGTAAACATAGAGGTTCTTGACCCGTACATAATATCCAACTATGTTCTGACACGTTATTACGGAGTGGGCGAGCTTATCGACGGCGTTATGACTGCGGAGCTGCCCGACGACGAAATGTACAACGCAATCGGCGACGACGCATTTGTGGGGAACACTTCAATTGAGAAGGTGATTATTCCTCAAGGCGTGGGCAGTATAGGCAAGCGTGCATTTAAAGATTGCAAAAACCTCAAAGAGGTTGTATTGCCCGAGCACGAGACGGCAGGCAAGACGGAAGCTCTTACTACCATAGGCGAAGATGCATTCAGGGATTGTCTCCTGCTTTCTAAAATCAATATAGGCTCCGGCGAAGGCTGCGCGCCCGTCAACACGATTTTCCACAGAGCGTTCATGAACTGCAAGCACCTGACAGACGTTGATTTCAGCACCATGAGCTGGCTGGGCGACAGTGTGTTTGAGGGCTGTACGGCAATCAAGACAGCAAACATTCCTTATCTTGCGACGGCAGGTTCCAACGTGTTCGGCGGATGCAGCTCTCTGACCTCTGTCGAGATGAGCGTCAACACGGCTATGGGCGAGGGAATGTTCAGGAATACTTCTATAACACGTGTTACCATTCCTCAGAGCAAAGTTGCCGCAATGGCTTTCTACGGCTGTGCGAGACTGTCCGAAGTCAACTTTACGGGCGCGGTTACGGAAATAGGCGACAGCGCGTTCAACGGCTGCTCGGGTCTTTCCAAAGTGTCCTTTACTGCGGACGCGACGCTTGAAAAAATCGGCGTGAGCGTGTTTGCGGGAGCAAGCAAGCTCAAATCCTTCAACGTGGCAAGCGGAAACACCAATTTCGTGCTTTCCGAAGACAAGGCGGTTGTTTACAATGCCGACCAAACGGAAATCGTCATGATAGCGCCCGGATATAACTTCAACAACTACACCTTTGCTTCGACGTTAAAATCGCTCGGACGCGGCATTTTCAGCGGCAGAACCGATATAATCGACCTTGATTTGAGCGATACCGATATTGAAGTTATAGGCGACTACGCTTTCTACGGCAACACCGTGTTGCAGACAATCACTTTCCCCGACAGTTTGAAGAGAATCGGCGAAGGGGCGTTCGGAGTCTGTTATGCTCTGGATGAAATCGTCATTCCCGCAGGCGTTGAGGTCGGCGCGCGCGCTTACTACAACTGTGTGGCGAGCAACAGCCAAAGTCAGATTGTGGACGGTCCTCAGAAGATTACGATAGGCGACGGCGCCGTTATCGGACAGGAAGCGTTTGCTGTTTGCGAGGGAGTTTTCTCGCTCGAACTCGGCAATGACGTTACGCTCGGCGCAGGTGCGTTCTACCTGTGCAGCAATCTGGGCAGGGGAACGGTTGAGCTAGGCAATCTCACGGAAATCCCCGAAGCCTGCTTCGGAATGAATCTGTCGCTTGAAAATATCGACCTGTCCGGCGTCAAGAAAATAGGCGCAAACGCGTTTTCCACCAACTACAACGGTCAGGTGGCCGGCGGCTCCCTGACAAGGATTGACCTCTCTTCCGTTGAAGAACTTGGCGATTACGCTTTCTTCGGACAGATGTCACTGGAAGACGTGACGTTGGGCTCCGGACTCAAGGAAATCAGCAAGTACGCTTTTGCTTATTGCGTTACGTTGAGCGAAATCAATCTCGACAGTGTTGAGATAATCAGAGAGGGCGCATTTTTCTACAATATAGGTTCAACCAATTTGACGGATACCTATCCCGGCGCGGGACTGACGGAGCTTAATATGCCCGAAGTGCGTATTGTGGAAGCCGGCGCATTCGAGTATGCGTTATGGGTTGAAAAGGTCAACATGCCCAAGGTGGAGGAAGTCGGTGAAATGGCATTCTCGGGATTGCTTGCCACCGCAACCGACAGCAGCGGAAATCAGTGGAACGTAATCCTCAGCTCTTTGAAAGAGGTTACGCTGCCTACGGATTCCGAAATAGACGTGGTTCTGAATAACGGCGCGTTCTATTTGTCGGGCAGCCTTGAAACGATTAACTGCGAGAGAGTTGTTTCCATGGGTGACGCTGTGTTTATGTATTGCATGAGCGTCAAGGAAATCAATGCTCCCGAGTGCACGGAAATCGGTCAAATGTGCTTCTATCAAGCGGAGAGCGCTACGAAAATCTATGTTCCTTTGATTGAAGAAGTGCCTGACGGCGCGTTCTTGGGAACGGAAGCTCTCACCTCAGTCGACTTGCCCAATGTTGTTCGTTTCGGCGTCGGAGCGTTCAACGGAACCGGTCTCGAAAGCTTTACTTTCACTCAGAAAGAAATTGAGTCGATAGGCGACGGCGTGTTCGCTCATGCCAAAAACCTGCACGAGTTTACCAGAACCGTCAACGGCAAGACGACCGACAGCTTCAATCTCGGCTCCGGATACTTTGTGGAAGACGGCGTACTTTACGGCACGCTGCCCAACGGAGGATATCAGCTGCTTTCCTATCCCGCACAGAAGGAGGACAGAGTTTACACCGTTCTCGACAACACTGTGAGAATAGGCACCGGCGCAGGCGCGGGAAGCGATTATCTCGAAGTTCTCGTGCTGCCCAGAACACTCAAAACCATAGGCGACTCTGCCTTCTATGATTGCGAAAAGCTCAAAACCATAGAGTTCAGGTCGTATATCATGCCCGAGCTTGAAGGCATTACAACCAACGACTATAACAAGGTAGCAAACAATGTCGGAGAAATTTTCCAACCCGGAGAAAACATCGTTTACTACAATATGGCGTATGAAGCCGTTTGGTATCTGTACTTCAACCTCGGCGGACAGCTGGGAGTAGCCGAAGACATCGTGGCTATCGTGCCCGAAAACGGAGTTGGCTATGATAATTGGTTGACAAATTTGTATTTTGACTATATTATTAAAGGTGCGAATGCAAAAGCCGACGAAACCGTTGCTGCCGAAGAGCTGATAAATGAACTGCCCGACGTCAGAAGTATTACTCTTAAAGACGAGACCGCAATTGCTGCGGCGAGAGCGGCTTACAACCTGATACCCAACGCGCAGCAGAGGTCGATGATTACTTCGGCATACAACACTCTGGTTGCCGCCGAAGAGAGGATTCAGCAGCTTAAGTCAAGTTCTAAGGATCCAGGCGAGCCTACCGACCCCGAGACTCCCGTCGTAGACGAAAAGGACGAGACAATCAAAAAGCTGAAGACCACGGTTATCGTACTTGCAATCGTTGCCGGCGTGATTGCGCTTGGTTTCGTGGCTTACGTCGTATTCGACATTGTCAGAAAGAACAAAGCCGTATGCGCAGAGGCTGAACAACAGGTCGACGACAAGAAAGAAGAATAAGCTTTCCTTAACTCGACGGTGCTTTGGAATTTCTCCCCCGCAGGACCGAAAAGTCCTGCGGCGGGAAAGAGGAGAAATAGATGAAAAGCAAAAAATTTCTAATTGTTATTCTGATTATAGGCGTCTGTATGCTGCTTACGGGCTGCAAGCTTGTCGACCACAAGCAAAGGGAAGAAATTACCGATGCAGGCTATGTGTACGAAGCGGTGCTGGACTTCAACGGAGGCAGAGCGAGCAATTACGATTATATAAAGTATGCATGCAAGAGCGGCACGAAAATTAAAGAACCGGACACTATGTATCCCACTTTGACCGGCTATGAAATCATAGGCTGGTATGTAAAGCCTTCCGCGGACAGCGACGTTGCGGATATAGACAGCTGGGAAACATGGGATTTCTCTACGGATACGGTGACTGACAACATAACGCTGGTTGCCAGATGGAGAAGATTGCGCAGCTTTTCTTTTGGATATTATGACAATATTGTACCCGAAGGCGGCGGCGACGCTGTAAAAACTTGGGTGGAGCTTAGGAGTGTAAACAAGAGCATAGACGGGACTGAATTTATTTGCGGAAATATAACCGAAAGCAATTATTCCAATATGAATTCCAAGCTCACCGACAAAACGCTTCTTAGCGGATTTAACTCCGAGCAACCTTTTTATGCCGACGAAGCATTGACTCAAGAAATAGCGCTGAGCAGTCTTGTTCATCCCGTTACGTCGGAGGAGGACCTCGACAGCAATCAGGAGAATGCTACTTACAGAATTTACTGCGAATATCTTGAAGGAACCTGGACTATTCTGGATTCGTCCAAACAAGTTACGCTTGGCAACGCCAATTATTATCTTTTAGGCGACATTACACTCCAGACCAGTCAGATGTATGTGGATTCGGATTTTAACAGAGAGGAGTGCACGGTTTCCAATCCTACGCTCAGATTTACGGGTACGATTAAAGGCAACGGTCACAAAATCATATTTGAAAAGCGTTTGCAGCCCATTTATCAGCGTCAGAGCACGTTGTTTATAGGATTTTTCGGAGTTCTGGACGGAGCAACGATTGAAGATGTGACGTTTGAAGGAATCGATTTCAGTTTGGCTTTGCCTTCGGGAACAAACCCGAGTATCAGATTCGGTTTTCTTGCCGGAAACATAATCAACTCCACACTCAAAAATGTTACGGTCAACGGTTCGCTGACTATCGAGAACACGGAAGGCAACAACAACGTGAACCAGCTGATAAGCGACGAACTATGGTTCGGTCAGAAGGACGATGCGACGGTTGTTGACGGATGCAATTTCAACATTGACGTCGATGACAAACGTCCGAGCAATTCTTAAATCTTTAAGCCATGCGCTTTTAGAATAAAATCATACGGAGGTTTCAAAATGAAAAAACTCAGACTCACAAGACTTCTTGCTGTGATTCTTGCGGTTATTATGGTACTTCCTCTATTTGCGGCTTGCAATAAGAACAGGAAGTACGATAATGAAAAGGACCAGCTGGTTGTCGGACTTGAAGAGCCGGACGGCGTTTTCAACAGTTTCTTCGCAACATCGGGAAACGACACCACGGTTGCAGGTACGGTTGCCGCGAGCTTGATAAGCATGGACAAAAACGCTAAAATCGTCTGCGGTCCCGAGTATCCCAGCGTTGCGTTGGATTTCATGCAGAAGGTTACTTACGACCCCAGCAATCCCAATGCGACGGAGGTAATTGACGGCGTAACCTACACGGATTATTATTTCGTGCTGAAAAACAAGGTTAAATACAGCGACGGAACGCCTTTGACTATCAAGGACGTGCTGTTCACCTATTATGTCTATCTCGACACCTCTTACATAGGTTCCAGCACGATGTATTCGACGGATATTATAGGGCTTCAGGCTTACAGAACGCAGACCGATGACGAAAACGCGCAGGAAAACCTCGATTATCAAATGCTGCAATCTGCCGTTTCAAGACGTAACAGCCTTGTTGAAGCTTACAAGGATATCAAAAAGAACGAATACAATGACAATCTTGTCGCTGCCAATCTCAGGGATGAATTGAGCTATACCGTAGACGATGACGGTGTGAGACACTATACTCTCAAGAGCACCATGCGCGACAAAATCAGAGAAGAGTATCCCGCTACGCAAGGTTCCGAAACCGAAATGGGCGTGGATTTGGCTGCCGACTATGAATATGTTGCTCAGACCTTCTATGAGGAATTGGAGACGGATTACAGCAACAACATGGGCGCCTGGGATACAGACGACCTTCGCGACCTCATACTCAACGACACGCAGATGTTCCTCTATGCCGAGGGCTTCATTGCTGACGAGCTGAACGATCAGGGACAATGGAGACCTCCTGCGAATCATCAGTACAGAGATTGGACGGATGACGACAAGGAAAGAGCAATCAACCTTGTTTTCCAAAACAAGATGCCCAACGAGTTTGAAAGCATCATCACCGCGTGGGGAACTGCCATGACGGTTTTGGACCAGTTCAAGGCGGAAGCATATACGTTCTATCTGGAAGCCAACAAAGGCAATGTGCCCAATATCAGCGGCATAACCTGGAACAAGCAGTGGCTTGCAGATGACCCCGCTTCAGTATATCTCGATGAAAGTATGGTTCCCGGTTCCGAAATATTCAACAAGGAAGCAAAGACCATAACAATCACAAACGACAACGGCGTGACCACCACCTATCCTTTGGCGGAGTACGACGCAAACGGAAATATTGTCAGCGGCTACGAGGTCATAAAAATCCGTATAAACGAGGTTGACCCCAAGGCGGTGTACAACTTCTCCATTTCTCCCATGCCCATGCACATCTATTCGCAGCAGGAGCAAATCGACGCGTGGGACGGCTTGACCAATTTCGGCGTAGCTATGGGAAGCATTGACTTTATGACCGATATGAGAGGTATTACCATACCCGTAGGCGCAGGTCCTTATCAGGCTTCCAATGCTGCCGGTACTGTAACCGGTTCCAAGATAATCGGCTCCCTGTTCCATGGCAGCCTTCGCCTGCTCCACAGTCTTTGCAGTTGCGCCAATATTTTTTGTTTTCACCGATCCACTTGAAGCCGGTCAGCACGCTGCGCATTTCCACGCCGTAGTGTGCGGCAATGGCATCGGCCAGAGGAGTGGACACGATGGACTTGACGGCGACCGGGTTTTTGGGCATGGTGCCCTTCTCGATGCGGCCTGCGCAGATGTAATCCAGCAGCAGAGCGCCCATCTCGTTGCCGGATACCAGCTCATAGCTGCCATCCGGGCACTTCATGGCAATGCCCACGCGGTCGGCATCGGGGTCGGTGGCCAGCATCAGATCGGCACCAGTCTTGGTTGCCAGCTCCAGACCCAGCTTCAGAGCCTCGAAAATTTCGGGGTTCGGGTAGGAGCAGGTGGTAAAGTAGCCGTTGGGGTACTCCTGCTCGGGCACGATGGTGATATCGGTGATGCCCATATCGTTCAGCACATGAGTGACAGGCACCAGACCGGAACCATTCAGCGGGCTGTACACCAGCTTCAGGCCGGCAGTCTTGCACAGGCCCGGGCGCACCTGACGGGCCTCAATGGCATCATACAGTGCCTTCTTGCAGTCGTCGCCCACAAAGCGGATCAGGCCCTGCTCCACGCCCTCGGCAAAGGAGATGTACTTTGCACCGGTCAGCACATCCGTCTTCTGGATCTCATCGTATACGATGGCAGCAGCATCATCGGTCATCTGGCAGCCATCCGGGCCGTAGGCCTTGTAGCCGTTGTACTTGGCCGGGTTGTGAGAAGCCGTGACCATGATACCAGCATTGCACTGGTAGTAACGGGTAGCAAAGCTCAGTGCAGGCACAGGCATCAGAGCATCGTAAATGCGCACCTTGATACCGTTTGCCGCCAGAACGCCTGCGGCGGTCTTGGCAAAGATATCGCTCTTCAGGCGGCTGTCGTAGCTGATCGCCACAGTCTGGCTGCCGCCCTGAGTCTTGACCCAGTTTGCCAGACCCTGCGTGGCCTGACGCACAACATAGATATTCATACGGTTGGTGCCAGCGCCCAGAACGCCGCGCAGACCAGCGGTGCCAAACTTCAAAGCCACAGCAAAGCGGTCCTTGATCTCGTCATCATTTCCCTCGATCTTGGCCAGCTCCGGCTTCAGATCAGCGTCTTCCAGCTCTGCAGCCATCCAGCGCTTATATTCATCCAAATACATCTTGCACACCTTACCTTTTGTAAATTTTTCCGCAAAAAAGAACAGGTTTGGTTAAACCTACTTATAATATAAACTCTCCGCATCCATGTGTCAATTGCGTAATCTGCAACAAGATTTGCAGTTCAAAACCGGCATATGGCACAAAATTCCAAGTTTTTCCCGGTAAAGTCGGGAACTATCCCGGCCTCGCCTGCATTTTCCAGCAGTTCATAACTCTGGCCTGCATCGTCCAGAACGTCCAGCCACTGCTCCAAACCGATGCTGTTTTCACAAAGGTAGCGCAGCAGCTGCATTGCCCGGGCAAAACTGTCCTGCAGCAGCACCGCGCTGCGGCGCACCCGGCCATCCTGCTCCTGCCGCAGCTCCATTACAACGCCCTGCGCAGCGGCGGCACCGCAATATACAAGGGTGTGGGCATGCTGCAGCCCTTCCAGTTCTGAATATGTACGGATATAGCGGCAGTATTCTTTGCTCATCATGGAAAACTCTCTCCTCTCTATCGCATTGACATCTTTCCTGCCCTTTACTATAATGAATTCAGAAGTATTTTTGTGTCGAAGTATGACATAATCATCCAATATTTTCCACTTTTGCCAATTCTTTTCCGTCATATCATCCGCTGGGATAAGGGAGAACAACATGTATTCTGTTACCAGAAGCTTTGGTCTGAACGGCCTGAGCGGCTTTGCCGTGGCAGTGGAGGCCGACATTTCCGGCGGTCTGCCCGCCTTTTCCATCGTGGGCCTGCCGGATTCCGCTGTGCGTGAAAGCGCCGACCGTGTGCGCGCCGCCATCAAAAATCTGGGCTTCAAGTTCCCGGACCGGCGCATTACCATCAATCTTGCCCCGGCGGATGTGCGCAAGACCGGCCCGGTGTACGACCTGCCGCTTCTGCTGGCAGTGCTCACTGCCAGCGGCCAGCTGGAGGATGTGCCTGCCGACGCGGCATTTCTGGGCGAACTGGCACTGGACGGCACCTTGCGGCCGGTTTCCGGCGTGCTGCCCATGGCGCTGGCTGCAGCAGAAAATGGCATCCACGCCCTGTATGTACCTGCCGAGAATGCCGCCGAAGCAGCCGAGGCCTGTGCCGACAGCATGGCCGTCTACCCCGCCCACACGGCACGCGAAGTTGTAGATGCCCTGCGCGGCATCTCCCCGCTTGCCCCGGCGGCTGTTGTTCCCTTTGACCCTGCAGACGCATGGGCACAGGTGCCGGATTTTGCGGACGTGATGGGCCAGTCGCTGGCGCGGCGGGCTATGGTCATTGCTGCCGCAGGCGGACACAATGTATTGCTCATTGGCGCACCCGGCACCGGCAAATCCATGCTGGCAAAGCGTCTGCCCGGCATCCTGCCGCCGCTCACCCGTGAGGAAGCCGTGGAGACCACTAAAATTTATTCCATTGCAGGGCAGCTGCCGCAGGGCCGGGGCCTGATCTCTGCACGGCCTTTCCGCAGTCCGCACCACTCGGCCAGTGCCGCGGCTCTGGCTGGCGGCGGCGCACAGTTCCGGCCCGGCGAGTGCAGCCTTGCCAACTGCGGTGTGCTGTTTTTAGACGAATTGCCGGAGTTCTCCCGCGAGAGTCTGGAAGTGCTGCGCCAGCCGCTGGAGGACGGCCAGATCACCGTGAGTCGCGCGGCAGGCAGTGCCACCTATCCCAGCCGCTTTCAGCTGGTGGCAGCCATGAACCCCTGCAAGTGCGGCTACTACGGTCATCCCACCCGGCAGTGCACCTGCTCACCCAGTGCCGTGCGGCAGTACCGCAGCCGGGTGTCCGGTCCGCTGCTGGACCGCATCGACCTGTGCGTGGAGATGGACCCCATCGCCTTTGACGAGCTGCACGCCGTCGTCCCTTCCGAGAGCAGCGCCGATCTGCGCAAACAGGTGCTTGCCGCCCGGGCCATTCAGGCAAAGCGCTATGCCGCCCCGGGTTTTGAGGGTGTACTCTGCAACGCCCAGCTCACCGCCGGGCAGGTGCGGCGCGTCTGCCGCATGACCCCCGCCGCCGAGCGGCTGCTGCGTGCCTCCTACGACGCTTTGGGCCTTTCCGCCCGCGCTCATGACCGCATCCTTCGGGTGGCCCGCACGGTGGCCGATCTGGCAGGCAAACAGCTGCTGGATGAGGACTGTGTGCTGGAAGCCCTGCAGTACCGGGCACAGGAAAAAGTGGAAGTATAAAAGCTTCTTCGTCTTTGCTTTGCAGATCCGCCCTCCCCGAAAAGGGAAGGGTTTGTGCAGCTTACCGTTACGCGCAAAAAAGCCATCTGTATCTTTCCAAATGCTCAATACGAGCAGAAGATCACAGATGGCTTTTTATAATTGCTTTTTAGAATCTGCGCCATGTATCCGGCAGGAACAGCACCAGCATCGGGAAGATTTCCAGACGGCCGGCCAGCATGTCAAAGATCATCACCAGCTTTGCGGGGTTCGTAAAGCTGCCAAAGTTCATCATGGGGCCTACCTGCGCAAGGCCCGGGCCGATGTTGTTCAAAGTAGCTGCAATGGCTGTGAAGTTCGTCACCATATCAAAGCCATCCAGACTGATGAGCAGGAAGGATACCACGAAGATGAAGAAATACGCGCCCATAAACACATTGGTGGTGCGGATGGTCTCGTGGTTGAGCAGCTTGCCGTCCATGCGGACGGGGGCCACCACCTGCGGGTGCAGTGCCTGCTTGAGCTCCTTGCCCAAAGTCTTGCCCAGAATGAGGAGGCGGCTCACCTTGATGCCGCCGCCGGTGCTGCCTGCGCAGGCACCAATGAACATGAGCACCACCAGAATTTCTTTGGAGAGGGTGGGCCACAGGTCAAAATCGCAGCTGGAAAAGCCAGTGGTCGTGATGATGGAGCCCACCTGAAAGGCTGCCTGACGCACCGCTTCGCCAAAGCTGTTATAAAGGCTGTAGATATTGGCCGTGATAATGCCAATTGCCACCAGAATAATGGCGAAGTAGCCGCGCACTTCCTCGCTGATGGCGCGGTTGAATTTGCGCAGCAGCAGCAGGAAGTAGGCATTGAAGTTGACACCAAACAGAATCATGAAGATGGTCACGACCCACTGGATGTAAGGAGAAAAGCTGGTAAAGCTGTCGTTCTTGAAGCCGAAGCCGCCGGTGCCCGCCGTGCCGAAGGCCGTGAGCATGGACTCAAACAGCGGCATACCGCCCAGCATCAGGAATACCAGCTCCAGCACGGTGAGTGCAAAATAGATGCCGTACAGGATCTTTGCGGTAGACTGCACCTTGGGCACCAGTTTATCCACCTGAGGGCCGGGGCTTTCTGCCTTCATCAGGTTGACGTGGGAGCCACCGGTCAGGGGCAGCAGCGAGAGCAGGAACACCAGAACGCCCATGCCGCCGATCCAGTGGGTGAAGCTACGCCAGAACAGGATGCCCTTGGGCAGATCCTCTACCCCGGGCAGGATGCTGGCACCGGTGGTGGTAAAGCCGGACACCGTCTCAAACAGGGCGTCCACCGGGTTCGGGATGCAGCCCGTCACCACAAACGGAACGGCGCCCACGATGGAAATGACGATCCAGCTCAGCGAGGTAGCAGCAAAGCCCTCCCGCATATAGAACATCTTGCTTTTAGGCTTGATGCCGCGCAGGGCGTAGCCGATGGCGGCGCTGACTGCCGCCGTGATCAGAAACACGCCCAGCACGAACCATTCGCCGTAGATCCAGCTGGCCGCTGCGGGCAGCAGCAGCAGCGCACCCTCGATCAGCATGACATAGCCCAGCAGACGGAAAACGATCGCATAATTCATAGTCTGCCTCCGTCAACCCTCTGCGCCCTTGTCCAGAATATCGCGCAGGTCATGCAGACCATGCTCCAGCGTGACCACGATCACGTTGTCGCCCACCTGGATCTGGTCGCCGCCGCGCGGGATCAGGATCTGATGGCCGCGGGTGATGCAGCACAGCAGCAGATTCTTTTTCAGGTGCAGCTGGCTCAGGGGGACACCGGTGGCAGCGCTCTTCTCGTGGACGGTAAATTCCAGCGCTTCCACGCGGTCGTCCAGAATGCGGTACAGCGTCTTGATGTTGCTGCCCGCTTCGTTCTGCAGTGCACGCACATACTGCACGATGTAATCGCAGGTCATGTACTTGGG
>ENA-UEQL01002216-UEQL01002216.1-human-gut-metagenome-genome-assembly--contig:-NODE-2216-length-13047-cov-3.968620_pt1 | contig 13047 bp, 10 predicted proteins | sample MGYA00242905_ERZ507926 | MGnify/ENA primary metagenome ERZ507926 (study PRJEB26167, sample SAMN06115531) | human gut metagenome | host: Homo sapiens | place: China:Henan | collected 2015-09-09...
GTCCATGATGACGATGGCAGCACCCGTAGCCGCCACAGCGGCGGCAGTGCCCAGAATGCGGAAGATTGCTTTCATGTCATGACCTCCTTGGCAGTATGATGATTTAAGAGAACGTGACCACGTCATTCAGCGGCTTCTCGGCAGGCTCCACCGACAGAGCGGTGAGCACCGGGCCTTTGCCGCGGTAGATGTTGTGGAACTTGTAGCCCACCTTGGCCGTTACCTTGACCCAAGCCCGCTGCTCGAGGGCCTTGTAGCCGTCGTAGCTGCAGGGGAAGCCCACGAACTGGATGTCCTGCACGCAGCAGGTCATGGCAAACCGGCCGGGCACGAAGCTGTTTTTGCCGGCGCGGTTGGTCTGGCAGACCTGCGCGAGGAACTTGACGGTCTTGCCCGCATACTTCTGCGGCTCGTCCTGACAGTCCATATACCAGATGCCGAAATCCTCGTCCGGGATGTCGATGACCGGGGCGTTGATGTCAAAGGGCAGCGGGTCGGGGATGTCGTCGTAAGCCACGCTGCCGTCCTTGAACTCATAGGCGATGTCGCACTTGCGGGAGGCCTGACGCACCAGCTTGTGCAGCTCCTGACGGGCAGCGTCGTTGTTGACGGCCTCGGCGCGGTTGAAGACGATCAGCTCGCTGCGGGCGATCTTGTCCAGCATCAGCGCACGCATGGAGTTGTCGCGGGCGTAGGTCAGGGCGGTGGTGCCGTCGGCGGTGGCGATGCACTGGTAGACGATCCAGTTCTCGGGCAGGTTGTTTGCCAGATCCTGCAGCATCCACATACCATTGTACTCGATGACCACGCGGCCTGCGTCGGCCTCTTTGGCCAGCTTGGCGAGGTTCTGGGGGTTCAGCTCGGCCTTGTCCTCGAGGTTGTAGAGGGTCACGCCGGGGAAGGCGAACTTCTTCTGGTCATATTCCTCTTCGCCCTCCTCGCAGACCAGCAGAAGGGTCTTGTCGCCGGAGTCGAAGTTGGGGTCTTCAAAGGTCTCCTGAATGAACTTGGTCTTGCCGCTCTCGAGGAAGCCCACAAACAGGTATACCGGGATCTCATTTGCCATAATCGTTTATCCTTTCAGGGCCAATATCAGCAGCCGAACAGTGCTGCGATGGCCTTCTCATCCAGCTTGGAGCCGATGACCACCAGCTTGCCGCCGACATCTGCGCCGCGTGCGCGGACTTCCCACTCGCCGGGGACATAGTCGAACTCCAGCCAGCCGTCGGCGCCGCCGTCCACGATGCCCTTGGAGCGGAGGATCATGCCGTAATTGCCGGTGTCCAGCTCGGTGAGGGCGTGCTCAATGTCAGCCTTGGAGAACTTCTTGGCCGTCTCGACGCCCCAGCTGGTGAAGACCTCGTCGGCGTCATGGTCGTGATGATGGTGATGGTGGCCGCAGCAGCAATGGCCATCGTGGTCATCATGGTCGTGGTGATGATGCTCATGCTCGTCCTCATCATCGTCCTCGTCGTGGTCGTGATGATGACCGCAGCAGCAGTGTCCGTCGTGATCATCATGGTCGTGGTGATGATGGTGCTCGTGCTCCTCATCCTCATCGTCGTCGTCATCCTCATCGTGATGATGGCCGCAGGTGCAGACACCGTTCTCATCGTAATGATGATGGTGGTGATGATGTTCTTCCTCCTCGTCCTCGTGGGCGTGCTCCTCGTTGGCCTTGGCAGCCATGGCAATCAGCTCGGCCTTGAAATCGTCCTTGGTGGACATGGCCTTGAGGATCTGCTCACCGGTCAGGGAGTCCCAGGCGGTGGTCACGATGGTGGCGGTGGGGTTCTTCTCCCGCAGCATGGCCACGGCAGCAGCGATCTTCTCCTCGGTGGCGTTCTGGGTACGGCTCAGGATGATGCAGCTTGCATGGCTGATCTGGTCGTCGTAGAACTCACCGAAGTTCTTCATATACATCTTGACCTTGTTCACGTCGGCCACGGTGACAAAGCTGCTGAGCTGGACATCCAGGTGCTCGGCCACGCCCTCCACGGCGCGGGTCACGTCACTCAGCTTGCCCACGCCGGAGGGCTCGATCACGATGCGGTCCGGGTGGTACTGCTCCACCACCTGCTGCAGGGCGGCGCGGAAATCGCCCACCAGAGAGCAGCAGATGCAGCCGGCGTTCAGTTCGTTGATCTGGATGCCGGACTCCTTGAGGAAGCCGCCGTCAATGCCGATCTCGCCGAACTCGTTCTCGATCAGCACCACTTTCTGGCCTGCAAAGGACTCCTTGATCAGTTTTTTGATCAGGGTGGTTTTGCCGGCACCCAGGAAACCGGAGAAGATATCAATTTTGGTCATGATTCAAATGCCTCTTTCTTTTTAGCACACAGAGCCGCAGAGTGCTGGCTCAAACATCTTACTCCTCTATTATAACAAGGCTGTCAATGGTAAAACGCCGTTTTTGAAGAAAAAATTGTAACATTTTTTGCAAATTGGTTGCGTTTTGGGGCAAATGACAAAAAGAAAGGGCTGCGGGAGCCAAAATTCGGCTCCCGCGGCCCTTTGCATCAGGGGTGAACGGTGGATTGCAGTGCCTGCGCAATGGCGGCGGTGTGGTCCTCGGAATCTCCGGTGAACCAATACACCTGCCCGCCTGCCTCCACCCGGAGAAAACACTTTTGGGTGGGGTCGAGGCAGAACCGGGCGTTCCCCTCCCCGACCACATAGAAATCCCCCTGCAAATAGTGGTCCATCCCGGTGCCCCAGGTGCGGGCGGCCTCGGGCAGGGTGTCCCGGAGCTGGACATCGGTGATGGCGTCGGTGTCCAAGCGGTATTTTTCGCTCTGGCCATGGGAGGCCACGAGGCAGACCGGGGCGCTGCCGGAGAGCTCCAGCCGGGTGGGGATGCTGTCCACCAAGCCGAAGATGGGCCCGATGGCAAGGCAGGCCACCAGCACAAGGCCGACAAAAGCATAGTAGAGTTTGCCCGCCCAGGTGCCGAGGTTGACGGTGGAGCCAAGGCCGATCCGCTTGGCGACCAGAAAACGCTTGTCCGTGGGATTATAGTAGAAGATGCCGCCCAGCCAGGCGTCATCCTCATCGGCCACAATGGTGGCGGCATCCGTCAGCACGGCCTGCGCCCGGCGGACGGAGAGCTCCATCCAGAGCGTCGCCGCCACCAGCAGGACGGTAAAGCCCAGCGTCCCGCCCAAAATGGTGGCCTCCGAACGGAAGCCGAGGGCCAGCATTCCGTTCAGCACCGCCAGTGCCCAGAGGTTGAGCCGCCAGAAGCGGTCCCAGTAGAGCCGCCGCACCCGGAGCAGGGTCTGGTTGCGGGCCGAGTCCGCCGTGACCATATCCTCCCGGCGGCGGAAGGTGGTGCGGCCCAGCACCCAGAGCAGCAGCAGGGTGGCCGCGTCGATGCCGCAGGCCAGCGCCACGCCCCGGGGCAGGCCGGGCAGGGCGATGGGTGCAAGGCTCAGCACCAGCGGCGGCAGCAGCGTCCACAGGCCCATGGGCTTTGGCAGTGCAAAGGCCGAAGCGGCAGTGTCCACCACACGAGTGGGCGCATTCTGCCCGGCTGCGGCTTTTTTCAGGGCCTTGAGCTTTGCGTTGGCCCGCAGCAGGGGCAGGTAAGGCAGGGCCAGCCCGGCAAAAAAGAAGAGCATCCAGAGTGTCAGCGCAATGGCGGTCTCCTGCACAAAGGCCAGCGGCACACTGAGCGCGGCGCAGACCAGACAGAGGGTGCCCAGCCGCGTTCGATATTGTTTTACAATGGCCTGCACCTCGGGCAGGGCGTCTGCCTCCGGGGGCAGGGTGACGCCCAGGAGCAGGCCCTTCTGGCGCTTGCTCATATTCCGCAGCATGATGTAATTGACGCCCGCGCAGAGCCAGAAAGTCAACAGCATAAATCCACTCATGGTCTCCATCGTTTAGTCCTCCGTTTCGCCAAAGGCGGCTTTGCAGGCCGCCACAAAATCGTCCAGTGAAAGCCCGGCCAGCCGTGCCTCGCCCGCCAGCAGTTTCAGCCGGGCAGTCTGGTCGGCAGACAGGCCCACTGCCTTGCCCCGCGGGGCGCGGACGACGGCCCCGGCCCGGCGGTCGGTGACGAGATATCCCTCGGCCTTGAGCAGCTGGTAGGCCTTGCTCACCGTCATGACATTGACGCCCGCGTCCTCCGCCAGTGCCCGGGTGGTGGGCAGCCGCTCGCCGGGAGTCAGCTCCCCCTGCGCCACGGCCAGCACCACCTGATCCCGGATCTGGCGGTAGATGGGCACCGCGCTCTGAAAATCCAACCGGAACAGCATTTTCATTCCTCCTGTTTGTATTAGTGAGTATAATACAACAAATACAAACTGTCAAGAGGGGATGCGGATTGCATTCTCCGCGCGGGGATGTTACAATAAGAGGCAGCAAACCAACGCCGCCGGACGTTCTTCCGGCAACTGTAAAAGTGTAAGATTTGGAAAGAAGGCTTTACCCAATGAGCATGAATCCTGTTCCTGAGCGTTTGGCCGCCCTGCGCGCCGCCATGAAAGCAAACGGTGTGGATGTTTACCTGATCCCCGTGGGCGACCCCCACGCCAGCGAGTATCTGCCGGAGCACTACACCTCCCTGACCTATTTCTCCGGTTTCCACGGCGAGAACTCCAACTTTGTGGTCACCATGACCGAGAGTGCTGTCTGGGCCGATGGCCGCTATTTTGTGCAGGCCGAGAAAGAGATTGCCGGCACCGAGATCCAGCTCCAGAAGATGGGCGAGCCGGGCGTGCCCACCGTGGAAGCATATTGCGCCAAGGCCCTGCCCGAGGGCGGCACCCTGGGCCTGTGCGGCCTGACGGCCTCCTGCGGGCTGGTGCGGGGCATCCAGAAAGCATTGGCCCCCAAGCACGGCACCATCAAGACCCTGAACCTGGAGGACGAGCTCTGGACCGAGGGCCGCCCGGCCCTGCCCGCCACCCCGGCCTGGGTGCTGCCCAAGGAGTACGCAGGCTTCTCCCCGGCGGAGAAACTGGACCAGCTGCGGGCAAAGCTCAAGGAGCTGGGCTGCACCGCCCAGCTGGTGGGCAAGCTGGACAACCTGGCCTGGCTGCTCAACCTCCGCGCTATGGACATCCAGTGCACCCCCTACGCCATGGCCTACTGCTATGTGACGGAAAACCGCGCGGTCCTCTTTATCAACACCGCCCGGCTCAAGCCGGAAGCGGCAGCCGAGCTCAAAGAGAACGGCGTGACCATTGCCGAGTACGACGACGTGCTCCGTTTCCTGGCGGCCGAGACCGAGCCCCAGACCGTGCTGGCCGACCCGGCTTCCGTCAACTTTGCCGTGTATGAGACCCTGAAAGAGAACAAGGCGCTCACCGTGAAAGACGAGGCCGACCCCCTGCTGCCCATGAAAGGCATCAAGAACGAAGTGGAGCTGGCCCACACCAAGGAAGCCCACATCCGGGACGCCGTGGCCATGGTCCGGTTCCAGAAAGAGCTGGAAGAGCGTCTGGCTGCCGGTGAGGAGCTGACCGAGCTGACCGTGGACGAGATCCTGCACAAGTGCCGCAGCGCACAGGACAAGTTCATAGTGGAGAGCTTTGGCACCATCGCCGCCTACGGCGGAAACGCTGCCATGATGCATTACCACGCCACCGAGGAAGACCACGCCAAGCTGGAGCGGAAAGGCTTCCTGCTGGTGGACTGCGGCGGTACCTATCTGGACGGCACCACCGATATCACCCGCACCTACCCGTTGGGCGAGCTGACCGAGGACGAGCGGCTGTTCTACACCTGGACGCTGCAGTGCCACATCGACATTGCAAAGGCGGTCTGGCTGGATTACTGCGACGGCCACATGCTGGACACCATCGCCCGGGAGCCGCTCTGGCGTCACCTCATCAACTACCGCTGCGGCACCGGCCACAGCGTCAGCTTTGTGGGCAACGTCCATGAGGGCCCCCATGCCCTGAACGGCCGGAACACCGTCGTGTTTCAGCCGGGCATGATCGTCACCGACGAGCCGGGCGTTTACGAGGGCGGCCAGGTCGGCATCCGCATTGAGAACGAGCTGATGTGCGTCCACAAGGCCGACAACCAGTACGGCACGTTCCTGGGCTTTGAGCCGATCACGTTCGTGCCCATTGCCACCTCCCCCGTCGTGCCCGGCGTCCTCACCCGGGACGAGCTGGACTGGCTGAACGCTTACCACCGCGAGGTCTTCACCAAGCTGGCTCCCCGCCTGACCGAGGAAGAGCGCGACTGGCTGGCCAAGAAGTGCGCCGCCATCGGGGCTTGACCCATCAGGCCACGCTTTCGCGTGTCCAGCTCCCCTGTCAGGGGCGCTAAATAGCAGAAAAAGGCGGGTGACCGCAGGGTCACTCGCCTTTTGTGTTACTGTTTGTGGGCGCGCCAGTACGCCTTTGCCTCGTCGATGGCCTTTTTGAACGGCCCGGAGGGGTAGGTGCTCTCGGCAATGTCCACGAGGAACTTGTACAGCTGGGGCCGTACCTCCTCGTACATCCCGAGCCGGGTGTAAAGATCTTTGTAATAGCGGAACATCTGTAATTTGTTCTGCACGATGGTGGCCGGGTTGATCTGGGTGTGGCAGATGCTCTGAGGGTTCTGCACATAGGAGTACCCCGGCGTGCCGATGGCGACAAACACTTCCGCGTACTGGATATACTGCATGTTGAAGACAAGGTCTTCCGCCCAGCGCACCTCGCTGGTAAAACAGATGTCGTTGCCGGTGAGCAGGATGCGGCGGTAGAGTTTGTTCCAGAGCACGCTGTAAAAATAGGAGGCAGGCTTGTCCATCAGCCGGAGCGCGAAGTGGTCTTTGTCATACACGCCCGCGGGCAGGAAGCCATATTCCCGCACTTCCGGGGGCCGGGCCACGGTCATCACGCCCAGCTCGTCCTCCAGCTTTTCCAATACCTGTTCGGGTTTGGAAGCACCTGCCGGGATGACCATTTTGTAGGGCGCGATGACCAGGTCAGCGTGGTGCTCCTCGGCAGCGGCCACCAGATGCCCGGTGTAATCCGGGTCAATGTAGTCGTCACTGTCCACAAACTGGATGTATTCGCCGGTGGCCAGTTTCAGGCCCAGGTTCCGGGTGTCCGAGACGCCGGAGTTGGCCTTGTCCACCAGAATGATGCGGGAATCCTTTTTGCGGAACTCTTCGCACACGGGCAGGCTCTGGTCTTTGGAGCCATCGTTGAGGACGATGATCTCAAGGTTCTGGTAAGTCTGGGCGCAAATGCTGCTCAGGCACCGGGCCAGATGGCTCTGGGCGTTGTAAACGGGCAGGATGATGCTGACAAGCGGCTGTTTCATGGCGGCGTCTCCTTTTTGTTGTAGTCTGGTGTTTTTCTGTTATGATACTCTCGCTGCCCGCAAAATGCAAGCGGTGCGGCACACAGCCCGGAAAGGGGGCTTTTGGAAACCATGATCTTTCACATTGCAGTGTGCAGCCCGGACCCGGTGCTGCGCGGCCGGGTGGAGCGGCAGTGTCTGGAATATTATGCCCGCCGGGCGGATGCCTGCATCGTGGAGCAGCTGCCCGGGGTGGACGCCCTGCTGGCCCGGGACGCCGAGGGTACCCGGTACGAGCTCTACCTTGTGGAGCTGACGGCGGGCAACGCCCCGGCGGGCCTGAAAGCCGCCGACACCCTGCGGCGGCACGGCGCGCGGGCCCCGCTGGCCTTTTTTGCCCACACGCCCGCCCACGCCTACAATGCCTACCGGGTGGACGCCATGCAGTACCTGCTGCTGCCGTTCCGCCCGGAGCAGTTCACCGCCCTGCTGGACCGTGCCACGGAGCCGGAGTACGGCCCGGTCATCGCGGTGTCCACGGCGGCGGGCCTGCGGGCGCTGCCCTTTGCGGACATCGAGTATCTGGAGTGTACCCACCATGTGGTGCATTTCCATCTTGTCACCGGGGAGGACGTGCCCTCCCTCTCCCTCCGGGTGCCCTTTGCGGAGGTGGCAAAGCCCCTGCTGGCGGACGACCGCTTTTTGCAGCCCCACCGCTCCTATGTGGTCAACCTGGCGGCGGCAGAGCAGCTGGCGGCAGGCGAGTTCCGGATGCGGAGCGGGGCCAGGGTGCCCATCCCCCGCGGCAAGGAAGCCGCCGTCCGAGCCCGGTTTAAAGCCTGGATGGAACAAAATCCGTAACGCCAACAAAGAAACTGGAGAGGGAAGCAAAAAACTTCCCTCTTTTTTGTTGCAAAAACAGAGAGAATTTTCCCGGAAAGTATGCTATAATTTGAAAAAACTGGAACCGACCAGAGGGAGGTGCGGACCATGGCCTGGAATCGGCCTGTCAATAACTCTGTCAATGCCCCGGTGCGGGCACTGGTGCTGGCAGGCGGCGGTGCCCGCGGCAGCTATCAGGTGGGCGTATGGCGTGCTCTGACGGAGCTGGGCTGGCGGCCCGGGATTATCACGGGCACCAGTGTGGGCAGCCTGAACGGGGCCATGTTTGCGCTGGACCTCTATGAGACGGCCCGGGATATGTGGCTGACCATCCGCAGCCAGGATGTGATGGAGCTGCCGGAGCAGAACGCCGACCTCTCAGAACTCCACGCCTTTTTGCGGGACGTGGTGCGGCAGGGCGGCATGGATGTCTCCCCGCTGGAAGAGATCGTGGAGCGGGTGCTGGACGAGGACGCCCTCCGTGCTTCCCCCATCCGGCTGGGTCTGGTCACGGTGGAGCAGCGGGGCCTCAAGGCCCGGGAGCTGGCGCTGGACGACATCCCCCACGGCAAAGTCAAGGACTACCTGCTGGCCTCCGCCGCCTGCTTCCCCGCCCTGCGGGCCCACATCATTGACGGCGTCTCTTACCTGGATGGCGGCTACCGGGACAACATGCCCACGGCGCTGGCCCAGAAGATGGGGGCCGACGAGCTGGTCTGCGTGGACCTTGAGGGCGTGGGCATCACCCGCCCCAACCGCACGGGCCTGCCCACCACCCTCATCAGGAGCTATTGGGAGCTGGGCGATATCCTCCACTTTGACCCCGACACGGCCCGGCGGAATATGGAGCTGGGCTACTACGATACCCGCCGGGCCATGGGCTACTTGCGGGGCTGCGCCTACGCCGTCTCCTGTGACGCGCGGAGCTGCCAGGACGCGGCGGCCTTTGCGTGGCAGTTCGGCCAGCAGCAGAAGTCCGTGCGGGAAAAATACCCCGTTACCCTGACGGCAGACCTCGCCCTGCGGCTGGCCAACCTCAAGGACGCGGAGCTGGCCCCGCTGGAAGCCGCCGCCGAGGATGTGGGCGTGGACCCCACACAGTTCTATACCACGGAGACCCTGGGCAAGGCGTTTCTGGAAAAATGCGAAAAAGACCGCATTGAGAGCTTTGCCCCGCTGTTTGAGGGCAGCGGCCGCGCGGCGGATGCCGCCCGGGCCGCGTTATTGCCCAACACGTTTTTACAGGCACTGGTGTATCGTGTGCTGACGGGCCCGGTGCTGCCGGAGGTGATCGAGAAATGAAAGTTTACAAGGGAGCTTCTGCCTCGCCCGGGCTGGTGCTGGGCCAGGTGAGCCGTCTGGAGCGCCATGTGGAAACGTTCAGCGATGGGCCGTTCAACCCGGAGCGGGAACAGCGGATGCTGGACGAGGCCATCCACACGGCCCAGACCGAGCTGGATTCCATGGCCGAGCGCTCGGCACCCACCGAGCAGGCCATCTTCCTGTTTCAGAGCATGATGCTGGAAGACGAGGGCATGATGAAGGCGGGCGTGGGAGCCGCCGAGGCGATGGACCGGGTGGGCCGCCGCTATGCCGAGCAGCTGGCCAATATGAAAGACAACGCCTACATGCAGCTGCGGAGCGTGGATATCCTGGACGCCACCAGCCGCGTGGTCAATATTCTGGGCAACCGTCCCCGGGTCTGGCTGGCGCTGGATCACCCGGTGATCCTGGCGGCAGATGTCCTCATGCCCACCGACCTGTTCAGTGTGCCCTCCGGCATGATCCTGGGACTCATCACCTCCGAGGGCAGCGGCCAGAGCCATGCCGCCATCATTGCCCGGGCCATGAACATCCCCGGCATCGTGCAGGTGGGCAAGGGTTTTCTGGACGACTGTGATGGCCGTGCCGTGATCCTGGACGCCACCAAGGGGGAGTGCATCCTGGACCCGGATGCCGCCGCCCGCCAGCAGGCGGTGACCCGCATCTGTGAGTTGCAGCGGGAGAACGAGGAGCTGAGCGCGCTCCGCGCCCTGCCCAACCGCACCCGGGATGGTGCCGCCTTTGAGCTGCTGGCCAACTGCTTCGGCCCGGAGGACATCGACACGGCCATGCAGTCTGGTGCCTGCGGCGTAGGTCTGCTGCGCAGCAGCTACATGATGCTGCCCGGCCGCATTCTGGACGAGCAGGAGCAGTATTTCTTCTACACTTCCTGCCTCGCCGCAGCCAATGGCTGCCCGGTGACGGTGCGCACCTTTGATTTTGGTGCCGACCGCACCATGGCGGACGCCTACCAGGGCCTGCAGTCCTCCAAGCTGGGCCTGCGCGGCATCCGCAACAGCCTGCGCAACCCCCGCCAGTTTGAAACGCAGATCTGCGCCCTCATGCGGGCGGCGGCCCGGGGCCCGCTGCGGGTCATGTTCCCCATGGTGACGGACGTGGAAGACTGGGACGCCGCCATGGAGGTGGTGGAGCGGTGCCGCCAGCGCCTGCGGGAGCGGGGCGTCTCGTTCAATGAGGATACCTCGTTCGGCGTCATGCTCAGTGTGCCCTCGGCCTGCCTGACGGCGGAAGAATTTGTGGCCCATGGCTGCGGCTTCTTCGTCATCGGCACCAACGACCTGACCCAGTATACCCACGCGGTGGACCGGGAGCTGGCTCCGGCAGAGCACTACTACCGCCCGGCCAGCAAAGCCATGAAAAAGCTCATCCGGATGGTGATGGGCGCCGCCAAACAGGGCAATGTTCCGGTGACGATCTGCGGCCTTGCCGTGGGCAACCCGGCCAACGCCACCCAGTACCTGCAGCTGGGCCTGCGGAGCTTTTCCATGAGCCCCCAGAACCTGCTGGAGGCCAAAAAAGCCCTGCTGGAGGCCGACGCCCTCCCGGAGGAGGAAGAATTGGAATAACAAAAAGAAACCGCCCGGTCGAGCAAAATTACTCGGCTGGGCGGTTTTGCGTCTGATGGCTTACTCCAGGTTCCCCGTCAGGGTCATCACGGCGGAGAGCACCGCCAGGGGGGCGGTCTCGCAGCGGAGGATGCGGGGGCCGAGGCCGACGGTCTTGGCCCCGGCCTTGGCGGCCATTTCGGCCTCCTCGGCGGCAAAGCCGCCCTCGGCACCGGTGATGATGGCGATTTTCAGCTTTTTGCCGTCAGCGGGCTTGGCCTCCGCCAGCAGCTGGCGGAGAGGCTCGCCGCCGCACTCATAGCAGAAGAGCACGAGGTCGTACCCGGCAAGGCTGCGGCAGACCGCCCCGAAATTGGGCAGGGGCAGAGCCACATCCGGCAGCACGCCCCGGCCGCACTGCTTGGCGGCCTCAAAGGCGATGCGGTTGTAGCGCTCGTTTTTCTGCTCCTCTTTTTTGGGGGCGGCCACGCAGTAGCGGCTGAAGAACGGGATAAAGTGGGTGCAGCCCAGCTCCACGCCGTGTTTGATGATCTGTTCCAGTTTGTCCTGCTTGGGGTAGCCCACCAGCAGGGTGACTTCCACACTGGGTTCGGCGGCGCTGGGGTAGCCCGGTTCCACGCGGAACTCCACGCACTCGTCCCCGAACCCGGTGATGGTGGCGGTGTACTCCACAGCGTTGCCGTCACATAAAATGACAGTATCGCCCTGTTTTGCCCGCATCACCCGGGCCAGGTGGTGGGCGTCGGAGCCGCGCAGCACAGCCGCGCCGTCGGCGATCTCGGTGGTAAAGTAACGATGAGGCATAGTTCCTCCTGAAGAATCCTCGCCCTCTCAGTCACCTGCGGTGACAGCTCTCCCAAAGGGAGAGCCAAGAACGCTACGGTCAGGCTCTTGCCTCTCCCTTTGGGAGAGGTGGCATTGCGTCAGCAATGACGGAGAGGGTGAGCTTGTTTGAAATTTACGCTTTCTTGCAGACGATGCACTCCCAGCCGCGCTTCTCTTTTACTTTCTGCACGGCAAGGCCGGCGGCTTTCAGGGCGGCCAGCACCTCGTCTTTGCGGCTGTCAATGATGCCGCTGGCAATGAAGACGCCGTTGTCGGCCATCAGGCCGGGCACGGCGGGGGCCAGGGACATGATGGCGTTTGCCACGATGTTGGCGGTGATGATGTCATATTTGCCGCTGGCCTTGTCGGACAGGTCGCCCACCAGAACGGTCAGCTTGTCGGCCACGCCGTTGAGGGCGGCGTTCTCCCCGGCGGTACGGACGGCGACCGGGTCGATGTCCACGCCCTCGGCGCTGGCAGCGCCCAGTTTCAGGGCGGCAATGGCCAGGATGCCGCTGCCGGTGCCGATATCCAGCACCCGCTCGCCGCCCTTGACCCGCTCGTCCAGCGCTTCCAGGCAGAGGCTGGTGGTCTCGTGGCCGCCGGTGCCAAAGGCCAGGCCGGGATCCAGGATGAGCTTGACACGGTCGGTGTCATATTCCTGCCAGGAGGGCACGACGGCGAGCCGCTGGCCTAGACGTAAGCCAAAATAACTTTCGATCAGCAAAGTCTGTTGGTTCGCGCTTACCTGTTCGCGGTTGACTTCGGCAACGGAGACAAGTTTCTTGCCGATCTTGCCAGCATAGATGCGCTTGCCGCCAGTAAAAATGGGCCAGGTCAAGTTTGCATCGATCGACGTGATATTTTGCGAGATGAGCGGCAACGTCAATGTGTTTTGTCCAATCTTATCGAGAAGTGATGAGATAAACTGGTCGTTGGGCAGGATAGAATGGACATATTCTTTCGCCGGATCGGTGAACTGGTTCAGGGATTGGCGTACCTCGATCGGGTTCGACATATGCACATAAGCTCCCGCAGCACTGATAGTGGGATACCAAAAAGCATTGAGCTTCTGGTGTTCATTCTTCGCCAGCTCCACTTCCTTCCCGGCAATCCTGAGGCTTTTGTTCTCGCTTCGCAAGAGCGTAAGAGATTGCTCCAGCGACAAATCCATCGGCTC
>ENA-UEQL01002218-UEQL01002218.1-human-gut-metagenome-genome-assembly--contig:-NODE-2218-length-13037-cov-5.273688_pt1 | contig 13037 bp, 10 predicted proteins | sample MGYA00242905_ERZ507926 | MGnify/ENA primary metagenome ERZ507926 (study PRJEB26167, sample SAMN06115531) | human gut metagenome | host: Homo sapiens | place: China:Henan | collected 2015-09-09...
CTATCTTGGGAAGACAGTACAGATTGTACCTCATATCACAGACGAGATCAAGCGCAGGATGCTGCTTCTCGGCGACGAGGGACTCGGTCGTCAGAACCATGCCGGACACGCTCGCGGCGTTCTCCAGCGCGCTGCGGGTCACCTTGGCGGGATCGATGATACCGGCGGCGACCATGTCGCAGTACTCCTCCTTGTAAGCGTCGAAGCCGTAGCCCAGCTTGCCGGAATTGCGGACCTTCTCCAGGATCACGGAGCCGTCCAGGCCGGCGTTGGCAGCGATCTGGCGGATAGGAGCTTCCAGAGCCTTGGCGATGATGCGGACACCGGTCTTCTCGTCGCCGTCCACGCTGTCCAGCAGAGCCTCCACAGCGGGGATGACGTTCACGAAGATGGTGCCGCCGCCGGCGACCACGCCTTCCTCCACAGCGGCGCGGGTAGCGTTCAGAGCGTCCTCGATGCGGAGCTTCTTCTCCTTCATCTCGGTCTCGGTAGCAGCGCCCACCTTGATGACAGCCACGCCGCCGGCCATCTTGGCCAGACGCTCCTGCAGCTTCTCCTTATCGTAGTCGCTGGTGGTATTGGCGATCTGGCTGCGGATCTGAGCCACGCGGTCCTTGATGGCGGTGGCATCACCGGCGCCGTCCACGATGGTGGTGTTCTCCTTGGTGACCTTCACCTGACGGGCACGGCCCAGCATGTCGATGGTAGCGGTCTTCAGTTCCAGACCCACTTCCTCGCTGACAACGGTACCGCCGGTGAGGACAGCGATGTCCTGCAGCATCTCCTTGCGGCGGTCGCCGAAGCCGGGAGCCTTGACGCACACCACGTTCAGGGTACCGCGCAGACGGTTCACGATCAGGGTGTTCAGAGCCTCGCCCTCAACATCCTCAGCCACGATGACCAGCTTCTTGCCGGACTGGACCAGCTGCTCCAGAATGGGCAGAATGTCGGAGATGACGGAGATCTTCTTATCGGTGATGAGGATATAGGCGTCGTCAATGACGGCCTCCATCTTCTCGGTATCGGTGACCATATAGGGGGTGATATAGCCCCGGTCGAACTGCATGCCTTCCACGACCTCGCTGTAGGTCTCGGCGGTCTTGGACTCCTCAATGGTGATCACGCCGTCGGCGGAAACCTTCTCCATCGCCTCGGCAATCAGCTTACCGATGGTCTCATCCCCGGAGGAAATGGTGGCAACACGGGCGATATCATCACTGCCGCTTACCTTTTGGCTCTGCTCCACAATGGAGGCCACGGCGGCATCCACCGCCTTCTGCATCCCCTTCTTCACGATCATGGGATTGGCGCCGGCGGTCACGTTCTTCATGCCCTCCCGCACCAGTGCCTGCGCCAGCAGGGTCGCGGTGGTGGTACCGTCACCGGCTGCGTCGTTGGTCTTGGTGGCAACCTCCTTCACCAGCTGTGCGCCCATGTTCTGGAAGGTGTCCTCCAGCTCGATATCCTTGGCAATGGTCACGCCGTCGTTGGTGATGAGGGGTGCGCCGTATTTTTTATCCAGCACCACATTGCGGCCCTTGGGTCCCAGTGTGATCTTGACGGTATCCGCCAGCTGATCGATGCCCGCCTGCAGTGCCTTGCGGGCCTCCTCGCCGTATGCTATCTGTTTTGCCATAAAAATGCCTCCTGTTTGCTATGCACGCGCCGCGCGCGTATCATGCGTGTAATATTAAAAAATTATTCTACAATGGCCAGTACGTCGCCCTGCCGCAGGATGGTGTAGCTTTCGCCATCCACCTTTACCTCGGTGCCGGCGTATTTCGCCAGCAGCACACGGTCGCCGGGCTTGAGGTACATTTCCACCTTTTCCCCGTCCACCAGGCCGCCGGGGCCTACCGCCACCACTTCGGCAATGCTGGGCTTTTCCTTGGCGCTGGGGGCCAGGATGATCCCGCCCTTGGTGGTTTCCTCCGCTTCCAGCATCTTGATCACGACTCTGTCTGCCAAAGGTTTGATCGTCATAATTCTATCCCTCCGTAAATGTTATGATATACTTTGCATTTTAGCACTCGCATTACTTGAGTGCTAACTACATACTATTGTAATCATTTTTGCAAAAAAATCAAGGGGTTTTGCGCACTTTTTTGCCTCGGCCGCAAATTTAACATTCCGTTCAAATATTCCGCCCGCCGGCGCAAGTTTTTTCTCCCCCCGCCATAGATATATATCAGGTGCGCCCCCTGCAAGCCGCAGGCTGGGGGCCCGCAGGCCGGTTCGGCTTCGCCGAACCCGGCGGCCTCCGGCCGCCGAAACCGTTCTCCTGCGGAGAACGGTTTGCCCTGCGGGCCCGCCGCCCCCTGCCGCCCCCTGCAAACCTCTCCCCTTTTTCCTTCTCCGCCGCCCCTTTCCGCCGTCTGCAAACTCCGCCCCATCCCCTTCCCCCCCGGCTGCTGCGATCCCCATCCCACCCCCTGCAAGCCGCAGTCCCCGGCGGAGCCGCACGCAGCCCGCAGGGCTGCGTCCCCCGCGCCGCAGGCGCGGGGCGCCGGGCGAAGCCCGGCGGCGGCTCCGCCGACCCCCGCCCCCACCACTCCTATTCCCAAGGAGGCCAAACCATGCTTCGCTTTTTCAAAATGCAGGCCTGCGGCAACGATTTCGTCTTTCTCGACTGCCGCAGCCAAACTGTCCCTGCCCCCGAATGCCTTGCCCACCGCCTTTGCGACCGCCGCTTCGGGGTCGGCGGCGACGGACTGGTGCTGCTCTCCCCCGCCGAAGGCGCTGACCTTGCCATGCGCATCTTTAACCCCGACGGCACCGAGGCCGAAATGTGCGGCAATGCCATCCGCTGCGCCGCCCGCTACGCCTGGGACAGCGATTGGGCCCGCCACGAGCCGCTTCGCATCCTTACGGCGGCCGGGCTGCGTGTGCTGCACCGCGCCCCGCAAAAAGCCGTTACCGCGGCAATGGGGCGCCCCTCGCCCCTCTCCGGCAGCCCCATCCGTTGGCAGGAGCAAACCCTCACCCGGCTTTCGATCGGCAACCCCCACGGGGTGCTGTTCTGCCGGGACGTCGCCGGGTTCCCCTTGGCGGAGGCTGCCGCCGAAATCGCCAAAACCGCCCGTCTCAATCTGGAGGCGGTGGAGCCGCTGGGCCAGAACCGTCTGAAAATGCGGGTGTGGGAACGTGGCGTCGGCGAAACACCGGCCTGCGGCACCGGGGCCTGCGCCGCTGCCGTCGCCGCAACGTTAAAAAAGCTGTGTGACCGCAGCCGTCCCGTTTCCGTGGAAATGCCGGGCGGCACCGTCAGCGTTTGCTGGCAGGCCGATGGCCGCCTGCTGCTGACCGGCGAAGCCCGGTTCGTTTTCCGGGGCGAGTGGCCGCAGGAGGACTGACCCGCCCGCTTGCCGTTCTGCCCCGCTTCCCGCAGGGGGCAAACCGGCCCGAAGGGCGGCTCGGCGGAGCCGAGCCCGGCGGCCTCCGGCCGCCGAAACCGCCCCCGTGGGGGGCGGTTTGCCCTTCGGGCCGGTCCCCCTGCTGCACCCATCTCACATCCGGGAGGTTCCCCCATGCTGCCACTCAATCCCGCCCTCCTCTCCGGGGAGGACTACCTGTTCGCCCGCATCGCCGCCGCAGCCGCCTCCGAGCAGCTGCGCTGCCCCCACCGTCCCGTCCTCTCCCTCGGCATCGGGGATGTCACCCGGCCCATTGCACCGGTCGCCGCCGAAGCCATGCGCACCGCCGCTGCCGAGCTTACCTCGGAGGGCGGTCAGCGGGGCTACGGCCCTGCCGCCGGCTACCCCTTTTTGCAAAGGGCGATCGCCGCCCGCTATGATGGCCTGCCCTGCCCCGTCACCCCTGCGGAGATCACCGTCACCCCCGGCAGCAAGGAAGCCATCGGGGCGCTTTTTTCGCTGTGGGATCGCCCGGTGCCGGTGTGGGTGTGCGACCCTGCCTACCCCGCCTACCGTGCCGCCGCCGAGGCCGCAGGCCACCCCGTTTTTTCGCTGCCCTGCCGGGAAAAGGACGGCTTTCTGCCCCGCCCGGAGGCAGTCATGCAGCCCGGCCTTATCGTCCTTTGCACCCCCAATAACCCCACCGGGGCCGCCATGGACCTCCCCGAAATGACCTGCTGGGTGCGCTTTGCCGGGGAAAGCGGCAGCCTGCTGCTGGTGGATACCGCCTATGCGGCCTTCCTCACCGGGGAGGCGCTGCCCCGCAGCATTTTCGCCGTGCCGGGAGCAGACCGCTGTGCCGTCGAGATCGGCAGCTTTTCCAAATCCGACGGCTTTACCGGGGTGCGCTGCGGCTGGGTCGTCCTGCCGGAAAAAACCGGGTGCGGCGCTGCATGGCGATGCCGTCTGGGCAGCCATTCCAATGGCGTCAGCTACCCCGTGCAGCGGGCCGCCGAGGCCGCCCTTTCCCCCACCGGGCTGCGGCAGCGGCAGCAGGCGCTGGCTGTTTACCGGCAAAATGCCGAAAATATGCTGCACGCCTTCCGGCAGATGGGACTGTCCTGTGCCGCCCGACGACCGGGCTGCGAAGCCCCCTATTTATGGGTCAGATGCCCCGATGAACAGGGCAGCTGGTACTGGTTTCATCGCCTGCTGCGGGAGTGCGGCGTAGTCTGTGCGCCGGGCGCCGGCTTCGGTACGATGGGAGAGCACTGGCTGCGGTTCACCGCCTTTGGCGACCCCCGAACCACCGCCGAAGCCCTCCGCCGCATGACCCGCCTGTTCCCCGCAAAAGCGTAATATTATCACATCAATATACGCAGCGTATTACCGCAAATGATTAGTCCCGCCACCGCTTTTGACATTCCCGCTAAATTTTCCCCTCCGCATTTAGGCAAATCACCCATCCCCCGCCCGCCTGTTTTGACCATCAAACTCCCATTTTTCCGCAAAGCAGTTTGTCACTTCCTACTAAATTACCTCCTCCGCATTTAGTCAAATCGCCCATCCCACTTCGTCCCGATTTCCCCCTCTCCGCCGCCGGATTTTGGGTCTTGCAGGGGCGGCGCTTTTGTGCTACACTATGGCAAAGCGGCCGCCCGGCCGCCCCAATTCCCCTGCGGAAAGGACAATGAACCATGGAAAAAACGATCACAAGAGACGAGGCGCTGGCGCTGCTGCGGCAGTATAATAAGGAGCCTTTTCACCTGCAGCACGCACTGACGGTGGAGGCGGTGATGCGGTGGTTCGCCAACGATCTGGGCTACGGCGAGGAGGCCGACTTCTGGGCGATGTGCGGCCTTCTGCACGATATCGACTTTGAAATGTGGCCGGAGCAGCACTGCCTGAAGGCGCCGGAGCTGCTGCGTCCCGCCGGGGTGGGGGAGCAGATGATCCACGCCATCTGCAGCCACGGGCACAAAATCTGCACCGACGTTTCCCCCGAAAAGGAGATGGAAAAGGTGCTGTTCGCCTGCGATGAGCTGACCGGTCTTATCGGGGCGGCGGCGCTGATGAGACCCAGTAAAAGCTGTACCGATATGGAGCTTTCCAGCGTGAAAAAGAAGTTTAAGGACAAGAAATTTGCGGCGGGCTGCTCCCGTGAGGTGATCCGGGACGGTGCCGAGCTGCTGGGCTGGGAGCTGGACGCCCTGATCCAAAGGACGCTCACGGCGATGCAGCAAAGCGAAGCCGGCGTCCGGGAGGAGCTGGCGGCGCTGACGAAATGATTTTCGGCGCAAAAATACCCCCATCGGAGAGAAAAACTCCGGTGGGGGTTTTCGTATTCTGCTGTCAGTCCGGGCGAATGGTATCCGCATCCACCCAGCCGTAAATACCCTCCTCATCCAGCGAAACCACGTGGAAGGGGTGCGGTGCGCCCTCGGCGTGGAAGGTCACCACGCACAGGCTCTCCCCGGTAAAGCTGCGGGCCGGTTCCCCGGTGCGGGAGCCGCCATACACCCCGCCCCCGGTAAAGACCACCCGGCTATCCACCCCGATGGCGGTCAACGGGTTTTCACTTTCCCCGGCGGCGGTCAGCGCCTGCTCCGCCGCAACCAGCTTTTCCAGATTGCCCACACGGGCCTGCTGCTGGGCGGAAAGGCAGCGGTAGGCCAGCCGTGCGGTATGGATGCGGGCGGCGTCCGCTTCTGCGGGGTGCTCCGGCAGCTCGGCGATGAGCCGTTCCACCTCCGCAGGGGTCAGGCCCTGCTGCGGGTGCAGCTCCCCGGCCGGGGGCTGCTCGATGGGCTTCCCGAAAAACGGCAGCGTCACGAAGCCATTGAGCGCCAGCAGCGTGGTGGTGATGGCCGCAGCGGCCAGCAGCCCTATGGCAATATACAAAATATGTTTTCTCATTTTCATCATGCAAACGTCCCTTACTGCACCTTGCGGCTTTGATGTTCTCCTGCGGGGGCGATATCCTATAAGGTGATTATAGCAGAATCCGGCGGTCTTGGCAACCTGCCCACGGCAAAGGGAGCGCCCGCCGCATGGCAGACGCTCCCTTTCAGAGAGACAAATAGGAAAGAGTACAGGCGTTTTCTTAATAATGTACGGTGGTCTCCTTGGGCTTGGTCTCGGCGACCAGCTTACCGTTGCGGTAGGAGTACAGCACGGATACATCATAGTTGAGGGCATCGTACCAGTTCTTCGCATCGAATACGACGAAGTTGGCGGCGTTGCCTTCCTTGATGCCGTAGGCGTCACCCAGGTGCAGGGTACGGGCGGCATTGGTGGTAACAAACTTGTAGGAGTTGCAGATCTCATCGTAGCCCAGCATATGGCCGGCATACAGGCCCATGAATACGGGGTCACGCATATTGCCGTTGCCCAGGGGGTTCCACGGATCGAAGATATCATCGTAGCCGAAGGATACGTTGATGCCCTCTGCGGTCAGCTCCTTGACACGGGTCATGCTGCGGCGCTTGGGATAGGTATCGGCACGGCCGCCCAGGTGTACGTTAACGCAGGGATTGGCAACAAAGTTCATGCCGCTCATCTTCAGGATACGCATCAGGCGGATCACATAGGCGTTATTGTAGCTGTGCATGGCGGTGGTGTGGGAAGCGGTGACCATATCGCGCATTCCGGTCTCGTAGGCACGGGTGGCAACGGTCTCCAGGCCGCGGGAAGCCTCGTCATCGATCTCGTCGCAGTGGACGTCGATGAGCTTATTGTACTTCTGGGCCAGCTCAAAGCAGATGTTGAGGGACTCAACGGAATACTCACGGGTGAACTCGAAGTGAGGGATGGCACCGGCAGCGTCGGCGCCCATCTTCAGGGAGTCCTCCAGCAGCTCTTTGCCCTTGGGATAGCTCAAAATGCCGTACTGGGGGAAGGCGACGATCTGGATATCCATGAAGTCCTTGACTTCCTCACGCAGCTCCAGCAGCGCCTCCATAGCGGTCAGCTTGGGGTCGTTGATGTCAACGTGGGTACGGACGTGCTGGATACCGTTGGAGGCCTGCATCCGGATGGCCTTGTTTACACGGTCCTTTACCTCCTGCTTGGTGAGGAAGGGCTTATACTCCTCCCAGCGCTGGATGCCCTCGAACAGGGTGCCGCTCATGTTCCAGTGGGGACGGCCTGCGGTCAGGCAGGTATCCAGGTGGACGTGAGACTCGATGACGGGGGGCAGGGCCAGCTTGCCGCCGCAGTCTACCACCTCTTCGCCGGGGATGGCTTCGAGGTTCGCAGCGATCTTTTCAAACTTACCGTCGGTCACACGGATATCAACCGCTTCGGTTGCGTTTTCGATGAACAGATTCTTAAAAAGCATGGGTTTCACTCCTCCTTGAGAGATAATATTGCATTTTCAGACGGAGCTTACTTGTTGGAGCCGGTCAGCTCGCCGATGAAGAAGAAGATGGCGGAAACGACCATGGCGTTAACAGCGGCGATGCCCCAGTGCAGGAAGTTGGCAACAGCGGCAGCGGCGATGATGCCGAGCACGTTGAACCAGTTGACAACAGCCTCGGTGTGCTTGCCATCGTACTTGCTGCGATTCTTGAAGTAGTCGAGGATCACGATCATGCCGATGGGAGGCAGAGCGCAGTTCAGAATGCTCAGCCAGCCAACGAAGTTGTAGTACAGCCAGATAGCCAGAGCGGTACCGATGATGCCGGCAACCCAGGTGAGGTACTTCATGGGCTTACCGGTGATGTTGGCGAGACCCAGACCGCCGGTGTACAGAGCGTTATTGTTGGTGGTCCAGATGTTGGCGCCCAGAACGATGAGGGCGGGGATTGCCAGACCCTGAGCGATCATAACATAGAAGATATCCTCTTTGCCGGTGAAAGCACCGCCGATGGCGCCGAAGCAGAACATCAGGGTGTTGCCCAGGAAGAAAGCGATGACGGTGGTCCAGACAGCAACCTTACGGTTCTTGGCAAAACGGATGAAGTTGGGGGTGGCGGTACCGCCGGAGATGAAGGAGCCGATTACATAGCCGACACCGGTGAACAGGGAGATCTTACCGGCAGACAGGCCGAAGATGGCAGAAAGGCCGCCGCCCTCTACGCCTGCGGTGATCATGGAATAAACACCGAGGACAACGATCAGCGGAACGGAGATATAAGCAACGATCTCCAGGGCCTTCATGCCGGTAGCCGCGGTAGCGGTCATCAGCAGGCCGGCGATGATGGTGATAACCCACTCATTGACACCGAGCAGCTCGGCAGCGGGGATGGAGAACATGGCAACACCTACACCAAACCAACCGATCTGGGTGAAGCCCAGCAGGAAGGAGGACAGGTAGGAGCCCTTGGTACCGAAAGCACGACGGCACAGCAGGTCCATGGTCATGCCGGTGGAAGCGCCGATGAACGCGAGAACGCCGCAGTAAGCGGAGAGAATGACGCCACCGATGATGCAAGCCCAAATGAAGCCGGAGAGATCGAGGCCGTTACCAAGCTTGGCACCGACGCTCATGCTGGCGCTGAAGAAGGTAAAGCCTACCATTACGAAGAACATGTTCCAGAAGCCTTTGCGTGCCGACTCGGGTACTGCTTCCAGGGAATAGTCAGCATCGACTTTTTCGACTGCTTTTGCAGCCTTGGTGTTTTCAGACATTGTAAATAACCTCCTCATAGTTGTTCAGATGCCGGTCAACCCTCGCAAATCGGCGAAAGCCCCATCAGGTTTGCCGCCCTTTATGTAACCGGTTTCATCTGACAGTTTCATCATATCATGCCAAAATACCCTTTGTCCACCCCCTTTCGGCCCTCCTGCTGCCAAAAATAACACCATTTCCTTGTGAATTATGCTCAAACAAAGTAACCGTTTACATATAAACCGCTGTTTTCTACATATTTCTTTGCAAATAACCCCCCATTATGCTATAATTGCGTTATAGAAAACCGCACTTTCGCTTTGCAGGACTGCACACCTGCTGCGGCGGGGCTTTCCCCTGTTTCGGCCGGGCTGACCCTCCGCCACGGCGGGCGCGGCCTCCGCTTAACTCGGGCTGACCCTCCGCCACGGCGGGCGCGGCCTCCGCTTAACTCGGGCTGACCCTCCGTTTCACTCCGGGCAGCCCTCCCCGCTGCAGCGCACCCGCCTTTCCCCACCGGGTCTGTCGACCCGTCGGGGGCCCCATGGGCAGCCCTCCCCGCTGCGGCGCGCCCGCCTTTCCCCACCGGGTCTGTCGACCCTCCGTTTTCCCCGCAGGCCGCACCCGTTCCTCCCGGCCAAACCCAATGTAACCGTTTATCATGATCCCCCCGAATGAGGAGGTGAACGCCATCAATATCAAGGAAGTCGCCAAGGCCGCAGGGGTCTCGGTCGCCACCATCAGCCGGGTGCTCAATCACCCCGAGCAGGTGCAGCCCGAAACCAAAACCCACGTGCTGGCGGTGATGGAAAGTCTCAATTACCGCCCCAACTGGTTCGCCCGCGGCCTTAACCTCGGCAAAACCAGCACCATCGCGCTGCTGGTGCCCAATATCGAAAGCCGCCGTTACCGGGAGATCCTTTCCGGTGTGGAAACGGTCGCCCTGAAAAAGCAGCATATCGTCATGCTGTGCAATACCCACGCCGACCCCGAGCAGGAGGCCGAATACCTCAAAATGGTGGTCAGCCGGCAGGTGGATGGCGTCATCGTGGCGTCCTCCATGCTGGCGCCGGCGCAGCTCACCACCCTCATCGGCCCCGACCAGCCGTGGGTCCACATCGGGCCGGGCATGGGGGAGGCGTGCCGGAACCTCTGTTATATAAATTATGAGGAAGGCGCCTACCAAATGACCACCCATTTAATAAAAATGGGGCAGACCAAGATCGCCCTGCTGCTGGATGAAGCCCCCCTGACCGAAATGAAGCAGATGACCGAGGGCTACCGCCGGGCGCTGCGGGAGCAGCTTCCCGGTGCCGGGGAGTGCATCCTCACCGAGCAGGACAGCCCCCACGGCGGGTTTCTCATCACCCAGCGCCTGCTGCAAAATGACGCCCTCCCCCCTGCCATGATCACCGCCAGCAGCGGGCAGGCCAGCGGCGTTTTGCAGGCCCTGCAGGGGGAAGGCATCCCGGTGCCGGAGCAGATGGCGCTGGCCTGTCTTTCGGACTCCGCCACCTGTTCCATCCTGGAGCCGCCCCTGACGGCGCTGGAGTCGCCCAATAAACGACTGGGCATGGTGGCCGCCCGTATGCTGTTCGATACCATCGAGGACAACGGCGAGGAGGGCTACGGCCCGCAGGAGGTCATCCTGCAGCCCAAATTGAAGATCCGCCGCAGCTGCGGCAACACCAAGCCCATTTATGAGCTGTTCGGATAAAGGAAAGGGGGCAACCGTCATGACATTAAACACAGAATATATGGGTCTCAAGCTCAAAAATCCCATTTTGGTGGCGGCCGGCCCGTGGAGCCGGGACCGTGCTTCCATTCAGCGCTCCATCGATGCAGGCGCAGGCGCCGTCGTCACCGAAACCATCACGCTGGAGGCCAACCAGAACCCCAGCCCCCGCCTGTATATGGGCGGCAACGGGCAGATGTTCAATACCACCCTGTTCTCCGGCATCCACTTGGAGCAGTGGGAGCAGGAATTCGAGGCGCTGCAGCGGGGCGATTGCAAGCTGATCGCCAGCATTTGGGGCAATACCCCCAGTGAGCTGGCGTATCTGGCCGGCAAGGTGGAGCGCATGGGCGCCGATGCCGTCGAGGTCAGCGTTTCCGCGCCGCTGGGCACCCGCATGGAGGCCGGTACCGTCCCGCGGGAAATCTTCGATTTTGTCAGCGCCGTCACCGGTGCGGTGGATATCCCCGTTTCGGTCAAGCTCTCCTACGAAGCCTCCAATTTCAGCGGCTTTACCGCCTCGCTGGAACGGGCGGGGGTCGCAGGCGTCACCGCCATCGATGCCCTGAAGGGGCTGATGGGGGTGGACCTGGAGCATCACCGCACCCTGATGCCCACCTACGGTGGGTACAGCGGGCAGCACATCCGCCCCATAGCGCTTGCCACCATCGCCACCCTCAAGCAGACCACCGGCTTCCCCATCTGCGGCTGCGGCGGCATCAATACCGCCCATGACTCCCTTGAATTCATCATGCTGGGCGCCCGGTGCGTCCAGCTGGCCAGCGTACTGCTGCGGGAGGGCTACGAAGCCATCCCACGCATTCTGGGCAATCTGGAACGCTGGATGACCGCCCACGGCTATTCCTCTCTGGAGGAGGTCTGCGGGCTGGCGCTCAATTCGCTGATGCCCTTTGAGGAGCTGCCGCCCCGTCCCCTTACCGCCCGTCTTACCGGCGGCTGCGATGGCTGCGGCAAATGTGTCCACAGCTGCCTGTACGGCGCCATTTCTATCAGGGACGGCAAGGTCGTAATCGATGACGCCCGCTGCACCGGCTGCGGCATGTGCCGGGCCGTCTGCCCGCAAAACGCGCTGGCGCTGCGCTGGTAAGATGAGCCCACTCCTCCCCCGCAAAAAGCCGCACCCTATGGCCCGCAGGGCAGCCCGCCCCTACCGGGGCGGGCTCCGCGGCCTCCGGCCGCGTGCGGCCGCCTGCGGCGGCCGGCCCTGCGGGCCCTCCCCCTGCACCAACCCTCCCACACAGCCCCCGCCCCCTGCCGGGGGCTTTTTTGTCGATTGACGACCCCTGCCCCTTTCTGATATAATATTTATCAAGGGGTCCGCCCCAAAAAATAAGAAAAGGAGAACCGTCTATGACCTATCCCAACGCCGCCGCAGGACTCAAATCCATCTACCTGGCCAAGCTGGTGGGGCTTATCTCCATCGTGCTGGTCATCATCCCCATCGTCCAGATCTTCGCCGTCGCCGCACTGCTGGTCGCAGGATTTCTCGCGCTGGTAGGACTGTACCAGTGCCGCAAGGACGACCCCGGCTACAATACCGCCTTCATGCTGGTGCTTGCCTCCTTTGTCATCAACCTGCTCTCCAACCTCCTTCAAGCTTACTTTAATGCCCCCGCCATCATCGTCACCCTCATCTCGGTCATAAGCGATGTGCTGACGCTGGCTTCCCTGTACTATGTGTGCATCACCACCAACCGCCTGCTGCAAACCATCGGCACCGACACCCGCACCATCGACCGCGGCGTGTTGGTGTGGCGCCTCAATGTGATCTGCACCGCCATTCTTATCGTGTGCGAGCTGCTGCAGACCTTCTCCTCCGATATCGCAACCGTCTTTGCGGGCTTTTTGGCCATCTTCGCACTGATCGCCCAGCTTGTGGGCAGCATTCTGTATATCCTGTACCTGCGGGATGCCACCACGGCGCTGAAATCCATTGGCGGACCGGCAGCGGATGTATATGTAGGACCGGAGCTGTAAACACCAGTTGGCAATAAAGGCACTAGCACCCTCCCCTGCTGTGGGAGGGTGCTTTTTTGCGGAATTGACGATATAGGCGTTATATGTTACAATTAAATTGTATTTGGAAACATGAATTTTAGTAAAAAAGGAGATGTGTATGATGACTTATCCCCATGCTGCAGCGGGGCTGAAAACGGTGTACCAAGCCAAACTGGTAGGGTTGATCTCCATTGTGCTGGTGATCGTCCCCATTGTGCAGGTATTGGCAGTGGCTGCCATGCTGATTGCTGGTTTCTTGGCCCTGGTAGGCCTGGCCCAGTGCCGTAAAGACGATAAAGGCTACCGCATTGCTTTTAAT
>ENA-UEQL01002219-UEQL01002219.1-human-gut-metagenome-genome-assembly--contig:-NODE-2219-length-13028-cov-10.871747_pt1 | contig 13028 bp, 4 predicted proteins | sample MGYA00242905_ERZ507926 | MGnify/ENA primary metagenome ERZ507926 (study PRJEB26167, sample SAMN06115531) | human gut metagenome | host: Homo sapiens | place: China:Henan | collected 2015-09-09...
TTCAAGTATTGCCAACTTGGGGCATCGAGCCCCAAGTTGGCAATGCCGACGCGGGGACGCGTCGCCCCCAGGTGAGGGTGCGTCGCTCCATAAAATGTTCGTTGTTCCTCTTACGTATTCTTTTATTCTCCGCATAATCTGCGGAGAATATGCGCGTTATACTCCGCAAATTAGGTTGAAAAGTGTACATCCTTCTTGATGGATTTGCGGAAAAGCGCAACTCCTCCAAATGGTATGAAATCAAGGCTCTGTAACGAATCGTGTGAGCAAAAAAATCCCCTTTGTCCCACGTGAGTGGGGCAAAGGGGATTTTTTTGTGTGTTTATCAATGCTTACTTCTGCAAGCGCTTCTTACCATTCTGAATAACGGGGCCGCGCTCGGTGCGGTCGGTGCGGATACCCTTTAGGTTGTAAATAGGCGCCTTGTCAGCGGCAGCGTCGATGGTCACATCGTTAATGCCAGTCGTCATGACACGAACAACGTTAGAGCCAACTTCGCCATAGTCGGGATAGATAGCCTTCACTTGATATTCGTAGTAACGACCCGCATGTGTCTCAGCATCGAGGTAAGTCGTAGCATCTGTGCCGAGCGGTGTAGCGTTGATGCGTTCACCATTGCAGTAAATGTTGTAACCAGCAAAGAAGCTGGCAGGTTGAGCTGCGTCGAGGGCAACACCCTTCAATGTCTCAGCCTTGGCAGTGGCGGGTTGCGCTGCTGCATAGCGTTCAGCCGTAGCGTTGAGGTGAGCTGTAGGAGCTGCCTTCACGTTGTCAGCATAAGGCTGGAGCATAATAGAGATGTTCCAGTTGCCCTCAATGTCGTTGTCGCTCAAGGTAGTCCAAGTCGTGCCGTCGGTAGAGTAGAGGTTACCCTTACCGCCTTTGGCAGGACCAGCATCGTAGCCTAAGGGTACGGTGATGCTGTTGTGTTCAACGTAAACGACTGCACGCAACTTCTTGCTTGCGTCCACCTTGAAAGGCTTGTCAAGACGCACGGTGTTGAAGGCGTACTGACGGAGGTCGGTAGCATACTTCTCAAACACGAGGTCTTTGTCCTCATAGAGTTGAACGTAGAGTACATCAGGCACTTGGTTGATGTAGAACTTCACTTCAGAGACGCTTAATGCGTCGTAGCCCTTGAGATCGTCCGTGCCAAACTCAACGCCAGCGTAGTACTGACCACCACTGGGCAGACCTGCAGCATTGTCGCAAACACCGTTGTGCCAACGCAATTCTGTAGCATCGCCTAAGGCGGGAACACTCCAAGTGAGTTCGTTGCCCTTGTCGCTTTGTACGACAGAGAGTGTACCTGGTTGTTGATAGCCATTGGTGTAGTTAACGTTTGCAATGGCTGGTTCGCTCAGTTCACTGATAGCCGAACTGTTGTAGTAAGCCACAACTTGATACTTATACGTACCTGGCAAGAGGTTGTGGTCCGTATAGTTAGGCCCAGCTACAGGTTCATCGTTCAACTTCGTGCCGTCGCGATAGATGTCGTAGCCATAGATGTCGCCCAACTTATCGGTATGAATGCTAATGGCATCGATATACTGAGCGGCGTGGCTCGTGTTGACGCGCAATATCACGTACTTGCTCTCAGCAGGCAGCGTGAGCGCGAACTGTTGCCAAGCCTCAGTCGTCGAGAAGCGGCCACGGTTGATGAAGTCAGCAGCCTCCGTGCCGTCGTTAGAGGAGAGCACTTGTATCTCGCCATTGCCTTCGCTCGTCAAACCATTGCGTGCCATAAAGCTGAAGGCAAATGGAGCAGCGTATTCCTTACCCACGGGGATAATCAATTCAGCCTTGTCCTCAGCAGCAGCGCAGAGCGCCTTGTCGCCTTGAACGGCATCGTCGGTCGTCACCTTAAAGAGACCGTCCTTGTTCGTCCAACCCATTTGTGAGAAGGCCTTGCCAACGGTTTGATCTTCAAAGCTTTCGTACGTATCGGCCACCAGCGTGGTGGGGTCGATCATCGTAACGTTCACGTCGTAGCCGTAAGAGGCTGCGCGCGCTTTCACGTCAGAGGCAACGTCGCCCTGACCTGCTTCAGTAATTGTTACGCTAACGGGCGCTGTGCGCTCAGAGGTCGTACCGTCGATGTAGACCGTCTCAATCTCGTAAGTGTATGTACCCGGAGTGTTCTCAAGGTCAGCGTAAGCACGTTGAGCCAAAGGAGCATCGTTCAGTTTCGTACCATTGCGGTAGATGTTGTAGCCACTGAGGCCCTTCACCGAACCGAGATCGAAGTAGAAGTAACGCGTACCTGTACCCTCTTGCAAAGCAGCCACTAAGAGCGTGTAACCCTCTTGGGTATGGATAACCGACATACCACCGGCTGAGGCTGACTCATTGGGTTTGATAGGTGCATAGTTGCCCAAGCTGGTGTGCCAGAGTTGCGTGCCAGAGGTGAAGTTGTAAGCACAGAGTTCGTACTTGTTGTTATACCCCTGTTCGAAGGTGTAGATAACGCCATTGTAGTAAGCCGAACCCGCAGCGCCCTTCAGCATAGGACCCGTGCCGAGTTTCGCACCGCGCAATGAAGTGTAGATACTGGTTTCCCAGTCGCCCACCTCAAAGCCACCACGACCATTATCGAGGTTGGGAATGTAAGCAATGTGACGGCCAATCTCAGAGATAGAGATTTCGTCCGTTATCTCTTGCTTATCCATGTCGATGACATAGAGCGTAGAACCGTTGGCCGTAGCGTAGAAGTTCTTACCGTCGTAGGTGAGGTTGCGGAAACCCGTGGTCAAGGTAGAAGGCACGGCCAAGGTGAAGCTGGTGTCGAAAGTACCGTCCATGGTATAACGGTTGATGATACCCGTTGACGAATACTTCGTTGTATAGATGTACTTGCCGTCAGAAGCAATACCCATTTCGCCAGTGTAAGCCGCCTTAAACTGACCCACGTATTCGGGACAACCCTCAGGTGTGATGTTAGCCTGTGGTGTGAGGTCGGTGGGAAGCGTGCAAGCTTTGGCTACAGGAATGCTCCAACGGAGGTCGACGCGGTGGTTGCGTACAACGTTGGCATTGACCGTAGTAGGTGCCATAGCAGCGTCGAGGCTGATGCGTTCTACCTTTGCAGCATTGCTAACGTTTGATTCCGTACCGCCTTCGTAGGCAGAAGCTATGGTGTAGCTGTACGTGCCAGCCTCGGTGACGTCTTCCGTATAAGAAGTAGTCGTAGAAGTACCCACCTTCTGTCCATTGCGATAAACGACGTAGCCAGTAGGTTGCGTTTCATTGTAGTCAGCAACGGGAGCGAAGTGAGCAGCCACATTGAAGTTGGTACTTTCGAAACCAGCATACGATGCGGGGAACCACTCGCGGCCGTCGAGCGACATGAGGTTGCTCTTGCCGTCGATAGCCGTAGCCGTGTGCGTACCCATCGGCTTGAGGTTGGCATCGTGAGCTATGAGCAACGTGATGTAGTAAGTGCAACCACGTTCGATAGTGACGGGCTTGTTCAACTTAAAGTTAGAGAACTCACCATACTTAATTAAGTCATCGCTAATACGCGTAGACTGTACGCGCTTGCCGTCCTTATAGATGTTGACAGAGAGTGCTGTAACGTGTTCCTTAATAAATGCTTGTACAGAGTCAATCTGCATACCACGATAAGGAGCGAGGTCGTCAGCGTCAAGGGCGATACCAGCGTAGAAGAATCCACCTTCGGTCACGCCTATAGCGTCGTCGCTCTTGCCCTCGTCGAAGCGAATCATCGTGCTCTTCGTGAGCAATGAAGAGGGGTCTTCCCAATTTAGCGTCACGTGTTTGTTGAGCGTAATGTTGGCCGTAAGGTTGTTAGGCGCAAAGTAAGGTTCGCCCACCTTCACTTGTACGTTTGCCGTATCGCTGAGCGTAGAGACATTGTCGCCGTAGAGTGCCTGAACAGCGTAAGCGTAAGTGCCACGCACCAACTTCGTGTCAGTAAAGGTCGTGTTAGCAGTTTCGCCCACCTTCACGTCGTTGCGATAGATAGCGTAGCCCGTAGGTTGTACACCAGCCGCAGCTTGCCATGCGAGTGCAGCGCTTGACTCGCCCTCAGCCGTAGCCGTGAGCTGTACGGGACGTGGGTAAGCAGCTGCCTCAGTAGCGGTGAGGTTGAGGCTGATGTCGTGATTGTCGGCCAGTGCAGGAATAGAGTTGAAAGTCAACGTTGTGCTATTCTGCTCATTCAACTGCACGCTGCGTGCGTCAAAGTCGAGTGTAATCGTTTGCTTCTCGCCCGCTTTGAGTGTACCAACCAGCGGAGAGGCCTTTACCCAAGGATCGATGTCGGCCAAGGTGTAGGCAAAGATGCGAGAAGGAGATTGTTGCAAAATACCGACCAAAGAGAGTTTGCCGTTGACCAAAGTCGTGGTGCAGTCAATACCGACGAGGTTGTTTTCACCCGTAGTGAGTGAACCCGTCTTGTAACCCGGAATGTCGATAGCAGAGTGTTCTTCCGCTACGACGCGACGATTGTTCAGGTCGTATTGCTTGATTGTTACCTTATCGACCGTGTTAAGGCCCGACGTAACGAGGTCGCTCATCCAGAGGTAAGGCCCACCAGGAGTAACATTGTCGAAGGCTGTACCGAATACGTCCATGCTCACGAGGTTGTTCAACTTATAGAAATCAAGCGTTACCTCGCCCTTGCGGTTAACACGACCTAAGGTGTTGTAATCACCTACCCAGAACTCGTCGGTGCGGGGGTCGTGAGCGATATGTGTTACGCAGAGGTCAGGCTCAGAAGGAATGTCGATCGTGCTAACGAGGCGCTTGTTGCGCAAGTCAAGCTCGAAGATGCGGTTCTTGCGGTCAGAGCCGTAGAAGTACTTACCGTCGAAAGTAAGGTCATTTATAGCATAGTACATGCCCGGTACAGAGAACTCTTCAAGGAAGTGGCCCTCGCGGTCGTACTTAAAGAACTTGCCCAAGAAGAAGTTTGACGAAGTGTAGAAGTTTTCACCGTCAAAGGTCACGCTGCTCTGCATATCGCCCGAAGCGTCGAAAGCTTGCGTCACGTCCCAACGATGTTCGGTCGTTCCGCTTTGCGGCTTTGGCGTGGGGATGAAGTTGTACTGCAAGTCGCCGTCGCCAGTATTCTCAATAGTAAAGGTCTTCTGCGTCAAAGCCTCCAATGCGCTCTGTTGGTTAATGGTCTGTTCAGAGATGTTGAGCACAGGGCGTGTGAGGTTAGCCGTGAAGGTGGTACCACTGTTGGCGTCCAACTTCCATTCCGTCGTCAAGAAGTTATAACCTGCAGCTTCGGCCGTAACGGTATAAGTGCCTTCTTCCATGCGAGGCAGGCTGATATTGCCGTTGGCGTCAGATGTCTCGGTGTAAGAAGCACCATTGTCGGCCGTCATCTTCACCAAGCAGTTGGCTACGGGCTGGCCCGCATTGAGTGTCTTGATCGTAGTAGCGTGCGTAGTGGGGTTCCATATCTTCACGTCGTCAACGAACCAGTAGTTGACGTAGCGTGCATCGTTACCCCAAGCGCGGAAACGAATCTTAAACAAGTGGTTGTTGGCCAGATACTTGTTCAAGGGGAACTCGTAAGTGCGCCAGCTGAACGAACCTATGTCGTTCTTAATGCTGTCCACCTGCGTCCAAGTGTTGCCGCCGTCGGTCGAAATCTCGGTGGCGAGCACACTGTACAGTCCGCTTACGGCATACTTTAAGTTGTAGTCAAGACGAACTTCGTAGCGTATCCACGTATTGTCGGGGTTGGGCGTATTGAGTTCGCGTGTGACCAGACTCTGTGAGTAGTCAGCCATGCTTGAGTAAGGATAGCAAGCAGAGAAGTCTACCAAGCCGTAGGCATAGTAGTCGCTCTTCCACTTATTCTCCTCGCCCGCCTTAGTGGTGGGGCGGCTCCAACGTGTAGAGTCAATGGTGTTGTCGTCAAAGTCGTCGAAGAAGGGGAGCAAGCGCACGTCGGGCACTTCAACGCTGAGGGCCTCAGACATATCGCCTACCGTATTGTCCGTCATGACGGGTTGCACGGTGTAACTATAAGTGCGATAGTCGGGTACGTTGTCGGTAGCGTAAACGGCCTTGATTAACTCCGTGTTCACCTTCTCGCCGTCACGATAGAGGTTGAAACCTGCTAAGCGAGCGTCGGTAGAGGTAGCGCGAGCGGCTACTCTCGGACGCACTTGATTCGTGCCGATGAAGATGTCGTCGAGCATAAACATAAACGCGTTGTTCGAAACGCAGTTGATGCAGACGTATTTGGCTTCTTTCGGAATGCGGTATTCAAACAGCGTCCAGTCGAGAGGAGCCTCGGTATAGTCGCCCTCCTGTACGAAGGTGAAGTCAGAAGGACGTGTGCCCGTAGTAGAGTAACCTACCTTGAAGCGTTCCAGTCCCCAAGTGTCCTTATAACTCTTGGCGCGGAAACTGATTTGGAAGTCGCTCTTGAAGTTGAGTGCGGGCGAAATGATAAAGTCATTGTTGCCACCGTCAACGGTAAAGTCTACCAACATCTTATTGCCCGAGAAGGGTTGAACGGCAGGGTAAGTGCCAGTAGAAGGCGATGTCTTTGACGGATTAAACACGATGAAAGCCATCTTTTGTCCCTGATTGGGGAAAGAGGCCGCCGTCCACGTGTACGTTTTGGCATTATCGGCGTCGATGTAAGTCCAACCCGTCGTACCTGGCGAGTTGATGACGAAGTCGCTATGGCCTTCAAAGTCCTCGAATATACCGTCAGTGGCTTCAGGACTATTCCAGCGCAGCGTGACCGCCTTATTGTTAACGCTCGAAAGTTGGGGCACTACCTTGTCGAGTGCCTGTGCTTTCGCAGCATTAGCTGTAGCTGTTATCGCATACTTTTGTGCCGAGGGTGGGGCAGTGGGCTGTTGAGGCTTCACCTTGCCCACCTGCTGTGCCAACACGGGAGTGGCCAACAGGGCGAGTATGCTGAATAGAAGTTGTTTCATTCTTTTCTTTTATATTGGTTGTTTTTGGGTTGACAAGTTAACGGGTAAGTTTGTTTTTTTTGTTGACAGAGGTTAACGAGTAAACAAGTTGACGGGTAAGTTTGTCTTTATTATATAAGGTAACTTACCTGTTAACTCGTCAACTCGTCAACTTGTTAACTTGTCAACTCGTCAACTTGTCAACCCAAGAAACTTTATTGTTTAACAATCACCACTCCTTCGTAGCCGTTCAGCTTAACGGCAGCATGGGCTGCGGTAGGAACGAAGCGGAGCAACTCACGGCCGTCGGTAGCATAAAGCGTAACAGCCTTGTTGGGAGTTAAGCCAGCTAACGTAACAATGCCTTCTTTGCAGAGAGCACGAACGGGAACGAGTGAGGCCTCACCGTTGGTGGTCACGTTGGTAATGCCCGTAGCTTCTGCGTCGTAAATGGCGGGGACAGAAGATTCGTAGTAGAGCATACCATCGCCTGCGGTGACGATGAAGCGGTAACGACCTGTGTTGAACTCGCCTGGAGTTGTCTCGTTGATAGTGACTTGCGTGTCGCGGCCATTGTTGCCAGAAGCACCCATTGCCAACGTGTCGAGCACAACACCATCGTTGTAGGTCAGACTAAAGTTGGTGATGTTGACCAAGCGGCCTCCAAAGTCGCAGACCATGCGCAAGCGTTTGTAGGTCTTGCCCTTCATGTAAGTACTGAGGTCGACAGCAGTACCGTCGGCATCAACACTATTGATGCGTTGCAACTCACCAATGCGCGTCCACGTCTGGCCATTGTCGTTAGATCCTTCTACGCCAAAGGTAGAAGTGCCGCGCGGGCCGCCCGACTTCAGTACGTACTGAATGTTGGTAATGCCGTCGGGGTAATCAATGGTTTGAACCGTTCCGCTACCCGTGAAGTACATCGTACCTGTGCCGAGTGAAACCTCACCTACGGCGTCGGTCACGTCGCTTTCGGGCAAGAATTTAGCCGTAACGTTCTTCTTGTCTGTTTCCTTATAGAACTCAAGGAAGTAAGTAGAAGCATTCTTTACTTCATTCCACTCTGCGTGTAAGGCATCGCCTTGACGGCCGAAGGTGGTAATGACGGGTTGCTCCAGGCGTTGCGTCATCATAATGCCCCATAGCCAGAGAGAACTCTGCATACGTTCTGAGGTGCAAACCAAGGCCACGTAAACGTCCTTGCCAGCAAAGTCGCTGAGGTCAACCTCGTCGACGGCCATGGCACCAAATTGGTCGGCCAATGAGAATTGCTTTACCAAGTGGAAGTCGCTCACCTCGCGTGAACGAGTAGAAACGTACACGTCGAGCTTTTCAACGTATGAGGGGTCCATTACACCGCGCAAGATGTAAAGGCCACCGCGTTCGGGCACGTGCAACTTCTCAGAGATAAGCCAATCGTTACCATTGTTCCAATAGTCGCCCGTATAAACCATGGCCTGTGTACTCGTGTCGTAGTTCCACGTGTTGGCATCGTTGTTTTGGTCGACAATGCGCCAATAACTCAAGTCGCCGTCAACATCGGTATCGTTGAACGTGAGCGAGAGCGGAGCTTGCAACGGTGTGTGCTCCGTCTTAACCGGTAGGGCAGCGCCATAGACGGTGGTACCGTCGGCCAAGGTCATGTAAGCACGCACGTAGTAGAGCGTAGCGGGTTCCAATTCGTCGATTGTCAGCTCAGCCGTGTTGGCCGTAGCTACTGCCTTGTGTTCGCTATCGGAAGGATCGAGCGTGGGCTCTTCGGTAGCATCACTCCAGCAGAACCCCATCTCTTTGATGTCTTGTGTAGCCTTACCTACCTTTGCCTTTACGGTAATAGAGGTAGAAGCGATGTCGGCGTAACCTACGGGTTGCGTTTCGATGCTTGATTGCTCCGTAGCGCCGCCCTTTACTTGGAAGAAGATGAGGCCGTTCTCTTCGCGAATGTTGGTAATCGGGGTGCGTACCTTGTCGCCCAACCAGTTGTAATAGTCGGTGAAAGAGGTTACGCCCGAAGTGCCAGGATAGGTGTCGCCCTTACGCGTGTTGTTGTCGTCAATGCCGTCGGCCGGTACGATGTACATACAGCGGTGGCGCGCATTGTTGTTAGGCCCGTTCACACTCCAATATTTGTCCACCATACTCTTGGTATAGTCCAAGTGGTAGATTAAGAGGCCGTGATAAGGAATGTAGCTGTCCCAACCCGTCTTTTGACGATTTTCGAACACGTACCATTCGTAGCCCTCATCGTCGCTGAGTCCAGGGCGTGCGTCAACGTAAGCAGCCGTGTTGCTGGTCATGATAGGAAGGGTAACGTCTTCAGCTTGGCTGAGTTGGTGAAGATCCTCCTTCTTGAGCCAGCCCATTTGCATGCGCTCAAAGGTCATGAGGGCTGCTGGGGTGCGGCTATTGTTGTTGTAGCTACCTGAGGCATAGAGGCTGTAAGCTCCTGGGTCGATACCGATACCGCCATCGTAGTCGTCGGTGTCGTACATATCTTTCAGACCTAAGATGTGGCCAAACTCGTGGGTAAACGTACCGATACCGTCCATGTTGATGCCCGAAGCGCCTACCAACTCGGCCGAGACAGAGTAGTTGTTGACACGAATGCCGTCGATCTCTATCGAAAGGTCTTCGTCGCTTGTCTTGAGGCGGTAAGAGTGAGGCCACATATCTTTGTCATCGCCTGATGAGGCTTGACTGTAACCACCGATTACGACGTTGATGTTGTCCATATAGCCATCACCGTCGTTGTCGAACTTAGAGAAGTCTATCTCAGGGTGGTCGGCTTTGGCCTTCTGTGCAGCCTCAATGACGAGGGCTTGCGGGTTGACGTCGTTACCCGTGCCACCGAGGTCGGCAGCGTAGTAGGTGCGTTCGTGGTCGAGCGTGTAAGGCCCTACTACGGTGAAGTTGGGCACGAACTGTCCCATTGAGTTGTCACGATAGTAGTCTTTGACCGAACCTGTGCCGCCATTCTTGCTATAGCCCTTTTCGTTGAGCCAAGCGTCGAAGTCGCCATCGGTGAAGTGGAACTCGCCGTCGGCATACTTTACCAACACAACGAGGTATTCACTCTCTTTGGCTTCGCCCGTTTGGGCATCGACTTTGCGGCTTCGCACGCTGGCGGGAAGCGTTTGGCCGACGGTCATGGGTTGTACGTTGCCGCGCAATGATTTGAGCCATTCCGCGTCCGCCTCTTTGCGAATGGGGCGCAAGGTGCTGAGAAACTGGTTGTCGGCAGCCGAACGCTTATCAGCATTCAGTGCGCGACGAGCTGTCAGTTTGCGCGTGCCTTGTGAGGCATCGGTCTGCACATACTTGAAGTATCCGTCCTTGTCGCGCTGAATAAGGAAACCGTCGGTGGTGGTGATGTAGTGAAAGTTCTCATCACCATGTACGCGGATGACCAAGGTCGTTCCGTCGGGTTGCTTTACGGTGATGGGCTTCGGACTTGCCTTAATGGCCCATGCCGTACCCGATGAAGCTACCAACAGTCCAGCTGCAAGCAGATACCGAGTGAGGTGTTTGTTCATAAAAAATGAATTTGTTATATATTTTGGTTGATTTTCAACTAAAACTCACATAGGGGGTAAAGCAAACGTAAATTTGCCTTGCCCCCAATGTGTTTCATAGGTTGGATTGATGTTCTGAGTTTTAAGTTTAATGAGTTTATGGAGTTTAATAAGTTTATGGAGTTTAATGAGTTTAATTGGTCGCGTGCTAGAAAGCACGCGTTACGTAGGGGTAACTCATAAACTTATTAAACTCATTAAACTTATTAAACTTATTAAACTCATTAAACTCATTAAACTCATCAACCTTACTTTACAGTTACTTTCACCGTCTTGCCGCTATTGGTGCGAACTACGTAAACGCCCTTAGGTACGTTGACGTTGCCCTTGCCCTTAGCTACTACGCGTCCGGTGATGTCGAACACTTCGATGCCTTCGCCGTTAACGCCTTCAATCTGGCCATTAGCCGTGTTGACAAGACAAGTGTCTTTAGCTACTTGGTCGATGCCCGTAACGTCGGTCTTAAACGCTGCCGTAGCCGTGTAGCCGCTGCTGGCTTGTGTTACCTTAATCAAGTAAACGCCTGCTTTGGCTTGTTCGCCGTCGACGGTGTAAGTCAACTTGTAGCCAGAACCGTCGAATTGATATTGAGAAGAAGTGAGATAGCTACCAGTAGGCATGCCCTCGCCGTCAGTAGCATAGAGCTCGCCCTGCCAGTAGTTAGACGATGAGATGATCAAGTCGCCTACGCCAGCGTTTACGCTATACCAAATGGGGTCGCTGTAGCTGGCAGCCTTCATTTCGAAATCGCCAGCTTGGAGCTCGATAGGCATAGAAGCATCTTCGCCACGCTCGATGTCGCGCTTGATGATGTTGATGGGCGTTTCGCCATTGGTGGCATATACCTGAATGAGGTAACGGCCCGTTGGGTTGTCTTTGCCATTTACTACGAGTTTGAGTACGGCTTGGCTAATGTTGGTCGTGTAATCGTAGTTAGTCGAAGCACTGGCAATAGTCGAACCCGTTTGGTTGCCTTGGGCATCGGTAGCATAAGCATCGGCACCAATGTAGGTGTTGTGTACTTGTCCGTCGTTAGGATCGTAAGTCGGTGTCTCGATGATGTAAACCCCCGTCTGCTTGGCATCAATGCTGAGCCAAATAGGAGCGGTGCGTGAAACGTTAGAAGGTAAAGTGTAAGAGTCGAGTTCGGTGAGATCGATAGCAGTGGCAGCCGTTTCGCCCGCTTGTGGGTCGGCCATCTTAAAGTTCAAGTCTATGTCCTTTTGAGCGTCTTTCAGTACAACGTTTACGTACACTTGATCGCCTTCGTTGACAAAGATAGAGCCTTCGAATACGTCAACCGATGTAGAGCCCTCCAACTTAGAGCCCTTGAAGTTTTGCTTCTGACCGTTCTTGCCTACTTGAACGTAAAGCGCGTTCTGACCCAAACCAGCAGTCATGTTTGACGAAATGGTCAACTTGCCGCTCTTCGGAGCAGTGTAAACGTACCAATCGTCAATGGCCTTGGTGGGGAGAGATATAGTTGTGGCATCACCTTCGCTCACTACTTCGATAGGATTGTCAATCGATTCTCCTTTTGTAAAATCTTCCATAGAGAGGTAGAAGGTGGAACCTTCTTCGGTCATACCGCTAATCTTGATAATTACGGGTTGACCTGCTTCCACTTTAGCTTTGGTAATAAAGCCCGAATTTACGGCATCGTACTTGCTCTGTCCATAAGTGTCTTTCCAAAACTCAACGTTAATCGTAGGTTCGGTGTCGATGGTCAACCAACCAGCTTTAGTAGGAGTGTAGGTGAAGTAGGTGTCGGAAGTCTTTTCAATGGTGTTTTCGCCCTCATTGGCAGTAAGTGGCTTTGAAGCGATGTCACCGTCTTTAACCTCAGATACGCCATAGTTGAAGCTAAAGGCATTCTTACCTTCGTCACACTTCCATGCAATGATATAGGTAGCCTCTTCAGCGTAAGTCTCAACCATTTGGCGGAAACCATTGCGGCCGCTCGTTACAGAGTAGTTGCCTTGAGAGTCCTTTGTGTAAAGGTAGACTGTCGTTTGGGTAGCACTCTCGTTCGTCGAAATGCCGCTGGGTGCATTAACCGTGATAAAGTGTTGTCCTTTAGGAACGGTGATACTATAATAATAAGTACCATTGCTTTCGGGCACGGTCTCGGTACCACCGTTAGCATTCAGTGCGATAGGATTGTTGAACGTATCGCCAGCCTTAGCAGCTTCGAGCTTTAAAGAGAACTTGCTATCAGCGTCAGCAGCATTGGCACGTTCGATACATATATAATAGGTAGTGCCTGCAGTCGCTTCAAAGCGAAGATCGAACTTACCTGTTACGCTGGTGACAGGCTGGTCGTAGGTGATTTGGTATGCTTGGTTGTAAACCTTAATCGTACCGCCTGCCAAGTCAGCATCAGACGTGAGGCTGACGAAGCCTGCTTGTGACGGAGTGAAGGTGTACCAAGTCTTGCCTACCTCTTTAGAGAGAACGTTTGCACACGCAGGCGCTGGGCAGGTTATATATCAAAATGCGTGAGCAGGCGGACGTTTTCATTAAATGCCTTGAAACGTAT
>ENA-UEQL01002220-UEQL01002220.1-human-gut-metagenome-genome-assembly--contig:-NODE-2220-length-13028-cov-9.142074_pt1 | contig 13028 bp, 9 predicted proteins | sample MGYA00242905_ERZ507926 | MGnify/ENA primary metagenome ERZ507926 (study PRJEB26167, sample SAMN06115531) | human gut metagenome | host: Homo sapiens | place: China:Henan | collected 2015-09-09 | study...
GTTTTTACCAGCTCGAAGTCAGGAGCTACCTTACCTACTTGTATAAATTCACCGATCAGTTTCACCGGTTGTCCTTTGAAATTTGTTGTTGCCATAATGCATGTATATTTAAAATTTACTTTATATAGGAAACAACTATTCCCCCAAATATGTTCACGGAAAACCTTTTTATTAGAAAGAATGAAGTTGTTTTGTTGTGCATCCAAAGTTAAAATCTTAAGTTCTAATTTTGAGCCAACTTCAACATCTGCTTCTCTAGTTCTAAGTTGAGAAGAAGGAATAAAACCTCTAACTCCAGAAACTTCAACCAATACACCACCCTTAACAACATTTACAACTGTACCAAGGATAGTTTCATCATCAGCCTTAGCTTTTTCAAGTTCTTTCCAAGCATATGCAAAATCAACTTTCTTTTTAGAAAGTAAAAATTTCCCATCTTCGTCTTCTTCTCTAATAATCAAGAATTCACCTTCTTGACCTTTTTTGAATTTATCTTCAATATTTTCGCCTTTATCAACGGCTTCGTAAGTAGGAATTACAGCTGTTGTTTTAGCTCCGATGTCAACCATTACACCTTGACTATCGAATCCACACACTGTTCCTTTTACTAAATCACCTTTTTGAAACTTGTAATCATACTTATCCAACAAAGCTTCAAAATCCATTGTTTCCTTTTTTGTAACCATAACTACTCCATTGTCAAATAGACACTAATATATTAAATACACGTACATACTAGCAAATTTTTTGCAATATGTAAAGGATTGTAAAATTTACTTAATATTTTTGCTTTCTTTCATCATTGATGAAACAGCTTTCATGGCTTTTGAAAATTGTTTTTCTACAAAATCAATAGGACCTCTTGCCCCAGTTGCACCAGAAAGAAGCCATTCATCACCAGATTTTGTTTCATGCAAACATTTGAAAGAATTTTCATTAACATCTATTCTAACTCTTTCACTAGGGTTAATGTTAAACTGATATTTAGAATTAACTCTTGGAAATTTAGTAACTACATTTAATCCATTTAATTTCATATTATTCTCCTTTTACTACTGTTACTATAAAAATCCTAAAGAATAATTTTGCTGTTCAAAAAAGAGGTTCTTAACAAAAGTTAAAATGAATATTACAAAACATTAAGCACAATAAAATATCTTCAAAAGTCAAGCTGAGAGCGGAATATAATATAATATAATATAATATAATATAATATAATATAATATAATATAATATACACTAGCAATTCCTCTTTCCTAATTTTTTTTATAAATATACGGGGAAATTTATTACGAAAGGGGATTATTATATGAATACTATTGCGGTTGGAAAATATTTAGCTCGCCAAGCAAAACAAATCGCAACATATGGGGAAAAATCCGTTGAACGAACAGGTGTTACGGAAAATATGTTAAGTGAATTAACGCCATTTAGACGATTATCAAATAAAAAAGGTGTACTTTCTGATTCTAATTACTTTATTAAAAATTTTGAAACAGAAACAGGAAATAGATTTTTACCACAAAACTGGTCATCACTGTCAACTGAAGATAAATTAGATTATATCGTTAAAGACAGATATTCAAGGCTCGTATCACATAAAATTATGGGCAAAATTAAAAATTATCCAGAAGAACATCTATATTTATTAAATAAAGATGGAGATATCGTTCATTATTCCAAAGGGGATATGGGATTTTGCGATAATGTAGCTATCAAAGGCGGAACATCTATCCACAATCATCCAGGATACCTAAAAACAATGTATAGCAAAGAGGAAGTGGAATATTTGGAAAAACACCATCCAGAAAAACTGAAAGGCGTAACACCTTTTAGTGAGGGGGATATAAATACGGCACTTTCTAATGGGGAAAAGTCGGCTTATGTTATCGATTCTCAAGGACATAAATTTTTATTTAAACCAAGACAAGATATTGCTCATTCGACAGAAAAATTAAAAGCTGATACCAGATTAGCTTTTGAGTTAAAATTCTTAGGAGAAGACGCTTTTCCAAAAATGGAGATTCAAAATGCTAAATACCGTAAAACAAATGAGGCACTTGCGAAGTTAGAAGAGTTTGAAGCCAAACAGGAAAAATGGGGACGTTTATTCTACTCTGATAAAACAAGAAATAGACTATTGGAAAATTATTTGAATGAGAAAACAGAAGCACTTTCAATGGAACCGTTTGAAAAAATCAACAAAGAGTTGAAAGAACTATCAGAAAAATATGGTCATAAATACGAACAACTTTCATAGAAAAATGGCGAAGTGGATAATCCACTTCGCCATTTTATAATTTAATAAATTACTAAGCTTTCAATGAATCAATCAATTCGTTAATAGCAGACTCTTGAACTAATATTTCTTCAATTCTATCTCTAGTTTGTTTAATCAATTCAGTTGGAGCATTTGCAACAAATTTTGGATTGTTAACTCTACCTTCCAATGATTTTCTTTCATTTTGAAGCTTACCTAATTTCTTTTCTTGTCTTGCTATTTCTTCATTGAAATCAATCAAGTTTTCTAAAGGAATAACAATTTTAGAAGCTGAAACAACTGCACTTGCAGACTTCTTAGCTACTGGGGTTGAATCATCAGCATATGAAATATTTTCAACCTTTGCCATACGTTTAATATAGCTTTCAATCGCTTCAAAAATTGGCTTTTCTTCTTTAGTTGCTCTAATTTCAATATCAAATTTCAAAGACATTGGGATATTGAAACTTTGTCTAACATTACGCAATGACTTGATAGTTTCAAATACTAATTCCATTTCTTTTGCTTCTGTTGGAAAAGCTAATTTATCTTCGAAAACTGGATATGGAGCAAGCATAATAGCTTTAATATCTGTTTCTTTTGGAATCAATTGCCATACTTTTTCTGTAATATGTGGCATAATTGGATGAATCAATCTTAATGCCATATCAAGAACATATCTTAAAACTCTTTGAGTATTCAATTTTAATGTTTCATCCTGCAATTGAACCTTAGCAATTTCAACATACCAATCGCAATATGAATTCCAGAAGAAATCATACAAGACGTGAGCTGTTTCACCAATTCTATAATTTTTAATATTTTCATTAACTTCTTGAGCAACAGAATTTAACTTATCTAAAATCCATTTGTCTGCAATAGTAAGTTTTGAGTAGTCTATTTCATTATTATCAACACCTTCAAGGTTCATTAACACAAATCTTGAAGCATTCCAGATTTTATTCGCAAAGTTTCTTCCGTACTCAAATCGCTCGTCACTAATTTTAATATCTTGACCACCATAAGTACAAAGAGATGTCATTGTAAATCTCAATGCATCACAACCATACTTATCAATAATTACAACTGGATCAATTGTATTTCCTTTGGTCTTAGACATTTTTTGACCTTTTTCGTCACGAACCAAACCGTGGATATAAACAGTTGAAAATGGAGCCTTTCCTGTAAATTCTAATCCCATTGTTATCATTCTTGCAACCCAGAAGAAAATAATATCAAATCCTGTTACAAGAACAGATGTTGGATAGAATTTTTTGAAATCATCTGTTTCACTATTTGGGAAGCCCATTGTTGAAAATGGCCATAATCCAGATGAGAACCATGTATCTAAACAATCAGAATCTTGAGTATATTTAGATGGATCTGGATTCTCTTTTGCTACAACCATTTCTCCTGTCTCGTTATTATAATATGCAGGAATTTGATGCCCCCACCAAATTTGACGGGAGATACACCAATCTCTAATATTTTCCATCCAGCCGAGATAATTCTTTTCCCAACGTTCTGGAATAAATTTAATTCTGCCATCTTTAACAGCTGCAATAGCTTCTTTTGCTAGAGGTTTCATTTTAACAAACCATTGTTCAGAAAGTAATGGCTCAATTGTAGTTCCGCAGCGTTGGCATTTACCAACATTATGCTCATGATCTCTAACACGTAGAAGAGAATGATTATCTTCTAACATTTTAACAATCTGCTTACGAGCTTCGTATCTATCAAGACCATGAAGATTTGAAGGAACTTCACCGCAAGCTTTCATTTTACCTTCACCATCAATTACCCAAATTGGTTTTAAATTATGGCGTTTACCAACTTCATAATCGTTAGGATCGTGAGCTGGAGTAATTTTAACAGCACCTGTACCAAATGATTTGTCAACATATTCATCTGCAATAATAGGAATTTCTCTTCCAGTCAAAGGAATAACAACAGTTTTTCCAATTAATTCAGAATACTTATGATCAGATGGGTGAACTGCAATCGCAACATCACCAAAAATAGTTTCTGGACGGGTTGTAGCAACAATTATAGCTCCAGATTCACCTTTTAGCGGGTAAGAAATTTCCCACATATGTCCTTCTTCTGTAACATATTCAGTTTCAACATCAGAAATCGCACTGTTACATCTTGGACACCAGTTTACAATATATGAACCTTTGTAGATTAAACCTTTTTCGTATAATCTAACAAATACTTCTTTTACAGCATCAGAACAACCTTTATCAAAAGTAAATCTTTCTCTAGAACGATCAAAAGAAGCACCTAAACGTTTCATTTGGTCTAAAATTTTACCTTTATGTTCATTTGTCCATTCCCAAGTTTTTTCAATAAATTTTTCACGCCCTAAATCGTGACGAGTTAAACCTTGTTTTGCAATTTGTCTTTCCACAACGTTTTGAGTTGCAAGCCCAGCATGGTCAGTTCCTGGAACCCATAATGTTTCAAATCCGCTCATACGGTGATAACGGACTAATATGTCTTGCAATGTTTCATCCAACGCATGTCCCATATGCAATACACCTGTAACGTTTGGAGGTGGAATTACAATTGAGAATGGTTTCTTTGGACTTTTAGAATCGGCTTTAAAAAATCCATTTTCTTCCCAAAATTTATAAATACTTTCCTCTGTATCTTTTGCATCATATACGGTAGGTAAATCTTCAATTTTTATTGCTGCCATAAATAATATCCTCTCTTTACTACGTATAATTTTAGAATAACACAAACATAATATATGATTTTTGAATATGTTACGAAATATTTATTATATTGAAATCAGTATATAAATATGGTATAATAAGGAAAGATAGTCGGATTATTATGGAGTTTCGAATGAGGAATTATAAAAGAAATAAGAGTGCATATACAATCGCGGAGGTAATGATTGTATTGTTAATTTTGACCGTAATATTTGCAGCTTTTGCGCCAATTATAACTAAGAGAAAGCTTTCTTCATACAAAAGCTCCAATGCTATTTGGAACAAGTACAATGAAACAAAGGGTTTTGATGCGTACTTTGATCCATCTAATACAAAAAATACAGGAACAGCATTTTTTGGGGTTAAACCAGATAGCCATGGAGCTGTAACATCAACATTAACTCCACTATCAAGAGTTGTTATCCGTTCTGGACCCGTAACCTCTGGGAATAAATTACAAAGACAAATTCAATTCAGATTTGGTAGATTATCTGGAAATGCTGCCGAAAAAAAATATGGCAAATTTGCTGGAACTTGGTTGATGGATAGACAGAATGTATTGTTAGGCGGTGCTTATCCAAATATTGATAACACCCCAGATAATATAGAAGCAAGAGATAACGTTGCAATTGGCTATCAATCAATGAATGCTCTTAAAAACGCTCAAGGCAACACTGCGTTAGGGCTATTTGCTCTTTCTGAAAACATATCTGGGAAATACAATACCGCAATCGGATATAACGCTGGAAGTACATTGCAGGCAGATTACAATACTTATATTGGAGCGGGAGCAGGTGAAAAGGCATCAGGCTCAAGAAATACCGCAGTTGGCTACCAAGCAGGTTATAATAATTCTGGTAGTGTAAACGTTTTTGTTGGTGCTAATGCTGGAAGAACTGGTTCTGGAAGCTATAATGTTGGTATCGGTTATGATGCATTGAGATCCGTATCTGGGAATTACAACGTGGCGATTGGTACAGGAGCGTTGAAAAACTTAACAACAGGTTCTTATAATACAGCAATTGGTTATAATGCTTGTTCGGAGGTTACAACAGGAAGTCACAAAACTTGTATTGGTTATAATTCTGGACCTGGGGCAAATACCCAAACAAGCTATAAGTCTGCAACTGGATCATGGTCACGTGGACAAACCGTTTCTGATTATTTAGGCTCAAAAACTGATAATCTAGAAAGAACCTATATTGGAGGTCGCCCATACAATTATGGTGGAGATGCCGTAATGGAAATTCATAACGTAGGAGGAACAAACTCTAATTTAATAAATAATCCAGGAGTTAAATCAAATACAACAACTGTTATCAATGGGAATTTGATTGTTCGTGGCAGAGCAATGATGACTATTGGGAATAAATTATGGTCTTTTGTGGAAGTTGACCCTAAAGGTTCAAGTGCAGAGCATTCTATGGGCTATTATTCAAACAATAGTGTCTATGCAGCTGTTTCTAATGATCAGCAGTCATATTCGACTTGTGGTGTTTACAATTTTTTGGGGGGAAAGATAACTGTTACAAATGGAGTATGTTTAGATTCTACTTCTTCTGACAGACGGTTAAAAAATATTGGTACACGTAGTCTTGCAGGGCTAAAAGAATTAAACCAACTTAAGATTTATAATTACACATTTAAAAATGACAAATCAAAACATTCTCAACTTGGTGTAATGGCACAGGACTTGCAAAAAGTTTTTCCTAATTCTGTTTTCGAAGGACCAGATGGATATTTAAGAATTCGTTGGGATGAAATGTTCTTTGCATCAATAAATGCGATAAAAGAACTCGATAGAAAAATTGTTAGCTTAGTTAATAGAGCAACTAAAGTTGAAACACAAATTGCAAAATTAGAGCAAGAAAATATAAGTTTAAAAACTCAAGTAGATGCACTTAGTATTAGAGTTGAAAAGCTTAAAAATAAATAATAATTATTAAGATTACTTTACAATCGATAAGCAGTTGTCAAATGGCAACTGCTTAATTTTTCTTATTATATATTTGTTAATAATTTGATTTCAATAAACGTTTGAACTACACTATATAGAAAATGGAGTGCCGGGTTGGAATTAAAAAACTTACCGGCGTACAAAATAAATTAAGGAGATACGAAATGACATCAAAAAACTTTTTGTTCACTTCTGAATCAGTTACAGAAGGACACCCAGACAAAGTCTGCGACCAAATATCCGATGCGATTTTGGACGAATTTTTGACAAAAGACAGAGGCTCAAGAGTTGCAGCTGAAACTACAGTTACAACAGGCATGGCTCTTGTATGCGGAGAAATAACAGCAGATTGTTACGTTGATATTCCTCAAGTTGTTAGAAACACAATCAAAAATATCGGATATGTTGGCTCTAACGCTGGTGGATTTGACGCTAATACTTGTGCAGTATTAACAAGTATTGATGAACAATCAACAGATATTGGTAACGGTGTTAACAAAGCTTTTGAATCAAGAGAAGCAAATGCTGATACATCAACTGTAGAAACAGAGGAAATCGGTGCTGGCGACCAAGGTATTATGTTTGGTTATGCTTGTAACGAAACACCAGAACTTATGCCTCTACCTATCAGCCTAGCTCACAAGCTATCTTATAGACTTGCTCAAATTAGAAAAGAAGGATTGGTTAATTACTTAAGACCAGATGGCAAATCTCAAGTTACAGTTGAATATGTAGATGGAAAACCTTCAAGAATTCACACAATTCTTTTATCAACTCAACACAATCCAGAAATCAATGGTGTTTCTGATAATCAAAAAGTACAAGACATTATCAGAGAAGACTTGAAAAATCTTGTAATCAACTTTGTATTCGAAAATGAATCAATTAAGCCAGATGAAAATACAATTATTTTAATTAACCCATCTGGAAGATTTGTTATTGGTGGTCCTCAAGGGGATTCTGGTTTAACAGGAAGAAAAATTATTGTTGATACTTACGGCGGATATTCTAGACACGGTGGCGGAGCTTTCTCTGGAAAAGATCCAACAAAAGTTGACCGTTCAGCCGCTTACGCTTCTAGATATGTTGCAAAAAATATTGTAGCAGCAGGATTAGCTGACAAATGTGAAATCGAATTAGCTTACGCTATCGGTGTTGCAGAGCCATTATCAATCTTTGTTGATACTTTTGGAACTGGAAGAATTTCAGACGACGAAATTTCAAAATTAGTTGCGGAAAACTTTGACTTAACTCCAGCTGGAATCATCAAGAAGTTTGACCTAAGAAACTTACCAGCTAAAAATGGTGGTAAATTCTATCAATTATTAGCTGCTTATGGTCACATGGGTAGAACTGATATTGATGTACCTTGGGAACATGTTGATAAAGCTGAAGAATTAAAAGCTAAAGCGTGTTCTTGCGGATGCGGTTGCGTATAAGAACAACTAAGGAATAATAAAAATCCTCGCTAGAAATAGTGAGGATTTTTTTATTATATGACATTTAAGAAATCAATTCTAATGTTTCTTTTCTAGTTCAGTCAATTCTGCTGATAATGAATTTAATTTCTTTTCTAAATTGGCATTATCTTTTTTCAATGTTGCAATTCGTTTTTGGTCTGTAACTACACGATTCGCAAGACTTTCAACTTTTGTATTCAATGTTTTAACAGCATTTATAGCAGCATAGAACATTTCATCCCAGCGAATTTGGTAGTAACCATTTTCATCTTTAGAAACAGCAGTTGGGAATACACGTTTCAAATCCTGTGCAATTACACCAACATGAGGAGCTTTTGTATCATCTGATTTATAAGTATAATTGTAAATATTCAAACGTTTAATTTCATTCAAACCAGCAGAGAATTTATCTCCAACATTTTTTAAACGCATATCTGATACTAGTTGTGGACAACATGAATTTCCAGATTTTTTATGAGCTTCATTAAAATCATCATGATTACCAACATATTTCCAACCAGTATTAGCATCGGTATATGCTGAACCATATTCAAGAGAACATCCATTGTTTTGAGAATTAGATATTCCTTCCCCATGAGTTGACCAGTCATAAGAATAATGGCTATCCAAAACACAAGTACAGTTTGTTTTTCCAAAAGAGTATGCATGACGACGACATCCACGACAACCCTCATATACTTCAACATCACGTTCTTGACCATCCCAACCAGAAAAGACATGTGAGTGCTGCATCGCACCTTTTGCTTTCATATCAAAGAACCCAACTAAAGAGCCCCGATGACGCTCTCTTATAACATCATTCACTGTCATGTAAGTTTGACCTCGAACAATCAAGTTACCATTAATTAACACAGAAGAATCACCCATATCTCCTAAAGGTTGAGTACTACGAGTAGAATTCAAGTTATGAACTTCTAAAACAGCCGCACCACCAGGAGTATCTTCCCCAGAAACTTTAAGTATAGGTCCACCAATATAAACTCTTTCGTTTGAATCAGTTAAAAGAAAAGTATTAGCACCAAGAACATACGAACCAGAGTTGTAACCTATACATGTTTTATAAGAACCTGTTACTCCTGAGCAAGCACCATACCCAACAGCAGTATTGTATGAACCAACATTTTCTGACGCTAAAGCGTTAGAGCCAAGAACCGTATTACCTACTGAAGAAGATGTGGTATTAGTCAAAGAACGATCTCCAACTACAACATTGTCTCTCCCAATCCTACGAGCAGAATCATTACCTACAACTGTAGAAAAAGAACCCCTATTATAAGCGGTATTCGCCCTTGGAATTGTATCACCAATTACAGTAGTATAATTTGAAGAGGAACCTGTAAAACTATTATAACCAACAAGAGTATTACCAGTACTACCAGTTTGTATCTTTGGAAGAGGACGACGACCTGTTAGGTTTATTGGAGGACTCCAAGAACCACTATTCACAACCCTACCACCATAACCAGCCGAATAGCCAATAGCGGTGTTATAGTTAGCAGAAGAAAGAGCACGTAAGGCATTATAGCCAAGAGCAGTATTTCCTACTCCATCTTTTAAAGAATTCAACGCCCCAACGCCATAAGCAGAATTACCAGTTGCAGAAGTTTCTATATTTTCATAATTTCCACCAAGCAACATATTTTTATTCCCTGCAAATAATGCTCCAACAGGACTACCATCATATCTAAATTGAATTTGTTTTTGAACCCTATCAGAAGTCCCCGTTAAAGATTCCGTAGGCCTAATTACAACCTTAGAATACAACATATGGTTGTTTTCATCTTTAATTGCTTTCAGAACATCTGTAGAACTAGAAGGAGTTATCCCTATAAAAGATTGAGCGGCAACTACTTTATTAGTTTGATCAGTATATACATCCCTTTCTTCATCATCTGGAACTTCATTCCAAATCTCACTTGAAGATGCATTGTTATATCTAACGGTGAAAACTGGAGCAAATGCAGCAAGCAACACTGTAAGTACTGAAAGCATAATCATAAGTTCTGCTAATGTAAAGGCTTTGAATTTATTAAACTTAAATTTCATAATTTACTCCAATTATTTCCTTTCCAACTTCGCAGCTCTTGAATTTAAAACTGCAATTTGTTTTTTAATATTTTTTTGTTCTGATTTTATTTGTAGAACATCAGACTCCATTTCAGAGATAGAAGAAGCAATTGCAACAAGTTTTTTATCCAAAGTTTTAATTGCATTTATCATTGAATAAAACATTTCATCCCAGCGGATTCTCAAATAACCATCCTTGGCCTTAACAACCGCCGATGGATAAACTTTTTGCAAGTCTTGAGCCATTACCCCAACTTGAGACTTGTTCTCTTTGTCATTTTTAAATGTAAAGTTATAAGGCATTAAAGCGTCAATTGAAGCTAAACCTTCATTATTTTCAGAAATTATATCCTTTAATCTTCTATCTGAAGTTTTAACATTTGGACAATTACTATTAAATTCGTATGACGTTTTAGAAGACTGATCATTCAAACAATAACCATTAAATTCCAAAGATGACCCAGAACGGGCATCAGGCTTACCAAACTCACCCCACCAACGCCATTTTTTACGTCCAATACCCAATATTCTTCCGCAATGATCCATAGAACGACGAGATGATAACCAAGCTCTTGAAATATTATCGTGTTTAAAATATGACAAATAACCATTACCAGATCTGGCAGGGAAAAAACCACCACGGACAAAAACACCACAATAGATGCTCGTGCCGTTAGAACCGCCAACGGATTTAGGTCGAATCCGTATAAACCATTTAACAATTCTCGTGCCGAAGTTGTAGGAGATGCAGCTTCTAATCGTCTACGCAGTCCCTCAAGAATAAAAGTACCCGAACCACATGTGGGGTCTAAAAGTGATTGACTAATATCCCACCCTGCCGTGTCTATCACATGTGCAGCCAACCAATCTGGCGTATAGTATTCACCTAGGGCATGGCGCATAGGTGCTGGCGTAAAGCCCATATATAATCCCTTGAATAAATCCCGAACTGACTCAGGACTCTTTTTTGCAACATCAAAATCAATCGTTCGCAACCTCTCCAAAAGCAATCCAAGCGGTTGTTCCAGTTCTTCCGTCACATCATCGCCAAGGTACCAAGAAAAGAAGTCTGTACCTAGCATATTTTCAATGCCAAACAGCCTAAAATATTCGCCACTTTCAATTCCCTTGAGAAAGGTTCTAGGTGTAGACATTAGTACACTAAAATCCTCAGATTGTGAAGCCAATGCATACACAGCGCAAGTCTTTGCTACAAGTGCAATATATGTACTTAATGCGAACACATATGCTTGAGGAGCAGTTTTATAATTTGTTCCATGACTACGACTTGCATTCTCTAAATAGTGCGTCAATCGCTCTGTTTCAGTACCATCAACTTGTCCAAAAAGACGTGCCCATTCTATATATATAAGCTTTGTTCTCGTTGTTAAAACCGAATCCTTCGCTTGGCATATGGCGTGAAACAATGCTGGGAGTAAACGACGTCCCACCTCTGTATCCGGTCCGATAAACTGTTTGAGTAGCATCGGGCTGACTAACGGTCTTCCGCCATCTGCAATTAGGGCGAGCAGTCGATTAAGGCAAAGCCCATCAAACGCTCTCGCCGCCTCCCATATATCCAATGATGATGATAGACTTCATTTTATTCTTTTTTACTTCTTCTGCCTCTTGCCTTTGGTTCTGGTGCTTCCTTGATGATGGTCATGCACTCCTCGTAGCTGAGTGGCTCTACAGTCTCCTGCTTTGCATCCGCTGCCGGCTGTGTGTCTTCCTGCTGTGTATCTTCCTGTGCTGTTTGGCTGTCCTGCATCTGACTATCCTGTTCAGTTTCGGTTTTTTGGGAAGAAGCATCTGAGTTTGCAGCAGAGGAGTCAGTTTTTTCACTATTATATTCGTCTGCGACTGTCCCGGAAATATTCTTCGCTTCAACCATACCGAGTGTTTTGGCTTTTTCTATTATTTCTGTATCAGACATGGACTGCTTATTGTCGTGAAAACCAATCATCATAATGATTACCGCAAAAATAATGCCTAATCCAAGTCCACGCAAATAGTATTTTAATCTCACTTTATTTGCCCTCTTTATATAAATCTATTATAAGCTTTACCTCGCCGGTACCAAGAGACAAAAGCTTTGCTATCTCTACATTGCTCTTGCCCGATTTATAAAGCTTAAGGATTTCATGTGTGTGATTTATTACATCAGCATTTGCGCTGCTACCTGCGGGCGTACCAAAAGCAGCATCTGATGCCTTGACCGATACAGTGGCCGCTGTACCTGTTGCACCTGCCTTTGAAGCAGGGGCTGCTGAAGCAGGCGGCCGGAGCGGCCGGGTGCAACACCCGCGAAGGATTCCCGCTTGCCGAGGTGCAGGCGATGATCGGCAAGTGGAAGAACAGACTGCTGTTTCCAGCCGATGCGAAACGCTTTGCCGACAACGGCTTCGAAGAGGCGTGCGCGACGATTTACGAGCACTATCAGGAGCTTCTCGAGTTGCAGAATTCTCTCGATTTCGACGATATGCTGCTTCTGGTGCACAAGCTGTTCAGCGATTTTCCCGATGTGCTGGCGCACTACCAGG
>ENA-UEQL01002221-UEQL01002221.1-human-gut-metagenome-genome-assembly--contig:-NODE-2221-length-13024-cov-11.608326_pt1 | contig 13024 bp, 10 predicted proteins | sample MGYA00242905_ERZ507926 | MGnify/ENA primary metagenome ERZ507926 (study PRJEB26167, sample SAMN06115531) | human gut metagenome | host: Homo sapiens | place: China:Henan | collected 2015-09-09...
TGATGCTCCCAACAAATAAGAATAATACAAAGAATCACTGAAATAAGGGAAAACATTGTAAGCGATCATATACAACAAACCGCCACAAATACCTCCCAACAGATAGAGCCCGCGGAAATGCTTTGCCGAGAAAAGAGACAGAAACATCTGCCCGAACCAATAAAGCCACAGCATATTAAACAGCAAATGCAAAATACCTGCGTGCATGAACATATAAGTCAGCAAAGACCAAGGCTGCTTGACAAACTGCAACGTCCAGGCCGGCAGTTCCAAATATTGAAGCACAAATGCTCCATTCCGGTTGAACAGCATCCATAAAATTCCCAATAAGGAAGTTACAATGAATACCCCTACATTAATATATATAAACTGGATATATATGTTCCCTTTGTTGAAACTATTTTTCAAATCAGTAATAAAACTGCCCATTGTTATTCTTTTTTCTCCAATACATTATCAATATAAAGCCAAAAATCATACCTCCCAAGTGTGCAAAGTGGGCAACGCCATCGGTCGAAGCACCCAAGCCCAAAAATATCTCCAAAGCAGCATATCCCATCACAAAATATTTAGCCTTGACAGGAAATGGGATAGGGAATACAAACATCTGACTATTGGGGAACAGCATACCGAATGCCAACAAAATACCATATATCGCTCCCGAAGCGCCAACTGTAGTCATCAGATTCAAGTACTCCGCCATCGGGATCACGGCAATCCCCGTATTCACACTGTCATACTGCGATAATTCAGTCACATATTGTATATATTGCACCAGCTCCTGCACCAGTCCCGCACCTATACCACATACCATATAATAGGATAAGAAACGTTTCGGTCCCCAGACCTGTTCAAGCGTACGGCCAAACATCCACAAAGCAAACATGTTAAAAAAGATATGCTGGAAACCGCCATGCATAAACATATAAGTAATCAACTGGGCAGGATTAAAATCAGATGCCATAAAAAAGTGTAGTCCCAGCAGGTCGTTTAGGTTAATTCCATACTTCATGGCTACCACGCCTCCAAAGAAACACAACACATTTATTATCAATAAATTCTTGGTTACTGTAGGTATACTGTTCATAAATATTCTTCGTCTAATAAAACATTGATTGCGCGCAAATTTACAATTTTATTCTGTTATATAACAGAAAACAAGAGTTCTCTTACGTTTTTTTGATTTTTGGAGCATCTTTTTTAGGCTATCTGTTTGATTTCTAATTTTGAAAGCATATATTTGTCACTGATTTTGGTAAAACTTTTGTGTTACATTTAATAATTAATCATTTTCGTTATGAATAAGGCAGATCTTATCAGCGCAGTCGCCGCTGAAGCCGGCTTGAGCAAAGTCGACGCAAAAAAAGCAGTTGAAGCTTTCGTTTCAACTGTAACAAAGGCCCTCCAAGAAGGGGACAAAGTATCATTAATCGGATTCGGAACATTCTCTGTTGCTGAAAGAAGTGCAAGAACAGGTATCAACCCATCCACAAAAGCAACGATTACTATTCCTGCTAAAAAAGTAACCAAGTTCAAACCAGGTGCTGAACTGGCAGACGCAATTAAATAATTGCTATTTTACATAAAAGGACTTAAGGAAAGGGGCGCCGGTACTAGCGCCCTTTCTTCTTCATTTTTCTATTTGAACCTATGAAACCTAAAATGACAACCTTATTTAAATTCCTGATCGGCGCTGCTGTATGCGCATATTCAACACAAGTTCTTCATGCGGAAGATACAAAACTACCTTATTGGAAAGATATTCAGACCGTAGCCGTCAACAAGGAATATCCACGCACAGCTTTCATGACTTACGACAACCGGAACCAGGCACTGACCGGCGAGTATGAGAACAGCCCTTATTACAAACTACTAAACGGTACATGGAACTTTTATTATGCAAATGCATACAAAGATCTGCCTGCCAACATTGAGCAACCGGATGCCAACATAGCCTGGAAGGAGATTAAAGTACCCGGCAACTGGGAAGTACAGGGCTACGGAGTGGCCATCTACACCAATCATGGATACGAATTCAAACCCAGAAATCCACAACCGCCGCAGTTACCCGAAACCAATCCGGTCGGTGTGTATCAGCGTGATATCGAAATTCCTGCCGATTGGGATGGACGCGACATATTCCTCCGTTTGGAAGGAGCAAAATCCGGTGTATACGTGTATGTCAACGGACAGGAAGTGGGATACAGCGAAGACTCCAAGAATCCGGCAGAATTCTTAATCAACAACTACCTGAAACCCGGCAAAAACTCGCTGGTCATCAAAATATTCCGCTGGAGTACCGGTTCTTATCTGGAATGCCAGGACTTCTGGCGCATGAGCGGTATTGAACGTGATGTATTCCTGTTCTCACAGCCCAAAACCCACATCAAAGATTTCAATGTGGTGTCTACACTGGACGACACTTATAAGAATGGTATCTTCAAACTGAATGTGGACGTAACCAACCATACAGCAGCCAACAAAGAGGTAACCGTAGCATACGAATTGCTGGATGCCGCAAAGAAAGTGGTTGCAGAAGGTAACACCCCCTGTCCTGTTACAGCAGACGGGCAGAAGAGCATCTCTTTTGAAGCCGCCCTCAGCAACGTCAAGACCTGGACATCAGAACACCCTAACCTGTATCGGTTACTGATATCTCTGAAAGACGGAGAAAAAACAAGCGAAATCATTCCTTATACGGTAGGTTTCCGCCGTTTCGAGATCAAACCAACCGATCAGATAGCCGAAAACGGCAAACCATACGTTTGCTTGTTCGTCAACGGCCAACCCATCAAGCTGAAAGGTGTAAACATACACGAACATAATCCCGAAACAGGACATTATGTTCCCGAAGAGCTGATGCGCAAGGACTTCACCCTGATGAAACAGAACAACATCAACAGCGTGCGCCTCTGCCACTATCCGCAAGACCGCAAGTTCTATGAATTGTGTGATGAATATGGCATCTATGTATATGATGAAGCCAACATAGAAAGCCACGGTATGTATTATAACTTAAGCCGGGGCGGAACATTGGGCAACCATCCCGAATGGCTGAAGCCGCACATGGACCGTACCATTAATATGTACGAGCGTAACAAAAACCATCCCTCTGTAGCCATCTGGTCATTAGGAAACGAAGCCGGAAACGGTTATAATTTCTATCAGACCTATTTATGGCTGAAAGAACGCGAAGTAAAAGGGATGAACCGTCCTGTAAATTATGAACGCGCCCTTTGGGAATGGAACACAGATATGTATGTACCCCAATACCCCAGTGCCGCCTGGCTGGAAGAAATAGGCAAGAAAGGCAGCGACCGTCCCATCGCACCATCCGAATATTCACACGCTATGGGCAATTCCAATGGTAATCTGGCAGCACAATGGAGAGCAATCTACAAGTACCCGAACCTGCAAGGCGGTTACATTTGGGACTGGGTAGACCAAGGTATTCTGGAAACAGACGAAAATGGACGTACCTACTGGGCCTACGGAGGTGATTACGGGACCAATGCACCCAGCGACGGAAACTTCCTATGCAATGGAATCGTAGCTCCGGACCGCACTCCGCATCCGGCCATGACAGAAGTGAAATATGCACATCAGAATGTAGGTTTCGAAGCCATCGACCCGGCTGCCGGCAAATTTCTGGTAAAAAACCGTTTCTACTTCACCAACTTGAAAAAGTATATGATCAGTTATACCGTAAAGGCAAACGGAAAAACAATCAAAGGCGGAAAAGTATCATTAGATATCGAACCGCAAGGTTCCAAAGAACTGAACATCAACCTCAACGGATTGAAACCCAAGGCCGGCACAGAATATTTTGTAGATTTTGTAGTTACCACCACAGAACCGGAGCCCTTGATTCCTGCAGGACACGATATTGCTTCCGAACAATTCCGCCTGCCCATAGAACCATTGGCTATGACCGGACATAAAGCAAGCGGCAAGACTACCGTCAGCACGGATGGTGACATCATCACCGTATTATCACCACGTATGCAGTTCGTTTTCAACAAGAAAAGCGGACTCGTGACTTCATACAAAGTAAACGGTACAGAATATTTCGCTGAAGGTTTTGGTATTCAGCCTAACTTCTGGCGCGCACCGACGGACAATGATTATGGTAACGGTGGGCCTAAGCGCGAGCAAATATGGAAACAGTCCAGCAAGAATTTCAATGTAGCAGATGTTACCACAACAACAGACGGCAACAAGACCGTATTAACAGTCAATTACCTACTGGCGGCAGGCAATCTGTACATCATGAAATATACCATCTATCCCGATGGTGTGGTTCATGCAGGCATCACCTTTACTTCTACCGATATGAAGGCTGCCGACACGGAAGTATCAGAAGCTACCTTAATGGCCACTTTCACACCGGGACAGGATGCTCAACGCCTTGCCTCTTCCAAACTGAACGTACCACGTATCGGTGTACGTTTCCATTTGCCATCCGATATGAACCAGGTAGAATACTTCGGACGCGGACCGGGTGAAAACTACATCGACCGTAATGCAAGCAGTTTCGTTGATCTCTACCGCACTACAGCCGACCAGATGTACACCAACAACTATGTCCGTCCGCAAGAAAACGGACACCGCACCGACACCCGTTGGGTAGAACTGACCCGCAAAGGCGGAAAAGGATTGTTAATACGTGCCGACAGCACTATCGGATTCAATGCCCTGCGCAACTCCGTAGAGGACTTTGACTCGGAAGAAGCTATCAGCCGTCCCCGTCAGTGGACTAACTTCACTCCCGAAGAAGTTGCTAACCATAATGAGGAAAAAGCTAAAAATGTAATACGCCGCATGACACATGTCAATGATATCACCCCACGTAATTTTGTGGAAGTATGTATTGATATGAAGCAACAAGGTGTAGCCGGTTATGACAGCTGGGGAGACCGCCCTCGGCCGGAACATACCCTACCCGCCAATAAGGAATATCATTGGGGATTCACATTGATGCCGGTAAAATAAAAACATAGCAAGCATTCCTTCCTTAATAAGAAGAGTATGTCAGAACTCCGATGGCACTATCATATAGATTGTCATCGGAGTTTCATTTCCCATCCTACATTTCAATTATAACCTGAAAACAAAATCAGTCTGATTTATATTTGCTAGCTTTGTACTCAAAAAATCGAACACATGGAACAACAAGGAGAAATCATACTCTACCAGCCGGATGAATCAGTGAGGATGGAAGTGCGCATTGAAGATGAAACAGTGTGGCTGACCCAGGCACAAATAGTAGAACTATTCCAATCCAGCAAAGCCAATATAAGCGAGCATCTAAAGAACATTTATAAATCAGAAGAACTAATCCAAAGTTCAACCGTTCGGAATTTCCGAACAGTTCGCCAAGAAGGCAACAGACAGATTACACGTAACTTAGAATATTATAATTTAGATGTGATTATATCAGTAGGATACCGTGTAAATACGAAACGAGGAATCCAATTCCGCCAATGGGCTAATAGCCAGGCACATGACCGTTTTCTTATTATAGACCAATCCGACGTATATCACATCGGAACCTCTTTGAAAGATTTGGGAAAGAAACTGTTTGCCTTCTCCAAAATGGATATTCCGGCATCTATCCTCACAAAACTGCTATAAAGATGAGAGAAACAGAGTCCAATAATAAAGTCCTACTAGGCATGAGCGGAGGAACAGACAGTTCCGTAGCCGCCCTTCTATTGCAGGATGCAGGATACGAAGTAACCGGCATCACCTTCCGCTTTTATGAAAAAGAAAATGATACTGAGTATCTGGAGGATGCCCGCGCTTTATGTGAACGTCTGAACATCCCCCATCTCACATACGATGTTCGTGACACCTTCCGGAAAACCATCATTGACTATTTCATCAACGAATATATGGCAGGTCATACCCCGGTTCCCTGTACCTTGTGCAACAACTACCTGAAATGGCCTCTTTTGAAGAAAATATCCGATGAAATGGGAATTTATCACTTCGCTACAGGACATTATGTACGCCGGCGCTTCATCAATGGATGCTATCACATCACTACCGGTGCCGACCCGGATAAAGACCAATCCTTTTTCCTATGGGGGCTGCCACAAGAAATCCTGCAACGTATGCTTCTCCCTATGGGCAACCTGACTAAAGCCCGTGTCCGTGAAATCGCGGCAGAGCGTGGTTTTCTGAAAGCCGCCCATAAACGGGACAGTTTGGGAGTCTGCTTCTGCCCCATAGACTACCGCACATTCCTACATAAGGAATTACCTGAAGGAAGTATCCTACCGGGTAAATTCTTCGATGAAATGGGGAATTTTATCGCACGGCACAAAGGTTATCCTTTCTATACCATCGGCCAGCGGAGAGGATTGGGCATAGATCTTAACCGGGCTGTCTTTGTCAAAGAAATCATTCCGGCAGAAAACAAAGTCATACTGAGCGACTTGAAAGCACTGGAAAAAACAGAAATGAGACTGAAAGAATGGCGCATCACCAATCCCGCTTTATTACTAAACAAGGACGACATCATCGTCAAAATACGCTATCGGAAACAAGCCAACCGCTGCACAGTAACCCTGCAACCGGATAACACCCTGCATGTACAACTGCACGAGCCGCTGACAGCCATTGCTCCGGGACAGGCAGCCGCTTTCTATAGGGATGATGTAGTACTGGGTGGGGGCATTATCATCTAATTCCAGACACTTTCAAATCATATTTCGGCCCTCTTTTTTGCTGCTTCAAGATTTTCTTGATAACTTTCCGTCGTTCTTCACCTTCAGGTCGAGAAACCGGAAAGTGAAAATAGACATGTATCCGGATCAAACCTTAAATAAATAGAGATGAAAAGTAGAAATTATGCAGGCATATCCTTACTTGCCTCATTAGCCGCCTGTAACTCTGCAACAGCAGAAACCGTTCAAAAAAACAGTACGCAGGCCCCCCAAAAGCCCAATGTTATCGTTATTCTGGCAGATGACCTGGGATATGGAGATTTAAAATGTTACGGAGCCAAGAATGTAGAAACTCCCCATGTTGACAAACTGGCATCGGAAGGCATTCGTTTTACTAATGCACATACCGTAGCCGCTACCAGCACCCCATCCCGCTACTCCTTGCTGACAGGAGAATATGCATGGCGCAGACCAGACACGGACATTGCCGCAGGAGATGTAAAAATGATTATCCGTCCCGAACAATACACCATGGCAGACATGTTTAAAAGTGCCGGATATGCTACAGCCGCCATCGGCAAATGGCATCTGGGCCTGGGAGACAAGACAGGCGGGCAGGATTGGAATGCTCCTTTACCAGCCGCTTTGGGTGACTTAGGCTTTGACTATCACTATATCATGGCCGCTACAGCCGACCGTGTACCTTGTGTATTTATAGAAAACGGCAAGGTAGCCAACTATGATCCGTCCGATCCCATAGAAGTGAGTTACACCAAGAACTTTCCGGGAGAACCGACCGGCAAAGATAATCCCGAATTACTGTATAACCTACATCCCAGCAACGGACATGACATGTCCATCGTCAATGGCATCAGCCGCATCGGATTTATGAAAGGGGGCGGAAAAGCACTTTGGAAAGACGAGAACATTGCCGATTCCATCACCGTTCATGCCATCGACTTTATCAAACAGCATAAAGACGAGCCTTTCTTTATGTATTTTGCAACCAATGATGTGCATGGTACCGAAATGGTTGTATTCCGGTTGTATGCCGATGACTTCTTTGGCGACCTTGATCGTATTGGAATATTTGGTGTACACGCCCGTGATGAATGCGTCCGCTTCGCCAGTCTCTACCATCATCATGCCGAAGTAGTTGCGCTCGAACATCTTGTCGTTGGCCTCTTCGAATGTATAACCTTCGCGGGCTTTCTTCTCGGCCAGTATCTTGGCATAACGTTCGCGGCGTTCGGCTTCGCGGTCGTGGCGCAGGTTGACGATTTCGATGCCTTCCAGGCTGAGATCGAGTTCCTTCGCCAATTTCTCGATACGCTCGTCGTTACCCAACAGGATAGGATGGCAGATGCCTTCAGCCTTGGCTTCCACGGCGGCTTTCAGCATGTTGGGGTGGATACCCTCGGCAAACACCACGCGTTGGGGATTGCGGCGGGCCGTATCTCTCAACTGGCGGGTCAGTTTCGACTCATACCCCATCAGTTCCTTCAAGTGGAGGGCGTAAGCGTCCCAGTTTTCGATGGGCTTGCGGGCCACTCCGCTTTCCATGGCAGCTTTGGCCACAGCCATGGACACCTCGGTGATGAGGCGCGGGTCTACCGGTTTCGGGATGAAATATGAAGGACCGAAAGTGAGGTTGTTCACGTGGTAAGCCTCGTTCACCACGTCCGGCACGGGTTGTTTGGCAATGCCTGCGATAGCCCGTACGGCGGCCAGTTTCATTTCTTCGTTGATGGCCGTGGCACCGGTATCCAAGGCGCCACGGAAGATATAAGGGAATCCGATGACGTTGTTTATCTGGTTCGGATAGTCGGAACGTCCGGTAGCCATCAACACGTCGGGACGCGAATCCATGGCGTCCTCATACGAGATTTCGGGTACCGGGTTAGCCAATGCGAACACGATGGGCGACGGAGCCATGCTGCGCACCATGTCCTTGCTCAACACATTGCCGCGCGACAAGCCGAGGAATACGTCGGCGCCCTTGATGGCTTCTTCCAACGTATGGATGTCCGTACGACTGGTGGCGAAGTAACGCTTCTGCTCGTTCAGGTCGGTACGGTCTTTTGAGATCACACCCTTGCTGTCCAGCATGACGATGTTTTCCAACCGTGCGCCGAGCGACACATACAGTTTTGTGCAGGATACGGCCGAAGCTCCGGCTCCGTTCACAACGATTCTCACGTCTTCGATTTTCTTTCCGGCCACTTCCAGTGCATTCAACAGTCCGGCACTGGAGATGATGGCCGTACCGTGCTGGTCGTCGTGCATGACGGGAATGTCGAGTTCCTCTTTCAGACGGCGTTCGATTTCAAAGCATTCGGGTGCCTTGATGTCTTCCAGATTGATGCCGCCGAAAGTCGGCGCGATGGTCTTCACGGCTTGGATGAACTTTTCGGGGTCTTTCTCGTTCACCTCGATGTCGAACACATCGATGCCCGAATATATCTTGAAGAGCAGTCCTTTTCCTTCCATTACTGGTTTACCGGCCAAAGCACCGATGTCGCCCAACCCAAGGACGGCGGTACCGTTGGATATTACTGCCACGAGGTTGCCCTTGGCCGTATAGCGGTAGGCATCCTGCGGGTTCTTTTCTATTTCGAGGCACGGTTCCGCCACGCCGGGCGAATAAGCCAATGAGAGATCCGTTTGTGTGCTGTGGGGCTTGGTTGGCACCACTTCGATTTTACCCGGCTTGCCCTGTTCATGATAGTGCAAAGCCATTTCTTTGGTTATTTTTGCCATTTTGTAATGTTTTTGAGTCTATTTTTTCGTCTAACTGCACGCAAAGATACGAAAAAATTATATTTTGAAGCATGGCTCTCCGGTTTTTCATTATATTGTAAGCTTGTTGCTGTGAAACCAAAAGAAAATGATACCTTTGTAGGCTATAAAAAGGAAAGAAATCATGCTGATTAGAATTTATCCGGAAAACCCGAATCCCCGTGAGATGGCCAAGGCCCTTAAAATGCTGAGGGACGGAGAACTGATTATTTATCCTACCGACACGGTGTATGCCATAGGATGCGATGCCCTGAACGTACGGGCGGTGGAGAAGATTTGTACGCTGAAGGGGGTGAACCCTCAAAAGAGCAACTTGTCGATTATTTGTTATGACTTGTCTAATATCAGTGAATATGCACAAGTCAGCAACGCCGCTTTCAAACTGTTGAAGAAGAACTTGCCGGGGCCGTTCACGTTCATCCTGCCTACAAGCAGCCGGCTCCCTAAAATATATAAGAATAAGAAAGAAGTGGGTATCCGTGTGCCGGACAACAGTATTGCGCGTGGACTGGTGGATGGGTTGGGGAATCCCATCCTCACGATGTCGGTGCACGACGAAGACGAAATTATCGAGTACTCCACCGACCCCGAGTTGATTCATGAGAAATACGAAGGCCGCGTGGCTTTGGTCATCGACGGGGGATATGGAGGCAGCGAGGCTTCGACGGTGGTGAATTGTGTGGACGACGCTTTCGAGGTCGTACGTCAAGGCAAAGGCGAGCTTCTCTTTTAGAAAAGCCCGCCTCGTCACCTTGTGTCTCTTTCTTCAATTTATTCTTTCTTCAACTGCAACCCTATCACGTAGTGGTGAGGGATATGGGTCAGGATTTCCGCTTTCATTTCCGGGTCTATCTCGTTTTCACCACAGAAACGGAAGAAAGTCGTCCCCGGTTCCGCCCATTCCGAGCCGTATAGCAAGAGGGGGATTTTCATTTCATCGGCTGTTTTTACCGCACGTACGGCAAAAGGTCGCGTGTGGTAACTGATGAACTTCTTTCCGTCGGCCGGATACAACGTGAACGGGAAACCTTGGATGCCCACGTTGGGACTGGAGATACGGATGGCGGCAGTGGTGTCCGTCCTTTCCTCTTTCCTTATATATATGGAAATCTCCTTGATGTTGTCCCATTCTTTTTTCCCGGCGGGGATTTGGTATGTCTCTCGAAAAGCGTCCCGGTGTTCTTCCGAAATTTCATCTAACGAGCGGATGTTTTTGCCCAGGTCGAAGTGGTGCACTTTCCCCGTCTTCTGGTTATTCTTGTATTCTTCCACATAGACTTCCACGTGATATGTGGCATCGAGGAACTGACTCACGTCGAAACGATGTATGTAGATGTCCATGTCTTCGAGTACGTTGAGTACGTCCTGCAACTGGGTGTCCACAAGTTTCACCGTATGGGTGGTCTGGGCCTGCGCCGCAGCGAATAAGGACATGCACAGCAGTGCGGAGACTAATATCCTTTTCATAATCTGCTATTGATGTAAGACTCCTTATTTCTTTAACTCTTCCTTCAATGTCTCTTCCATCAGTTTGTGGTTACGGAAGTCGTTACGCAGCTTGTATGCGCCCGACTTGTCCACCAACACGTAAGACGGGATGCCGTCTATCTTGAATTTGTCGCACAGATAGTCCCATTGTTCCTGGTTCAGTCGGTAGTGCAAGCCTTGGATGTCCGGAATCATGGTCTTGTATTTCACGATGGGAGAGGTTTCGTTGGCAATGTAGATCCATACGAGGTCATCGCTTTTCAGACTGGAGGATTTGAGCGGTTCGTTGGCTTGGATGGCTGCACGGCACGGGCCGCACCAGGTATTCCAGAAGTCCACGAGCACCACTTTGCCTTTGTGGGGCGCGATGAGGGCGTCGAACAGCCGTTCTTTGGGCACGTCGGGCGTGGTTTCCACCTTCGACTTGACTTCCACTGCGGCCAGTTCGTCTTTGGCCTTCTTTTGCATGAGGGTGAACGCTTCGAGGTAGAACGGGTTGTCCATGGCTTTCATTTGGGCAAAGTCCGCATCGGTGAGCGCGACATTCTCCGCTTTGGCTTGGTAACCGGCGATTTGGCGCAAGTCCTTTACCAGTCCTTTTTGGATACCGGCCAGTTGCGGCCAGTCGAAAGAGGATGAACTGGCGGCACGCACATAGTCCGAAAGGTAGATTCCCATCAAGAGTTTGGAATCGTTGATGTCAAACAGTTGGCAGATGGTCTTGGCATCCTCCGGTTTCAGCGGTTCGATACCTTCCACTTTGAAGTTGTAGTCCCATTGACGGTTTGTGTATCGGTAGTTATGTTCGCGCAGGTAATTGCCTTGTGCCATGGCCGAGAGAGCATCCTGTCGAAGAGCGAGCAGTTTCATTTCCTTTTTGAGCGGCGAAAGGTTGCTTCGGGCGATGCTGTCTTCGAGGGTCTTGTAGGTGTCCACGACATGGGCGGCATATTCGGCCGAGGTCATGCGGTAGTCTGCAAATTCTCCAGTAAGCAAGTACATGCCATAATAAGGACTGTTGTCTAATTGGTTGTCGATGTTATTCAGGTTGGCATACGTGCCCGAGGAATAGAGTCGTTGGAAAGTAGCCGGATATGTCGTTTTTTTCTTTTCCTCGCGGCGGAGCGAAAGGTAATACCCCAATACACGCATGTCCACATACAGTTCAGTCGTTTCGCCTGGAGCCAGCCATGCGCTTCCTGCTGCACTGTTGTTGAGGACTACGGCTGCTTTCGCCGTACCGCATTGCAGGAAACTGAACGAAGCCTTGCCGGTTTCGGGGTCGATGGTGGCTGTATAAGGCTGTTGCGTCCCGAAGAGGGTGTTGACGTAGAGGTTAGCCTCTTTGCCTAATTCCGGACGATAATGCAGGAAATGGACGTTGACGGTCGTGGTGCCCGTTTTGAAAATCGGGTCGGGCATCGCCGTTTCCCCGTCGGCCTGCCGCAAGTCTTCGGGTACTTCGTCCGGCGTGTCGAATGTTTTCTTTCCCGTCAGGTCTATTCCGAAAAGCTTGAAACAGTCCTCACAGTCGGACTCGATGAAGTCGAACGACGGTGTTCCGGAAGGGAGCGGTTCGAAGCGGAGGGTAAAAGAAGCTTCGCCCGATTCAGGCATCCAGAAAAGCGAGTCCGGAGTGATTCCTCTGTTTCTGGAGCTTAATAAGCTTCTAATATAGCTTTTTGAATTTTCTCTCTTGTTTCAGCATTGATTGGATGAGCTATATCTTTGAATTCTCCGTTTGGAGTTTTTCTGCTAGGCATAGCTATGAATAATCCATTTTGGCTTTCGATAACTTTGATATCGTGAACTGCGAATTCGTTATCGAATGTTACAGAAGCAACAGCTTTCATTCTGTTCTCTGAATTTACTTTTCTTAAACGTACGTCTGTTATTTGCATTGTGTGCACCTCCACTGTTAAATTTTTTGTACTAATAAGTTTTATATCTTATGTACTAGTCTATTATTCTCCAATATTTTCTTTTTTCCCTCTTTTTTTTCAAAAAATTTTTTTATTTTATTTTTTTTTAGATTTATTGTCTCAAAAAACTTGAAATTTGCATTA
>ENA-UEQL01002222-UEQL01002222.1-human-gut-metagenome-genome-assembly--contig:-NODE-2222-length-13022-cov-8.455774_pt1 | contig 13022 bp, 11 predicted proteins | sample MGYA00242905_ERZ507926 | MGnify/ENA primary metagenome ERZ507926 (study PRJEB26167, sample SAMN06115531) | human gut metagenome | host: Homo sapiens | place: China:Henan | collected 2015-09-09...
GCAGTAGATGCTGAAATCAATAGCCTGCTGCAAACGGCCCTTGGTGATGACGACATCGTTGAGGGCGTGGCCCTCCCAGCTGTCGTCGCCCAGAACGCGGACGTAAAGCAGCATCCGGTTGTCCAGCAGATAATCTCCCCGCGCAACGGCAGAGAGCTTCTGTTCCATCTCGTTGATCTCACAGGTGGCCAGAAAGCCGCAGCGCCCCAGGTTGATGCCGAGGATGGGCTTCCGGTATTCCAGCGAGAGGTTGGCCTCGTGCAGGATGGTGCCATCCCCGCCGATGGTCAGGATGACATCCGTTTTTTTGAGGCATTCCTCCTGCGGCAGATACTCCACGCCCATCGTGTCGCACACAGCCTTGAGGTCGGTCTGCATCAGCACCCTGGCACCGTGGGTCAGCAGGATCTGTGCGGCCCGCTGCGAGATGCCGTAGGCCATCGCTTTGCCGGGGTTGGGTGAAATATAAACAGTCACACCCAGCACCTTCTTTCTGCTCTCAGTGGTCCAGCGTCGAATGGCTGGCTTCCACGACCTGTTTTGCCACACTGTCGTCCAGCACGGCGGGCTCTGCGCTCTTCTGCACGAACATCAGGTACTCAATGTTGCCTTCCGGGCCTTTGACGGGGCTGAAATCCAGCCCGCGCACGGCGAAGCCGTTGGCCGCTGCGTAGCCCATCGCATTGTGCAGCACCTCGCAATGGGTGGCCGGGTCGCGCACGACACCGTTCTTGCCGACCTTTTCGCGGCCGGCCTCGAACTGCGGCTTGACCAGACAGACGCCCATGGCGTCTGGTGTGGTGATCGCCTGCGCCACCGGGAAGATGTGATGCAGCGAGATGAACGAGACATCCACACTGAAAAATTCAATGGGTTCGCCCAGTTGGTCGGGGGTGACGCTGCGGATGTTGGTGCGCTCCATGTTCACGACCCGCTCGTCGGTGCGCAGTTTCCAGGCCAGCTGGCCGTAGCCGACATCGACGGCATAGACCTTTGCCGCACCGTTTTGCAGCAGCACATCCGTAAATCCGCCGGTCGAGGCACCGCAGTCGATACACGTCAGGCCGGTGGGATCGATCGGAAACACTCTGAGCGCTTTTTCCAATTTAAAACCGCCGCGGCTGACATAGGGCAGCGTGTTGCCGCGCACCTCGATCTTCACATCGGGAGCGACCTGTGCGCCGGGCTTGTCCGCGCGCTGGCCGTTGACATAGACAACGCCGCTCATAATGATCGCCTTCGCGCGCTCGCGGCTCTCGCTCAGGCCCTGATCAAAGACGAGCTGGTCGAGTCGTACCTTCTTCATACGCCGTTCCCCTCTTTCTCGCCGGAGCGCATCGCCTGCGCAGCGGCAGCAATCGCCCGAGCATCCAGACCGTATGCCGATTTGAGCACATTCGGCGCTCCGTGCGGGATGATGCCATTGCCAAGATTGAGCAGCCGCGCGGCCTTCAGCGCCATACCGGCCTGCCCGGCAGCAGAGAGCACCTGCTCGCCGATACAGTTGGCAGCGCACACATCCTCGACCGCCAGCAGCCGCACTGTCTTTTGCAGCGATGCAAGCACCGGGGCAGCTTCCAGCGGCGCGACCTGCGCAAGCTTCACGACCTCTGCCGAGATTCCCTGCTGGGCAAGCAGCTCCGCCGCCTGTTTTGCGTCCTCGCCGTACATCTCGAAGAAATCGCCCACCTGAAACAGCACGATGTCGTCCGGGTGGGCTTCCTTGATGGCATTGTAGCCGGTCTGTGCCTGTGTTGGCAGTTCACGCTCTGCTTCCTTTTCCCGCTGAAGCTGGGCGTAGCGCTCCTTTTCCCTTGGAGAGAGGAAGCGGTCCTTCTGAATGAGGCTGTCAATCCTTGCGGCCACCTTCGTCCAGCTTAGCTCCACATTGGCGCAGTCTGCCTTTTTCAGCGTAATTCCGCGGCTGTCGTGGCTTTCATCACTATGGGATGCACCGGAAACGGCATGGGAGCGCCCGCCTATGCCGTACTCATCTTTGAGGAAAGCTGCCTTTTCCTTGCCGGTATGGTCGGCGGTGAAGTATTCGTAGATCCTGCCCTTGCCGCCCTCGACACCGCTGCCGCGATCCAGCGCGTGGTCGATCTCGTCCTCCGTGATGAAGCGTGCCAACTCCGGCACGGCGGTCATATCGGACGAATACTCCCTGCGGGGCAAAGGCAGCTCCCGCAGGCTCTGCCAAATCTGATCGAGCTTGTGATAGTGGAATCGCAGCAGGCTTCTGTCCTGCTCATGGGCGGCGTAAAACTGTGCGAACTCGCCGAAGAGCGTGTCGCGGAAGGAAGAATCCGTCAGGCGTTCGGCAAGGCGCTCCGTTTCATCAGGAAATCCGCCGCCCCGCAGCGTATCCATACAGGAGAGATAGCCCTGCTCACGCGCCTCGTCGCTGAGATCGTGTTTCAGATACCAGAGGGCTTGTGCAAGCTGCATCCGCTCATGCTGCCCTGCCTCGGCAAGCTCCACATTGGAGGCATACGCGCCGCTGTCCATAAGCTGGGAAATACGCGCGGCGGCGTCCTGCCATGCGATTACCTGTGCGCTGCGCACATACTCCGCGCTCCTGCCGGGGGCGATGTGGATGCCGTCTACGGCGTACCACGCGGAAAGCTCGCCCTCCGGCGTCTTAAAGCCGTTACCGCCGTGGAAGGTGTTTTGCAGCAGCGCGGCAACGTCCTCCACAGACTTCTGCTTCTGGAACGCGGCGGCAATGACCATGCGGGTGTTGTCCTCGTTGCCGCCCAGCCGCAGCACATGGTCAAGCTGCTCCTGAGAAACGGAAAAAGCGAAGGGCGTCTGTGTGCTCTCCGCTTCTTCTATGGCTGTAATCTGTTCCGCTTCGGTGGGGAAAAAGGATAGCTGACCGCCCCGTGCGGGGTGTTCTGTTATGCGTAGATCAGCTCGCTGAGGATGATCTCCTCCGCCTGCGCCTTGCAGGTGTTCATCAGGCCCACCCACGTCAATGGTTCGCTGGCTTTCAGCGCTTCCGTCGCTCCGGCCTCCGCCGCCAGCTTCGGCATCATCTGCTCCAGACGGCTCTGCGCTGCCTGCTCGATCTCCAGCAGGTGCGGAAACAGAGTCTCCTCCAAGATCATCTGGTTCCAGAGAATGGGACGATGCTCCTTCAGGTACTTCTGGCGCATCCGCCCGTACTTGCCGAGGGGCTGCTCCGGCACCTCGATCTTCAGGTCGGGAATCAGGTAATCTCCGTTCTTCGTGTAAGTCAGGTTGTTCTCCATGCTCTGCCGTCCTTTCCGCGCTGTGTTCGCGCTCATAATTTCGTATGGTGACTTCGATCTGCCGCAAAACCTGTTCGTTGATCTCGCTGACCGCCGTGCCGAGGGCTGCCACCGTGCGGGGGGTGTTGAAATCAAAGATGCTGAAAAAATCCTCGTGTTCAAAGTGATCCTCCGGCTGCATCCCGCAGCGGGACATGAGGGAGTAGGTGATGCTGACCACCGCGGCGTTTTTGAACGCCACCTCGATGTTGTAATCATCATACTCCTCCAGATAGGAATCCGCAACGATGCCGAGGATGTCGCGGGAATGGTCGCGCCAGTATTCCGCAGCAAGCTGAGAAGCGACGCTCTCGAACTGCTCCGCAAGGCCGTTTTTGCCGGAAACGCCGTAATTACGCTCCAGCATGGCGCTCACGCTGTCGGTATGCGCGTCTTTCAGCTCCCACAGCCTGACGCGGCGGGCGTTTTCCTTTCCGCCGGTGTCGGAAACGTCAAAGACGTATTTAAGCCGCGGCTTGTAGCCGGAAGCGTCAATAAGGGCGATGCCCGTGCTGCCGCGCCGGACATAGCGCCCCATTTTCTCGTTCCAGAAGTCGTACTCCGCGCAGGCGGTGGCCTCCGGGCGCTGCATATAGATCATGAGCTGCTCGTTGTAGGGGTATTTATACAGCCTTGCGGCGGTGGTCAGGAACGCCGTCCACGCTAAATGGCTGCCGGTGATCTGCCGCGCGGTGCGCTCCGCCTGCTCCGCGTAGGCTTGCAGTTTGTTGGGCATAAGCAAAATCCTCCTCTCATGGTTTTCTGGTGAAGCCGTTTCTTTTCGCCGCCTCGCTCGCCGCCTGCTTCCGTTTCTCACTGTACGGTGCGGTCAGGCGGAAGGACAAGCGTCCCTTGCGGATGGTGAACTCCATGCAGCCTGTGTCGGGGTCTGCGTCCAGCAGGCGGCACTCTGCGGGGTGCTGCGCGGCGTAGGCGGCAAGGCGGTTCTTGAGGTCAGTATTGTGGGTGCGGATATGGATAAGGGGTTCTTTTTCGTCAAAGGTGATTTCCGTGATTTTCTGCGCTTTTGTCAGTCCTGTTCTCATAAATGGCCTTTCTGCGCCTCCTGCGCGAAGCAGGCGCGATTTTCGGGTATTTTCTCCGGCTCATGACTTGGGAAAAACGGAGATTTTCAAGCAGAAACGCGCCGGATGATACATTCCTCATCCGGCGCGCTCCCAGCGGCGAATCTGCGATTTTTCCGGCTCTTGACCGTAAAACAGTCAGCTTTGCTCAGAGGTCAAAATCCGGCGTCAGGTCAAGGGCGGCGTACTCCGCGTCGGTAATGCCCCGCAGCTTTGCGAGGGCGCTGTCCGTCAGCTCCCGCAGCTCGGCTTCCTCCGCGTCCAGATACCCCCACATTTCTGTGAGAGCCGCAATCAGGCCCTCGCGGGTGCCGTCTGCGTTGTAGATGCTCATGAGGTTGATTTCTTCATGGGTAAATGGGTTGTTTTTCATATCAAAGCTCTCTTTCCGCGCTCCGTTTGGGCGCTGTTTTGTTTTTCGTCTGCTCCGGCGTCCTTTCCCTGAGCTTTTCCAGCACGGAGGGCTTCTTCTGTTCGCGGTGGGAGGCCGCAGCCAGCTCCGTCAGGGAGATGGAAAAGCCCGCCTTGACCTGTGCCTCCAGATCGGCCACGGTGGACTGCTTGGGGCCGTTGTTGATGATGCCGTCGATCATGCCGTAGTCGTCCTCCATGGCCATCTCCGCGTTTTTGAGGTAGTTCTCCGGCTTGAGGAAATTGGGAATCTCTCGGAATCCGATGCTGTCAACGTAATGACAGGATACTACGCCGTTTTGCTTTAGGGCAACGATGTCGCTGACCGACAGGCTGTGTCCCTTGAAATCCGCAGGGTGATCCACGTTGAACCGCTGATAAATCATATCCAGATTGGTTCTGGCATTCCCATAATCCATAAACCCGCCGGTGTAGATCGCGTCGTAGCCGCCGCGCTCCGGCGTGACGCCCTTGCTCTGCAAGTAGTCATAGTTCATGAAGCGGTAAGCGTCCAGCTCGCCGCCGCGCCGGATCTGGTAAATGAGGAAAGCGTCCTGCGGGTTTTCCAGAAACAGCTTCTCCGTGTCCGCCTGCTCGCTCAGCGTCACAACGCCGCGCACCGCGTCCCATTCCTCGCGCTCCACGCCGAACACGCCGGTGTGGGAGGAAATGTCCTCGGCGTCCAGCGCCATGGCCTCGGTGTTGTCGCCGTAGAGCAGGAACACGGGAATGTCCTGCATGAACAGCTCCATGGCGCGCTCCTTTGTCAGCGGCAGCATGGCGGTACCGTCCGTGTAGCCGTACTGATACATTTCCGAAAAGCCGATGCCGGTATCCGGCATGGGATAGCCCTGCTCCAGCTCCGGCAGGGGCGGCAGCTCATCCTCAACATTCGGCGTTTCCGTTTCAACTTCCGGCTGCGGTTCCTCCTTGGCCCGCCATTCCTGACGGAACAGGCCGTTGAAGCGTTCCAGCAGCCCATGAGAGCCGTCGTCGATGCCGATCTCGTCTGCCAGCTTGACGAAATCCACCAGCTCCTTCCGCAGTTCCGTGTCCTCACCGGCAAGCAGCCGGGCCGCCACCGCCTCCGCCGTGGGTCTGTCCGCGCTGTCGGGAACGTTCAGATCCCGGCGCAGGAACGCCGTGTAGTCGGCGGCAAAGGCCAGCGCGTTGGCGCGGGAGGGCGGAATGGTGACAAGCTCATATTCCGTGTCCTTGGGAAGCTCGATGTCGCGCTCCTTGCAAACCTCCGCAAAATGCTTTTCCACGTCGGTGATGATGCCGTTTGCGGTCTTGCTGATGGTGTCCAGACTGGCACGGAACTCCGGCAGCTCGGCGTTTTTTGACCATGTTGCCACATACCCGAAGCTGTTCGCGCCGGTTTCAATGCCGAAGTAGGCGCAGACCATAAAGGAGATGCTTTCGGCCTCCACTTCTTCTGTATTGCGGCTCTTATGCCTGCGCTCCTCTGGCTGCTGCAAGCCGTAATTGTGGAGCTTGGCGTGGGCGATCTCATGGACGGCGGCGGATACCGTCTGCACCTCGCTCATGCCCTCCCGCAGCGTGATGCTCTGAGATTTGGGGCTGAAATAGCCGTCCATATCCGCAGGCAGCGGCTTGAACTCCACCGGCATGGGAGAGGAACGGCGCAGCGCCTCCATGAACGCCTCATAATTCTCAACGCTGCCGGTCAGGTTGGCGACGGGACTGGCCACACGCTCAGGCAGGGGCTTTCCGTCCGTCTGGGCATAGTCGAACACCTTGACCGGGCGGAACATGGGGATTTCGATTTCCTTTTCCTCGGTGACGATTTTGCCGTCCGCGTCCAGAATGGGCAGCTTCGTGTCCGGGTCGAGCTTTTCCTGCTCGATTTTCTTCTTATACGGCGTGGGCGCGATGATGGTGATGCCTTTCTCGCCCCGCAGCACATGGCGGGAGAACTTGTCCCGCCAGCGGTTGTAGCCCGCCACAAGTGTGGCGTCCGGGCGCTGCAAGTGGATGAGCGCCTGATTGTTGAGGGAATAGTTGTGAAACCGGCTCATGGTGCGCAGGTAATTGCGGTACTTTTCCATATCGCCGGATTCAAAGATGTCGCGGATGCCCGCCTCGATGCGGTCGGTGATCTCCTTGAGCTGTTCTCTGTTTTTACCGGGTTTCTCTGGCATAGGTTCCTCCTTTCATCAGGTCGATACGCAGGAGCTGAAGCCCCCGCGAAAGATATTCCCGTAAATCCGTTTTTCCGCAGAGATAGCGGATGTCGCCTGCCTTGTCCTGCTCCCGCAGCGTCCACAGGTCCGCCGCCCACCGGACAAAAACCGCGTCCGGCGCGTTGAAGGGCTTTTTGCGGCGAAGATAGAGGCTGTGCCGCCCCAGCACCATGATCGTGCAGACGGTGTTGACCACATCAAGGGAGCAGGCGCTGAGTACGGCGATCCTCCGTTCATACGAGGCCGCGCCCAACAGCTCGCGCAGCGCAGGCTTGGCGTTTTCAATCAATGCCGGATAATCCGCTCTTGTCGGATACGGAGATTTTCGTGTCATAGGCACTTCCTTTCATTTCATGGGCTGTTTACCCCTAAAATGGCAGCGCCCGCGCAGGGGTAGGCTTTCCTGTGCGGGCGCTCGGTTCTTATTCATTTTCGGAGTATATACTCCTTGCGGGCGGCGTATATCCGGCGTTTTTGGCGCGTTCGCTGGCGGCCCTGCGCCGCTCGTCGCTGAACGGCTCCCGGACGCTGACGCAGCTTTTCGGCACGGCGTAGCTGACCGCTCCGGCATGGACGGCCTTATCCGGGTACACCTTGTCCGGGTATTTCTCCGCAAGGCGCTTGAGCTTGCGCTTCAGCTTGGGGTCGTGGGTGTAGATGCTGGCGGTGGATTCTTCCTCATTGTAGAGGATGATACTTTCCTGCTCCAGCTTGGAGAGCTTCATGTCCTCGCCCCCTTGTCAAACTCCAGCCGGAAGCGGACGCTCTCGCCGGTATCCTCCAGCACGGCGGTGGCGTCGTAGGTGCCGCCTGTCTTTTCGGAGTAAAGGCCGGTGAGCTTCACCCGCCCGTCTGCAAGCAGCGCGGCGGCGACCTTTTTTGTCAGAGCGGCGCGCTTGGCGGCAAAGAACTTATTGTCCCGCCACAGCCCGAAGCGGCAGTCGTTTTTCTCGCAGAAGAAGCCCTTTTTGCTCTCGGTCACGTCGCTGCCGCAGCGGGGGCATTTGCCGATGACCTCACGGCCGGAGGGGAACAGCACCTCCGCGCCGGAGATGACCTTGTAGGTTTTCACCAGCTCCGTGAGCATATCCGCAATGCCGGTCATGAACTCGTCCGGGGAAAGCTCGCCGCGCTCCACCTGCTGCAAGCGGTATTCCCATTCGGCGGTGAGAAGCGGGGACTGTAACTGCTCCGGCAGCACTGTGATGAGGGAAACGCCGGTATGGGCAGGCACAAGGCTGACGGCCTTCTTCGCCCGCTTGCGCTCCACAAAGCCCGTGGCTACCAGCTTTTCGATGATGGCGGCGCGGGTGGCGGGCGTTCCCAACCCCTTTCGTTCCGCTTCTTCCGGCATATCTTCCTTTCCGGCAGTCTCCATGGTGGAGAGCAGCGTATCCTCCGTATAATGCCTGGGCGGTATGGTCTTGCCCTCCTTTACGGCGGCTTCGGCACACTCCAATACCTGCCCCTCCGACAGCTCCGGCAAGGCGGCGTCCTGCTTTTCCTGCGCGAGATACTGCTTCCAGCCGGTATCAAGGACGGTTCTGCCTTTAACGGTGAATACAGCGCCGCCGCACTCCAGCGTAACGGCGGTTTCCGCATAGCGGTGGGCGTCGCTGACCGCCCGGAGAAGCTGACCTGCCACAAGGCGCAAAATCTCGCGCTCGCCCAGCGGCAGGACGGAGGTATCCGCCTTGCCCGCGCTGGCGGTGGGGAGAATGGCGTGGTGGTCGCTGACCTTGCGGCTGTCGCAGACCTGCCTTGCGTTCACGCCCTCCGGTGCGGTGGTTTCGCAGATGGCGGCGGCAACGGACACAAGCTCCGGCACAGAGGGTTCCAGATCATCAGTGAGGAAGCGGCTGTCCGTGCGGGGATAGGTGCAGAGCTTCTTTTCATAGAGCGCCTGCAAGTAGTCGAGGGTTTGCTGGGCGGTATAGCCGAGGCTGCGGTTGGCCTCCCGCTGGAGGGCGGTCAGGTCGTAGAGCCGGGGCGCGTTCTCCGTTTTCTCCGTGCGCTGCACCGCCTTGACCGTGACCGGCTGACCGGCGCAGGCGGCGGCAAGAGCGTCCGCCTCCGCTTTCTCTTTGAACTTTTCGGACACGGCGGCAAAATCGCCGCAGCGAAGATTTACCGTGTAAAAGGCTTCCGGGCGGAACGACCCGATCTCCGCCTCCCGCTGGACGATGAGCGCCAGCGTGGGCGTCATGACGCGCCCCACGTTGAGGGTGCGGTGGTACAGCACCGAAAAGAGCCTTGTGGCGTTGATGCCCACCAGCCAGTCCGCGCGGGCGCGGCAGAGGGCGGACTGGTGCAGCCCGTCGTATTCCCGTCCCGGACGAAGGTCCGCAAAGCCCTTTCGGATGGCGGCGTCCTCCATGGAGGAGATCCACAGCCGCTTCATGGTCTTTGTGCAGCCTGCCATGTAGTAGACGGTGCGGAAGATAAGCTCCCCCTCGCGCCCCGCGTCGCAGGCGTTGATGACCTCGGTCACGTCCTCCCGGCGCATGAGGTCCCGCAACAGCTCGAACTGTTTTGCTTTGTCCGCTTTCAGCGTGAAGTGCCAGCTTGCGGGCAGGATGGGCAGATCGTCGTAGCGCCACTTGGCGTACTTTTCATCGTACACATCCGCGCCCGCCAGCTCCGCCAGATGCCCATAGCACCAGCTTACAAGGTAGCCGCCTCCCGAAAGATAGCCGTCGTTGCGTTTGGTCGCGCCCAGCACGGCGGCGAGGGATAAGGCCACGGAGGGCTTTTCCGCGATCACTAATTTATGGCGTGTCATATTCATTTTTCTCCTTTTTGCATAGCAAAAAGCAGCCCCGGAGGACTGCTTTTCGTGTCTGTTTTTCTAATCGTATGTGAGTCAGGGTCGTTCAAGGCACCGCTTCCGTATCACATCCTTTTTCGCTGCATTTGATCTTTCATGGGTACATTGTAGCATCGGTGGGAGAAGGCGGCAAGGGTCGGGGTCCTAACGCTCCGGCTTTTTCCGCACAGCCTTTTCCCGCAGATCGGTGTCACGGTAGCAGGGACGGAGGCAGACGGTGCCGTAGCGGGAACAGCCGCAGCAGAAATGCCCCTCCGGGGCGGGGGTGCGCGGCGTTTCCTCTTTTCCCGGATAGGGGCGCTGCATCATCAGCCGCTCCAGCGGGTTTTGGGTGAAAAGGGTCATGCATCCGCGCCCTCCATTTCCTCCGGCTCGTCCGTATCGTCCTCGTTTTCATATTCCTCATCTTCATCCTCATCGCCATAGTCGTATTCGTCCAAGTCCACAGGTCCCTTTGTGTCGGGCTTTTTCTTGCGGAGCTTGAACCAATACAGCGCGCCGCCGCCCGCCATCAGGAGCACCAACACAATCACAACAAGACCGCTGCCGGACTTCTTTTCGCCGCCGTCCTTGTCGGGGCTGTCGGTCGTGTCCGGCGTCGGGTCGGGTTCCGGCGTCTTTTCCGTAACCTTTTCCTTGCCCATGCACTCCGTCATATTGGTCTTGCAGACTGCGCAGGCGGTGTTGACGGCTCCCGCCTCGCACTTGTCCTTGCAGGAGCAGACGGGGGCGGAATCCTCGTCGATGAGTGCAAGCAGGTCACTTTCGTCCACAAGGTTCAAAAAGTAGGTTTCATACTGATCTCCGTCCTCGTCCAGCGGCTTATCGTAGTCGATCACCAGATAGAGGGTATGGCCGTTGCGGGTTTCCACCGCGATGAACTGCTTGTTGGTGTGCTTGTCATAGAGCAGGTCGCGGGTGACGGCGCTGCCGTTTTGGGAAAAGCCCGTCCCTTTCTCAATGGCGACAGGCGCGGCGGTACCGGCGGGCTCCTGTGCTTTCTCCGGCTCTGTGGCTGCGGGCGTCTGTGCCGCAGCGGGCTTTCCCATGCTGCCGGAGGCGTTGGAGGGCTTTCCTGCACCGGTATTGCTGCCGGTATTGCCGTTGCTGCCGGTATTGCCGGAGGGCTGCTTCCTGCAATCGCAGTCTGCGGGACAATGGGTGCTGTGCTGCTCCGGCGTGGGGCTGGGCGCAGGCGTTTCCTTTTCATAGAAGGGGTTGGCGATCACCAGATAGCCCGTGCGGTTGCCTGCGTTGTCCACGCCCATGATGTAAAAGTGGGAATCCCGCGTGTTTTTGTCAATGCGGACGCTGAACTCCCCGTTTTGCAGGGTGGTATAAAGCTCATCGTTCACATAGACCCCGGCTATGCCAGAGAGGGTGTCGGCGGCCTCCACGCGCAGCAGCGTACCGCTGACGCCCGCGCGAAGGACTGGCGCTTCAAGGTCTATGTAGCGCAGCTCCAGCGTCAGCGTATGCTCCGTGCCGTAGGGGTCGTTGACAAAGAAAAACACGATACCGTTGTCCGGCACCGTGTAGCGGGCGAGGCCGTCGTGGGCAAACTGCTCCGTCAGGTCTGTCCTTTCGGCGGTTTCCCGCAGCGCCGCCTCTACCTTCTGCCAGCCCGCGTTGTTTTTGTCCCTGATACGGACCGTGACCGTCACCGGCGCGTTGTGCCAGCCTGCCGGAATATCTGCCTCCAGCGCGTATTCCGCCTCCGGCTGCGGCGTTTCCGTCGTTTCAGGCGGTGCGGGAGCCGGTTCCTGTGTGTCCGGCCCTTGCTCTGCCGGAGGGGGCTCCGGCGTTTCTTCGGGCGTGGCGGGAAGCTCGGCCTCCACGATCTCCGGCGTGCTTTCCGGCGCGCCGCCTGCCGGGGCGTCCTCCATATCCGTCGCCATGGCCATGCCGGACATGGTGAGGAACATCAGGGCAAGGCAAAGGACGGCGGCAAATCCGCGCAGCAGCCGGTTGTTATTCTTCTTCATGCACATAGTCCGTATCCTCCTTGGTATTGGGTGTGATAAAGGGCGCGCCGCCCCTTTTGAGCTGTGTGAGGAACTGTGCCAGCTCCTCCATGCTCATGCCGGTGGCGCGGGCAAGGCCGATGATGTCGGTATTCTCCAGCTCGACGATGCTCTCGTCAAGCTCCCGGTTGCGGGATCGGAGGGCGGCGATCTTTTCATCGTTTTTCGCCCGTTCAGCCTTGAGCTTTATAATCTTAGGGTTCATTTTTTGCTCCTTTCAGTGAGATCAGGGCGCAGGTACGCGCCCGTATGCAAGGAAATGGGATTGCCAGTAGCTTGAATTGAGGCTTGTGTATTGGATGGGATCGCCGCAGTGGAGCATCATGTTGTTTCCCACATAGATGCCCACATGGGACGCGCCGGTGGTGTCATAGGTGCCTTGAAAGAACACCAGATCGCCCGGTCGGACATTGGCGGCGGACACCCGCGTACAGAGCTGGCGCAGTCCCTCCGCGCCCAGCCTGCCGAAGCTCCAGCCCACGCCGCAGTTGTTGTAGACATAGCTGACAAAGCCGGAGCAGTCGAAAGAGGTGGCGGGCGTGCTGCCGCCCCAGATGTAGGGGTAGCCGAGATACTTCTCCGCCTCCTTGATGATGGCGGCGAACTGCGCGTCCTCCAGCGCCTCCGGGGGTATCTCGTATTTCTCGTACTTGGTGACGTAATATTTGCCGATGTACTCCGAGCCGCCGAAGAGGTCCGGGCGGTTGCCCAGAGTAGCCATATACATGGCGTAAAGGGAGAGCTGATCCTGCGACATGATGTAGACCGGCACGTGGGAGAGGTTGAAGTTTTCCAGCTTTACGGTGCAGATGTAGTAGGTGTACGGCACCTGCACGGTATATTCATAGCTGTGCAGATTGCCCTCCGCATCGGTATAGTAGCCGGTGCGCGTTTCAGAGCGGTATCTGGTTTCCGTGGTGACGGTTTCCGTCAGGATATACTGCTTTTCAAACAGCATATCGAGTATGCCGCCTACCTCGGCTATCGTCCACTCTTTTCCTTTCAGGGCGGTGATGGCGGAGATCAGCACATAGGGGTCATGCTCGATGTCGTCCAGATCAAAATGGTACTCATCGTAGTCGTGGGTGCTTTCGTAGGTGTCGAGATACTGCTGCAATTCCGCTTCCATGGCGCAATACTGCGCCTCTGCCGCCAGCATATCCGCGTCCTCGCTG